>Ga0182024_10009868_pt1 | contig 19606 bp, 14 predicted proteins | sample P32metaG_FD_120480 | JGI IMG/M metagenome (GOLD analysis project Ga0182024, IMG submission 120480) | Permafrost microbial communities from Stordalen Mire, Sweden - P3-2 metaG (Illumina Assembly) | ecosystem: Environmental > Terrestrial > Soil > Wetlands > Permafrost | place: Sweden: Stordalen... | reverse complement strand
GAGCGATAACGATACGCGATGTCGAAGCCGTCCCAATCGTCCGGGATCGCCGGCGAGATCGTCAGGGTGTCGCCGCGCAGGTGGAATCCGAGAACATCTTCGATCCAGATCCGATACATCCAGCCCGCGGAGCCTGTATACCAGGTCCATCCGGCTCGACCTTCTCTTCCCGGCGAGAACGACACATCGGCGGGAGAGACATACGGCTCCCCTTTAAAATGATCCGTCGTCTCCGGTGTGCGGCTGGATTCGACGGGATTCATCAATTTCAAAAGCCTCACCGCGGCGCTGCCGTTACCGAGGCGCGCCCACGCCGCGGCGAGCCACAACGATCCGTGTGTGTATTGGCCCCCATTTTCGCGAACGCCGGGAGGATAGCCCATGATGTATCCGGGGTGCTGCGCGGAATGATCGAAAGCGGGGGTGAACAAGAGCACCAGACGTTCGCTCTCTTTAACCAGCAGGCGTTCGCTGGAATGCATTGCCTGGAGCGCATGAGCCTGATCGGCGAGGCCTGAGAGGACAGCCCAGGATTGCGCTATGGAATCGATTTGAGCTTCGGCGTTCAGGTGCGACCCGAGCGTCGTACCGTCGTCGAAGAATGCTCGCAGGTACCACTCGCCGTCCCAACAGGCTCGCTCGATCGTTGCCGCCAATTCCTGAGAATGTTCGCGCAGCATCGCGGCTACTTTCGCGTCGCGACGCTCAACGATTCGCGCAAACATTGACGCAGTTGAGCAGAAGAACCAACCGAGCCAAACGCTTTCGCCGCGCCCTTCGGAACCGACGTGGTTCATGCCGTCGTTCCAATCGCCGGTGCCCATCAGAGGCAGGCCGTGAGGACCGGGCCTCCACATGGCGCTCAATGCTCGTTGGCAATGCTCGAAAAGCGAGGCGGATTGGGTCGAGATCGAAGGAATGAACATTCTTTCGAGTTCCCCTTCTTTGAGGGGCGGCGCGTCGAGAAACGGGATTTGTTCGTCGAGAATGGCGGCGTCGCCCGTTATCTCCACATAACGCGCGACCACGAACGGAAGCCAGCCCATATCGTCCGAGCATCTTGTGCGGACACCTAAACCCGTTTCCGCATGCCACCAGTGCTGCACGTCTCCTTCGAGGAACTGGCGCGCCGCTGCCGCCAGAATATGCGCTCGCGTAAGATTTGGCGCGAAATAGAGGAAGGCGAGCGAATCCTGCAATTGATCGCGATATCCGAACGCGCCGCTCGATTGGTGTAACGCAGTCCGGCCCCAGAACCGGCAGCTCAGCGTCTGATAGGGGAGCCAGCGATTCAGCAGAAAATCGACGGACAGGAGAGGCGTCTTGACGTGCAGCGACCCAAGCCGATCGTCCCACCAGCGACGCATTTCCGAGAGCGATTGCTCCACCTGCGGCGCTGAGTTGAAGCGGGCGATGACCTTCCGCATTGCGTCGACATTAGGAACCTCGCCCATCAGGAACGTCACTTCGGTCTCTTGTCCCGGCTCGATCGAAACAGAAAGTTGGAGCGCGGCGGCAGGATCGAGCCCCGCCCCTGCTCGATTGTCGAGACGTATCCGTCCGAGCGCGAAAGGTTGTGAGATGGAGCCGTTTCGCCCGAGAAACTGTACGCGATCCGTCGAATAGCTGGCTGCCTTGGGACTCGAAGAGACGAAGGCAACCTGATTGGTAAAACTTCCGCTCCATGTCTGCGTCGCGAGTAACGCTCCTGACTCCTCGTCCCTCGATGTCTGGACGTGGATTTGCTGATCTTCACGGTTTGGCCCGAGCACCCATTCGGCGAAGTACGTGATCGTGAGCCTTTTCGCCCGGGCGCCGTCGTTGCGAAGCCGCAAGCGATAGACCTTTACCGGATCGGCGATCGGAACAAAGACAGTTAGCTGCTGCCCGATGGCGTGACTGTTATGTTCGAACGTTGTGTACCCTTGACCGTGACGGGTTCGGTACGCGTCATTTTCGCGTACCGGCAAAGGAGTCGGCGTCCAGATAGCGCCGGTCTCATCGTCGCGAATATAGATCGCCTCAGATTGTGGATCGGTCACAGGATCGTTGTGCCACGGCGTAAGGCGATTCGCCTGACTGTTACCGTTCCAGGTGCAGCCAAGTCCGCTCTCGCTCACCAAGGCTCCGAAGGTTGGATTCGCCATCACGTTGACCCATGCCGACGGAGTATGGCTGCCGGGCTTCAAGTAGGTCGCATACTCTTTTCCATCCGGAGTAAAGCCGCCGATCCCGTTGAAGTACGGCAGTTCGAGAAATGGCAACGGCCGGGACACCTGTTCCTGCACACTTCCGGATCGCACGAACGCCGCCGACGGAGCCGGTTCGCTAGCGCCGGAGAGCTGCTGCTTTAGCGAGCCTCGACCTCCGCTGAGGACAACGCTCGCGGTCGAAAGAAAAAGATTGCGATGATCTTCGGGAATGGCATTCCAATCGCGCAGGAAGACCCCTCCCGGTTTGTCGACACCCGACTCGGTCGAATGAGCCTCGATCTGCCGAAGAAGCTGAGTCCGAAGAGGCTGCTCATAGCTGGCGGTTTCTTGATTGAGGACAATCAGGTCGACGCGGAATCCGCGCAACCGCCAGTAATTATGCGCGAGCAGGAGTTCCCGAAGCAGCGGAAGTCCGCGAGCGTCGCCGATGGTGACCGCCAGCATCGGCAAATCGCCCGAAACTCCATATCCCCAAAGCGCCGGTTGACCGAGCTTGTTCAGAGCCAGCCGGTCTGAGGGTGGACGCAGGCGGGCGTTCGGATAAATCAAATGGCTGGCGAGTTCCTGAAAGCGATGAGCCGCGGACGGGTCGATCCCCAGGTAGCGGAATTCCAGTTGAGCTCTCGTCCACGCCATCTGAAATGCTCGCGCGATCGATTCCGGACGTTTGTATTTCTCAACGAGAGTCATCAAACTTTCACGGCTCGCCGCAGTCAGAGTGATGTAGGTGACCTCGACGCGGTCCCGCGCTTCGAGATCCAGGCTGCAGCGCAAGCTGAATATGGGATCCAGAACCGCGCCGGTGGATCCGCTCAGGTCCTGACGCAACTTATCGGGCGACGAAACGTTGTTGCCGCGTCCCAGAAAAATCGCTCGATCGGTTTCATGCTGGATACCGCTGCTGGCCCCGATCAACAAATGGGCGACCCAGATCGGAGGATCTTCAGGCGATCGTTCGCGGCGATGTGCGATCAGAGTATCTTCGCTCACAGCCTCCGTCTCGACGAACATTTTTGCGAACGCGGGATGAGCCACATCCGCCCGATGCGGCGCGAGCGACAGTTCCACATAGCTGGTGAGCTCTAACTGGCGTTTTCGGAGTGTCCGGTTGGTGACCGTCAGGCGTCGAAGTTCGACGTCGTCCTCGGCGGCGATGGCTACATCCATTGTGGATTCGACGCCCAACACCGTTCGATGAAATTCGGCGCGATCGGCGGAAAAGGTAGCCGAACTGGTCCCGAGATGCCCTCCGACCGGTTGATAGGTTGCGGACCAGACGGCTGCCGACCGAAGGTCGCGAATATAGACGAAGCTGCCCCAGGAATCGCGTGCAGAGTCGGAGCGCCAGCGGCTGACGTCGAAATCATTGGAGCGGCTATACCCTCCCCCCGCACTCGTCACCATCAACGAGTAGTGACCGTTTCCTTGAAGATGGACACGAGGACACGGAGTATCTTCTTTCCAGATGCGCTCCGGCAGTTCGTCGCTCGCGGCTGTACGGCGGCGGATGACGCTAGGCTGCGCCTCCTCCTCAGGTAAAGGAGTCGTTGGCATTCGCTCGAACAGCAGCGATTCGACGGCGCGGATACGGACGTCGCGATGAAAACGGTGCCGCATCACATCGTGATGGAGCGCAGCATCGAGAGCGAGAAGGCTCATGCCCTGGTGATGGGCCATGTATGTGTAAATAACGATGCCAGGTTTTCCATCCCTGCTATTTTCACGGCTGAAATCGATCGATTCGTAGAAACCCATTGGGCCATTGAGATCGAAGGTTGCCAGGCGGCGTAAGTTGTCGAGAGCAGCTTCGGAATCGACGGTCAGGGCCAGCATACTCGAATACGGAGAGACGACAAGATCGTCTTCAAGACCTGGTTTCAAAGCGAGGTTAGGCACGCCGAATGCCTTGTATTGATAGATCTGATTGGCGTCCAGAGCGCTGTACGCGGCTTCCGAAACTCCCCAGGGGACGCCTTTCTCGTGGCCGTACGCAATCTGCTGCACCACGGCGTCGCGGCAAGCATGATCGAGCAGCGAGTTGGAAAAGCTCCGCGTAAACAAAAGCGGCATCAGATATTCGAACATCGTGCCGGACCAGGAAAGCAAAGTGCGCCCGCCATGCGACGAGGCCAGAGGCCGCGCCATCGCGTGCCAATGCTCGACAGGGACCTCGCCCTTGGCAATGGCGACGAGACTTGCGAGGCGGCACTCGCTGGCCAGAAGATCATAATGGCTGTTAAATTCAAGTGGACCGCCGACTGCATAGCCGACCCCGAACAAGCGGCGGTTGGCATCGTACAGGAGGCGCATTTTCATCTCTTCCGCGAACCGGTGCGCCGAACCGGAGAGCTTGCGCATCCGCTGCACTGTCTCGACAGCATTGACCTTGGCCTGGCGATACTCGCCCGCAAGTTGATCGAGCCACGCCGCGATGTCCGGTCGAATTTCCGGCATGCCGCGCCACGCCAGAATCGCTTCCACCGGACCGGAGGCGCCTTCGGCCAGTGTAAACAACGTGGGCGCGGTACGAAGCGCGCGGCCGCGCAATCTCGATGCGTCGGGGCGAAGTGAATCGAGAAACGAATCGGGCGGCGCCATCAACGTCTCCATCCAGCGGAGATAACGATCGATGGTCGCAATCCAGGCGCCGATGTCGCGAGCGAGGTGCGTCACCCAATACGATCGCTCCTCGCCCTCTTCCTGCCAGCGTCTCGAATCCTTCAACTGTTGAAGCGGAGCCTGGAGGAGCCGCAGTTGGCCAATTAATTGATGTCCTTCGCTCTTCCCGTGAATCAGCCGCCGCAATGCGCGCAAGGGCGTTCGCATGGACGGATCCCCTGCCCAGGCCTCGCGTACAATTGCCAGCGTATCGGCGATACCCTTGGTGCAGGCTCGCGGAAGAACCGGCGCATGTAGAAGATCCTCGCAGCCGCGTCCGAGCACCCAGAAGCAGGCCAGCAGGTTTCCGCTATCCACGGTCGAAACATACTTCGGTAGAAGGGGCTGGCGCGACCGCGTGTCATACCAATTGAGGAAATGTCCCTCATAACGCTCCACCTGGTCGAGGGTCCTCACCGTCCGCTCGCATCGATCGAGGAAATCGTCCGTCGTCAAATATCCGAGATCGGTCGCCGCGAGCGCCGAAGTCAGCCAGAAACCAATGTTCGTTGGCGATGTCCTCTGCGCCACTTCGATACGCAGAGCCATTTGAGAATTATCGGGAGGCAGCCAGTTCGATTCGTCATTTACCAGATCGTCAAAGAACCGCCACGTTCGCCGCGCAATACGGCGCAGGAAAAGGGTGTCGGGCCTTTCGCGGTGCGACTGCCGCGGAGAGCGATTCAGCCACCACATTAAGGAAGGCGAGGAGGCCCACAAGAAGAGAAATACAAACGTCGGCGCCAACGCCCCGCGCCCGTGCAGCACGATCATCATCAGAATCGAGAAGCCACTGATGCCGATCATTTGCTGCATCGTGGAGCTGATATGACGGTGGGCATCGATGCCCGCGGCCTCCGCCGTCTGCCATTCGAGAAGATGATGGTGGCTGATCGCGCGGCGGTAAGCAACTCTGATGATCGCGTCGACCGACACCCAAGCCTGGTGCGGCAGGAACGCAATCATGACGAGCGATCGGACCAATTCATCCGCCGCTCCCTGCCATCCCTGCACCGATCCCCGCAGGCGGCGCGCGCAATGATCGAGCAATGGCGCCAGCGCGAGCAGGGCAATCGCGAGACCGAGGACCAGACTCCATACCCCAGGCGCGGGCGACATCAACCAGCCGAACAGCAGCAGCAGCAGTGAAGCCGGAGCCACCAGACTCCGACGCAGGTTGTCGAAAATTCGCCAGCGGCTGATGAGTGGAAGGCTATTCGGAACCTTTATACCGCTGCCCGAAGGAACTTTTGAAAAGATCCATGGAGCGATTTGCCAATCGCCCCGGATCCAGCGATGCTGCCGCTGGCAAAAACTCACGTAGTCAAGCGGGAGATTTTCGAACAGCTCGATATCGCTCGCCAACGCCACACCCACGAAGGAACCTTCGATCAGATCGTGACTCAGCAACGTCTCCGGGGGAAAGCGTTTATCCAGGGTTTCGTGAAACGCGCGGACATCGTAAATCGCCTTCCCGTGAAAAATTCCTTCGCCAAAAAGATCCTGTTGTGCGTCGGAAACAGCCTGGCAGTACGGATCCGTTCCGGTTGTGCTCGCGAAGATGCGAGTAAATCGCGTGGCGGTAGCGCCCGGAAGAGCGATGCTCACCCGCGGCTGAATGATGCCGAATCCCCGGCGGCGGGTTTGTGTAGAGGCGTCGATCTCCACCTGATTCAGGGGATGTGCAATCGTTTCCACCATCCGTCGAGCCGTTCCCGGCGGCAACTGAGTATCGGCGTCGAGCGTGATGACGTAGCGAATCGATGGCAATTTGCCGGCCGCAAGAATGCCCGGCGCGCCCGCGCCGTTGAGGAAGGCGTTCAGGTCTTCGATCTTCCCGCGCTTCCGTTCGCGGCCGATCCATTTCTGCTCGCTTTCCGACCACGCGCGATTTCGATGAAATAACAGGAAACGGTGTTCGGGATAACGCTCATTCAAACGTCGAATGCCATCGCGAGCCGTTTGCAACAGAGCCTGATCGCCGGAGGCCGACGCATGAGAGGAGTCCAGATAATCGGAGAAGAGGCCGAAATAGAGGTTTGATTCCCGGTTCGCCAGGAACCGCACTTCGATTTTCTCAATCTCCTTGGCAACGACCTCAGGGTTCGCGAGCAGGATTGGCACGACGACCAGCGTTGTGTCCTCGGGCGGAATTCCAGTTTTGAAATCAAGTTTTGGAAGCTGGTCTGGAGGAAGAACAGAGATCACCAGCGCATTGATGATCTGTTGCGCTAACTCGCTGAGCGGGAACAGTGCGAGAGCGCCCAGCACGATCAGGACAAGCTTCCGATGCACCCCACCCTCCCACGCCAGCGCCAAGGCCAGCGTGATAAAGGATGCCGTCAGCAAAATGTAACTGCCCAGATAGATGGGCGTCGCGTTTGTACGGAGCGCGCGAATCATCCGCACCCGAATCGGAACGCGCGATTTCGTCTCCTCTTCCAGTTGCTTGACCGCGGGAGTGAGGAGATACTGCATCACGGTCCGCATGCGCGGCTCGCGGGCTTCCGCGGCAAGCCGGACGGCCGTTCGCGCAACCGCAATCTCGCTCATGTTGCTGTAGCGCGAGATTCTCTCCACTACGCGGCGGCATTGATCGCGGCTCTCGAAGTCGCTCTGACCATAAATCCCTGTTGGATCCTCCAACAGCTCCTTCTCCACCGCGCTGACGGCCTCAAATATCTTCGTAAAATCGATGCGGGAAAGCGCGCGCAAGCTTCCGAATGCGTTGGCAACCGAAACAAGTTGAACCGCTTCGTGCGTGTGTTCGCCGCGGACCAGTTCCGTAATTGGCGTGGTCAGGTGTTCCTGAATCCACGCTCGCATTGGCGCCAGAGCCGTCTCCTCGTCCTGCAATTGCTCGGCGAGGGATGTAATGAAATACGGTTGAAGCGCGATCGGGTCCTTCTCCATCAGGCTCAGCAGCCGCTCGAATTCCTGCGGAGCGGCGCGCGCGCTCGTCGACAGACGATTGGCCCACAGGTATGCCGCTTCGCGGAGCTGCTGCGCACGGTTGACGGCTTGCGCGAGATCGGCGAGCTTCTCGATTAGAGCGATGCGAAGAAAGAGCGGGAAAAACCATAGCTCCGCTGTGGTCAGGGGCGCGGTCTTTTGAAACTCCTGCAAATGCGCCGTAATGTTGGCTTCGTTGACCGAGTGATCCGTCTCGACGACCAGATCGCTCGCCAATCCTAGCACGCGGCCGAATCCGTTCCCCGATGGGGTCTTTGGAAAATTCCGAGGCAGGTGGCGGCGAACTTCCGCAATCTGAATCCTTACAAGGTAGCAATTGTCTAGTAGCCATTCAGCCGACGCGGTAAGAGCCCGGTCCATCCGTGCCGCCTCAGCCAGACTATGACGGACCTCGTCGAGTGCGACTTCGTTTGTGCGCAGACGCTCGACGATGGACTCTTTGTGCGTGGCCGATCGCGAATTCTTCGAATCCTCGCGCAAAATGAAAATGGCAGGAGAACCCGTGCCCTCAAGGGCTTTCGCGATCGCCTCTACGTTCGTTGCGCCAGCCGACGCAACAACGAGTGTCTCGCCGTCGAGCCGCAGACCAGAGTATTTACTTACGGCGCCTTCGGTACCGTCGATTACATGCCCGGACGCGCCAACTCTTCGAGCTGCCTCAAAAGCCCGTTTCGGATCGCCGTCATTAGCGGAATAAAAGCCAAGGATGGTATGCGGTGTCTTCGCACTCATTCGATTTCAGGACCAGGACCGCCTCAGCGAGCCCGACCGCGAATCGCATACGTCAGAAGGCCGAGGAAAAAGAGAGACGCGAAGAGCAAGCTGGTTATTTTCATCGATATGGACGGCGTGGCACCGGTCACCGATGAGAGGGCGCCCACAACAGAGATCAGCCCGAACACAATCATCCATCCCAGCATGGTCTTCTCCTTAGACTGATTTCCCGCAGATGAACTTTTTGCAATCCTAGTACCATCCCCTATCTCCTGTGTATTCAGCACCGAGTTTTCAGGAAGGAGCGGAAGTTGCCGGGCTAGGGTGCAGATTTTGCGACCGCCGGCCGTCAACTACGTGCTTTTTGTACGCTTTTGCGCGGCGGATCGTGCTTGCCGGGATAGTGCCGAATGGGATACGGATGCCGATCCTTCGCGCTTCAGGGCCTTAAAGGTCGCCTGCGAGCGCTTCCGCGAAATCTTCTTGTGACTACCGGCCGCTTTCGAATCCTGTTCTGCTTTCTTCCTGACCTCAGGCGATCCGTTCTTGGGTGGTGGCAATTTCACGCCCGCGCGGCGAGCCTCGGAAAGCCCGATAGCTATCGCCTGCTTCGCGGACCGCGCTCCGTGTTCGCCTTTGCGGATCCGATCGATTTGCTCATGGACAAATTCACCGGCCTGCGTACTGGCGGCCTTTCCCTCCCGCGCATCCTTGTGGGCCTTTTCGACCGTACTCTTCAGCGGCATCGAACCTCCACAATCGGTTGGAGGCACGCATGATCACCTATGTTTCACCAGCAATCTTACGCGCTGCCTGGCAGAGTGAAAAAGAACGTCGATCCTTCCCCCAGCGCCGATTCGAGCCAGATTCTTCCGCCCGTCCGCTCGACGATGCGCTGACAAACGGCCAATCCGATCCCCGTCCCCTCATACTCGGCTCCATGCAGTCGCTTAAAGACACCGAAAATCTGCTTCGCATACTGCGGTTCGATACCAATCCCGTTGTCTTTTACTGAAAACTTCCAGAATCGATCCGCCCGCTCGGCGTCAATCCATACTTCCGGCACGTTTCCGCCGCAGTATTTTAGTGCATTCCCCACCAGGTTTTGAAATAAAAGGACCAGATGTACAGACGGCGCCGCTACCTTCGGCATTTCCCCGATATGAAATTGCGCGCCGGATTTTCGCACCGTCGCTTCCAGATTGCCGAGCGCCGCCTCTAGCGCAACCTTCGCGTCCGATATTTCGGCCTGTCCTTGCGGCGCGGCACTGACGCGGGAGTACGCCATCAGATCCTGCAACAGCCGCTCCATCCTCTGCGCACCGCTGACTGCGAAATCCACGTAGGAACGTGCGGTTTCATCAAGGACTCCGGCGTATTCCTCCTGCAAAAGTTGTGTGTAGAGAGAAATCATCCGCAGAGGCTCCTGCAAATCATGGCTCGCCGCATAAGCAAACTGCTCCAGATCCGCATTGCTGCGTTGCAGCGCTTCATTCGTGATTCGTAAATCGACCGCGTAGTTCATCTGCTCGTTAATGTCAGTGCACGCGCCCAGCCATCTTACAATCCGGTTGTCGCGACCGCGAACCGCGACGGCGCGGCAGATGAACCATCGATACGTTCCGTCCGACGCCCGCCGCAAGCGGACCTGCGACTCGAACATCTTGCCCGACGCCATCGATTCGCGCCAGCGCTCCATATGCGGCCCCGCATCTTCGGGATGCAGCAGATCGTCCCAGAACGCTCGCGCTCCCGCCGACTCGTCTGAAGGACCCGTGTACTGCTTCCACAATGCGTTCGCATACTCCAGGTTCCCATCCGGTTTCGACGACCAAACCAGTTGCGGAAAAGCTGTCGCGAGACCTTGGAACCTCTCGTCGCTTTCCCGCACGTCTTCCTCGCCACGCCGCCGGTCGGTGATATCGATCAGCGCTCCCACCCACTCGCGTACAGTCCCGTCGTCGTTGAAAATGGGGACCGCGGTGGTCGACATTAGTCTGTATTGCCCATCGTGCCGCCGTATTCGAACCTCAGCGGTAAACTTCTTAGGATCGGCTAGGGCATGCTCCCACGCGCGTAGTATCTCCCCGTCCTCAGGATGAATGGCCCTCGAGACGCCGGCTCCTTGATACTCCTGGAACTTTTGGCCGCTAAACGCCGCCCACCCCGGCTGTTCTCCCATCATTTCGCCCTTGGAATTGCTCGTCCAGATAACGTCGCCCATGGCCTCGGCCGCCGCGCGAAAGCGCTCCTCGGAGTGCCGCAGATTCAGCTCGGTCGCTTTGCGGTCCGTAATGTCGGCGAAATACGCAGCGCGAAATAGCGGCTCTCCCGCGGAGCTCCGGAAGACCGTCATGTCCGTGACTGCGTGGAACGTGCCCCCATCCTTCCGCTTGTGGAGCGATTCGTATATCGCATGGTCTTCCGTTCGCTGGCGCGCCTCCTCGTAGCTGTTTTCGCTGTCCACAAGCTCCGCAAAGGATTCTTCGCGCAGCTCGTCGGGCTCATATCCGTGCATGTGGGCAAACGCCCGATTCACCTCGAGAATCGTCTTCCCATCGTTGACCAGAATTGCGACGCCGAACCCGGCCTGCTGGAAAATGCGCTGCCATTTGTCGATCTGGATCTCCGCCTCGCGCCGCTTACTGATATCGCGGAACACCAGCACCACGCCAAGCACTTGATTATGAAGGTCTCGAATCGGAGCGCCGCTATCGTCGATCGGTGTTTCTACGCCTTGCTTGTCGATCAAAACGGTGTGATTCGCGAGCCCGGTTATTGCACCGCTCCTCAACGCCTTCTCTACCGGACTCTCGACCAGCGCCCGCGTCTCCTCATTCACAATATGAAAAACCTTCTCGACCGGTAGCCCTTCAGCTTCGTGCCGTTTCCATCCTGTGAGTTTCTCGGCGACGGAGTTCATTAGCGAAATGCGGCCGTGCTCGTCGGAGGCGATCACCGCGTCGCCGATGCTCATCAGGGTGATCTCGAGCTTCTGCTTCGCCTGAAAAAGATCGCTCATCAGTTGTTCGCGCCCTCTAATTCCACTCTCCACCGCTCGTTGCAAGAAAACGATTGAGAACAGCAGAACACTCAATCCGGAGGCCGTCAGCCAGAACGTCCGGAACGCGGAATCCGTAATGGCGGCCCTGCGATCCTTGACCATCTCGAATTCGCGATTGATCATGTTCGCACCCACCATGCGGATGGCATCCATCGCGTTCTTGCCCTTATTCGTTCGGACAACTTCGACACCTGCTTCGAGGCCCTTTTCGCGGCGGAGCGAAACAGCTAATGCTAATTCCGCCAGCTTTCGCTGGGAATATTGCCGCAGGAGCCTGGCGTCTTCTGCGAATTGAGGGTCGTTCCCAGCCGCGAGGGTCACCTGATCGAGCAACCCCGGGATTGCGGCGGTGGCCGCTGTATAGGGAGCCAGATACTCCTCCGATCCCGTGAGTAGATAGCCCCTTTGTCCCGTTTCCGCGTCTTTAAGCTGCGAGATTAGCTCAGTGCTAGCCAACAGCCGGTTCCGCGCCACCAAATCTTGCGCTAGATCCTCGCGCATTCGGGACCAGTTTCGATAAGTGGAGAAACCCATTCCAAACAGAATCAACACAACGAGGATCAGTGCCGGCCGGTCAAATCGTCGAGGTAACATGAGTGGACTGCCCAATCTCCAATTGTAAGCTGCTGGATTGTATGCCTATCGACAAATCGTCTCCCGACATCCAACTGCTCGATGAAATCCAGCAATTCCTGCAATCAGCCGTACATGATCTGCGTGCCGCGCAACGCCGGACCGCCATTTCTGCTGAACTTCTGGCCCAGTCCGCGAGCGATCGGGAACGGAGCGAACTAACCGCGCAAATGTTGCAGGGTCTATCCAAAACAGAGGAACTGCTCACGGCTGTAAGTAGCTACGCAATCGCGCTGACGCCTGGTAACTATATCATTGACGTCTTTCCCCTCAATCGGGCCGTCCGATTCGCGCTCGCCAATCTGGACTGCAAGATTCGCGAGACCGGCGCGATCGTCACCGTCGCCGATCTCCCGGAAATCTCCGGGGATCGAGACCGTTTGGCCGAGTTATTCGAGCATCTGATTGGTAATTCCTTAAAATTCCGAGGATCAGACGCGCCAGTCATTGATATCGGAGTGACCAGTGCGCCCGAAGGATGGCTCTTCTCCGTCAAGGATAATGGCATTGGGATTCCTCTAAAGTACCAGGACCGACTCTTCATCCCTTTTCGGCGATTGCAAGGTGCTGACATACCAGGGGCTGGACTTGGACTAGCGATTTCGAGGAAAATCGTGGAAGCCCACGGCGGTAGGATCTGGATTGAGACCAGCGAAGAACCGGGCGTTACTTTTTCGTTCATTCTACCGGTGGCTGATGGTGATTTACGTGCTCGGCTCTTTTTGGGCGAGAACTGTGACGACACATAAGAACCGGATTCTGCTGGCTGAGGATAACGACGGCGATGTCTTCCTGGTCCGCCGCGCCCTTGAAAAAAGGGGACTTTCTCATGAATTGGTGCTTGCTCACAACGGCGAGGAGGCACTGGTTTGGCTAGACCATCACTCCGGTGATAAAAACGGGAGCGGTCGACCCGACCTTATCCTGCTCGACCTGAACCTCCCGCGCGTTGACGGTGGGCAACTTTTGTCACACATCCGTAAAAGTGACGCCTTTTCCCGCACTCCCGTTATTGTCCTGACATCCTCGGATTCCCCCAAGGATCGGCAAATGGCATTGGAACTAGGCGCTAATCTTTACTTTCGGAAGCCTACCGACTTGGCGTCTTTCATGGATTTAGGCAGGATTATCGAGGAAACACTGGAGGGAGTCCCAGAGTTCGGCTCCCCCACAGCAAGCTGAACCCCGAGCTCACAATTAGCCACCTTTTATCCCACTAGCTGTTCTTTTCCAACCTCCAGGGCGATTCCGATACCCTCCGCGGTTGCCTGTGCCGCGCGTTTCGTCCGATTTAGTTTATCGACTACACTATTCCTCAACTCGGCGCCCTCGCGCATCACGTAATTCTGGCCCTCCCGTGCAGTCTCGGCAATCTGCCTCCGGGTTTTGACCCCCGACCGCGGCGCCATCAAAACGCCAGCCGCCAGACCCACTCCAATTCCATAAAAAAAACACTTGGTTTCGCTCATATATCCTCCCTTTCGAGTAGAGCAATCGATCCACCAAATTGGGGCTACGGGGCGGACGCCCACCCGGCGTTATAGTACTAGGGGCACGTGTCAAATTTGACAAGTAAGCTAAACTACGAACATGGTGCCTGCTTCCACCTCTTCGCGCGTCCTCGTCGTGGACGACGATCCACAGGACCGGCAAAGATTGTGCGATATCATCGCCGATCTGGGCTACTTCTGTGAAACTGCTCCCGATGGCGAGGCGGCTCTCGAGAAGCTGACCGCCGCGCCTTTCGACGTCATCATTTCCGACCTCATGATGCCTCGGATGGACGGGTTCGAGTTTCTGCGTACTCTATTCGATCGTGGTGACATGACCCCCGCCATCGTGCTCACCGGCGCAGGCAGCATCGATCAGGCGATCTCCATCGTTCACGATTTACGGGCCTTTTGGTTTCTGGAAAAGCCCGCACGCCCCGCCGTCCTGGCGACTCTTCTGGAGCGTGCGATGCAGCATAAGTCGCTGGTCAAGGAAACAGAGCGCCTGCACCGGCAGTTAAGCCAGCGCGGCTATCTTGCGGACTTGATCGGGACCTCGCAGCAAATGCGGGAGATTTTCTCGCTCATCCAGCAGATTGCACCCAGTTCCGCCTCGGTCCTGATCACCGGCGAGAGTGGAACCGGCAAAGAACTGGTCGCCAGTGCGATCCACAAGCTGAGCCCCCGCGCCTCACGTCCGTTCGTCGCTGTGAATTGCGCCGCGCTGCCGGAATCGCTGATTGAAAGTGAGCTGTTCGGCCACGAAAAGGGGGCCTTTACCGGTGCCGTCGGCCGTCGCGCAGGATGCTTCGAGCAAGCTCATCAAGGAACATTGTTTCTCGATGAAATCGGCGACATGCCGCTCGCCATGCAGCCCCGCCTGCTTCGTGCACTTCAGGAAGCCACTATCCGGCGTCTGGGGGCGACCAGTGAGATTTCAGTCGACGTGCGCGTCCTCGCGGCGACCAATAAATCTCTGGCCGAATTGATTCAGAGCAAGCTTTTCCGGGAAGACCTCTTTTACCGCCTGAACGTCTTCCAAATCGCCATTCCGCCCTTGCGCGACCGCAAGGACGACATTCTGGCCCTCACCGAAGCCATCATCAAGGACTTGAACGCCAAATATGACTATCGCATCACGGATGTTCATCCCGCCGCGCTGGAGCGCCTGCACGATCATTCCTGGCCTGGCAATGTGCGCGAATTGAGAAATGTTCTGGAGAGGGCTCTGATCGCCGCCAGGGAAGGCACTCTGCTGCCCGCCCATCTCGCGCGGACATTCGGAGCCAACGCTCCGACTCCTGTGGCTGCCGAACCGATGGCGGCTCCGGCGAACGGAAATTCCATTTCCATGGAGGCGGGCCATCCCCTCAGCGAATTGGAGAAGGCCTACATCCAGTTGACGTTGAAGAGCACCGGCAACAACAAGAAGCGCGCGGCCCAGATTCTAGGCATCAGTCTGCGCACCTTGCACAGCCGTGTGACTGAGTTCGCCGCCGAAGAAGAGTTGAAGCGCGAAGGCGCGAGCGGCTGACCCAACAAAAAAAGGACCGGGCCGACATAAGTCGTCCGCGGTCCCTCCAAACACAACAGATTTGGAAATTACTTAGTTCTTGAACGGAGCCCAACGATTCAGTTCTTCGTATAGCTTCGCCGCCGCGTGGGGCGCCTGGACACGGCCCTCGAGGATCTCTCGCTGACTCACCGCATGCCCATAGACCTTGGTGTTATCGTCATTGTCCGGACGCAGAGTCGCGCCGTCCAACGATATTCCGGCAAATACTCCGCGCGACCGTGACCAGGACAGAATCTCCGCTTTCATCATGGCATCCGTTTCCGCGGTGGTCGAACGGCCCACGGGACCGGCCATCGCGCTAGCGTCGCCGCCAACCGTGAATTTGTCCGTCATCAGCTTTTCTTCCCCGCCGCGGTTCATCACGATGAACACGACATCGGTTTCCCCGGCGCCGATTTGAAAGCCGATGCTTCCGCCTTCAATCCGGACCGTCGCCGGCCCGCTCCAGCCTGCGCCGTCCTTGGTGCGGCACGTCAGAACGCCTTTGCCGTACTTTGCGCCAACGATGAAGCCCGCCCGCTTCAGGTTCGGAACAATGCCCACGCACTGTGCCTTATGCAGCAGATCGTCGGGAATCGCCTTGTCCCCGGCGCCCATAATCTCGTTCAGCACTAATGCCGATTCGTGAATTCGTTTGTCGGGTCCGTCGTCTGCCGCAAAGCCCGTCGAAATAAAGCCTGGCGCGACCAAAAGTACGCTCACAAGTAGTTTTTTCATAGTATATTTCTCCTTCTGTCTCGTTATAATTGAAAGTCTATGCCGCGTCCCGTACTTCGCGGGCCGACGCGTGCCGATCCTGCAGTTGCATCGCTCTCTTCTCCAGGCGCGATCGCGTTGCACGGCGGGCGCGCAGCAACCGGATGCGGATCGCTGTCTCCGTAACGCCCTGCTTCTTGGCGATCTCTTCCGTGGTCGCGCCATTCATCTGTTGTTCAAACAGGACACGTTCCGATGGCCGGCAGTAATTGAGGATTCGGTGCACGTCAATCGCAGCCATATCGATGCCGTTCGGACTGATTACCTCGGGCAGTTCCTGGCTCGGCGCCTCGCGCCGCATTACCCGCCGATATGCGTTCAAAGCAATGGTATTCACCCAAGTGACCACGGTCGCTTCATCCCGCAATTGGTGAAGCCGTTCCCATCCTCTCACCCACGCACCCTGCGCGACTTCCATTGCATATTCGCGTTGCGCGCCTCGTGAGAGAAGGAATCGAACGGTTAGAGTAAATCCCTTTTGGTAGGCGATCCCGTATCCGTCGCGTGTCATGCGTTCCTCCGGCAAATACCGCAAAACTTCATGCAATCTGCAAGGCATTTCGGATGCCAGACCGTAAGTTTCTTATAAATCAGTCGTTCGCTGACTTCACGCGTAAATCTGACGCAACTTTTTACGCGACGGTGCAAGCTTTGCAGCACTTACTCGCGAAAAGCGCCTGTTTGCTATTTCAACTATGGTTGGCGATCAACCTGCACACCTAATCGCATGAAACTCGACTTCATAATTTGCCTCGGTATTCTGCTGGCGATTCTTTTCGTCGGTATTGTGGGCGCATTCCTCCTTTATGTTCCGGTACTGACCGTATTAACAGTTTCGACGCTTCTCATGGGCTTAGGGTTGATGTTCGCCTTGGGCATCCTCACCGGCAGACGTTCGCGGAAGTTGTCCCCGTTCTCGCACCGCGCCATGCCGATCGTCCGGTAAACAACCATGACCACACTCACTAGTTTCTTCAAGGAATCCGATTCCAAGCTTGGCGTTTTTTACCCGAAGCATTACATCATTGCCACCTTTCCCACCTTTGATAAAACCAAGGAGGCTGCGCAGGCATTGCGAAAAGCCGGCTTCTCCGAAAATGAGGTGCTGGCGATTCCCGGTGCCGAGGTCCTGAAGTACTTCGAGGAATTTCATGCAAACTCAGGCTTATGGGCCGGCGTGATGACCATGCTTTCCCGAGCCTTCGGCACCGAACAACTCTTCGCCGACGACGACGTCGAGCGCGCATATGCCGGCGATGGATTCCTCGCCGTCTATGCCCTGGAGGACTCCTCAGCCGCCAGCGTGCGCGCGATCCTCGCGCCCTTCGAACCGCGCGCCATGCACTGGTACCAGGCCGGTGGCATAGAATGTCTCGTCTGAATTGAAATTCCCTTTTTGCCCTTTGTACCCGTGACCTTCGGCGTACACTGCTCGCGGAACCGCCATGCGTAAGCGTGCGGTAGATATCGGAATGACCGGGGCACTTCTCTTCACAACTCGGGATTCCATAAAGGCGAGCCCCAGCAGCCGTGCCCCCTGCAGCCTGGAAGGAAAAATAAGATGAGCAGCCATTAGGGGTTCGTTGTGGCGCAAGCTTCAGCTTGAAGCGTCGGCTTCAGCCGACCTCACCTCAGCAAATCCTCAAGCTGAATCTTCGCATCCGTCTTGTGATCCCGATACTTCACAATGACCGGCGTATATAACGAAACCCCCCACTCCTTCCCCGCTCCATGGGTAATCGCCCGCGACCCCGCCACCACCACCGCATCTTCGGGAATCATCAAAGGTTCATCATCCGTCGCGGCATAAACCAAACCCCGCACGATATCGTAAACCGGAGTCGAGCGCGTCAATATAGTCCCGCTGCCCAACACCGCGCGCCGCTTCACGACGGTCCCTTCATAAACCCCGCAATTCCCGCCCACCAGAACGTCGTCCTCGATAATCACCGGCAGCGCGCCGACCGGTTCCAGCACTCCACCAATCTGCGCCGCCGCCGAAATGTGGCAACTCTTCCCGATCTGCGCGCAACTCCCCACCAGCGCGTGCGAATCGATCATCGTTCCATCGCCGACCCACGTGCCCACATTGATATACATCGGAGGCATGCAAGTCACGCCGCGTCCCACATAGCAGCCATCGCGAATGCTCGACCCGCCCGGCACGATCCGCACGCCGTCTTGCGGAGTAAATCGCTTCACCGGAAACGTCGACTTATCGAGGAATGGCTGCCGCGTTTCATTGACCGACATATCGACCACCGCGCCCATCCGGAATCCCAGCAGCACGCCTTTCTTAACCCACGCATTCACGCGCCATCCGCTGCGCGCCCCCGCATCAGGCTCGGCCGACCGGACCGCGCCCGAATTAAGCGCCTGCTTGAACCGGTGAAATAAAGCAAAATGATCTTCCGTGTAAGTCGAGGGCTTCTCATCGAAAAGCGCTTCGATCTCAGTCTGCATGCGTGCTCCGCTGTGACAATCCCACTGCCTTCAAAACCGCCTCAATCTTCGCGTGATTCTGCGCAGACGGAGCCGTCATCGGCAATCTCCACACCGGCTCGCACAATCCCATCATCGCCATCGCCGCCTTCACCGGAATCGGATTCGACTCGACAAAATTCACCTCCATCAGCGACATCCAGGTTCTCTGCAACGCACGCGCGCCAACAAAATCCCCCGCCATCGCAGCCTGAGTGAGCCGAGTCATCTCTCCCGGAATCTGATTCGAGACAACGGAAATAACGCCTCGCCCGCCCAGCGCAATCAGCGGAATGGTAATCGAGTCATCGCCGCTCAACACATTGAAGCTGTCCGGTACCTGGTGCACCACCGCTGCCATCTGCGATATATTGCCCGACGCTTCCTTCACGCCCACAATATTTTCAATCTCCGCCAGCCGCTTCAGCGTCCCCGGCTCAACATTCACGCCCGTGCGCCCCTGCACACTGTAAAGCAACATGGGCAACGGAACCGCCGTAGCAATCGCCTTAAAGTGCTGATACAGCCCCTCCTGCGTCGGCTTGTTGTAATAAGGAGTCACGGATAAAATCCCATCGACACCCAGACGCCGCAACTCGCCCGCCAGCTCAATCACCTCAGCCGTGTTATATCCACCCGCCCCACCTAATACCGGAACCTTGCCCTTAGCTTCTTCAAGCGTGATCTCAACCACGCGCAGGTGTTCCCGCCGAGTCAGCGTCGGACTCTCGCCCGTAGTGCCGCAAGGCACCAGAAAATTAATCCCGGCATCGATCTGCCGCCGAACAAGCCTCCGCAGCGAATCTTCATCAACCGACCCATCACCAGAAAACGGAGTAATCAGAGCAGTCCCACATCCAGTAAACATAAATCACCTCACCATTTCTCTTCTTGCCTCGTCTTGTGGGGCAGGTTGGCAACCTGCGGACCGATTGCTTATCGGTCCATCCGGGCGCGCCCGGACGCCTTGGGAATCCCAAACCGAACCCCGACCGTCAGGGAGGGGACGCCGAAAGTAACGACTTAAGTCACTCAGAAAACAAAACCT
>Ga0182024_10009867_pt1 | contig 19609 bp, 17 predicted proteins | sample P32metaG_FD_120480 | JGI IMG/M metagenome (GOLD analysis project Ga0182024, IMG submission 120480) | Permafrost microbial communities from Stordalen Mire, Sweden - P3-2 metaG (Illumina Assembly) | ecosystem: Environmental > Terrestrial > Soil > Wetlands > Permafrost | place: Sweden: Stordalen... | reverse complement strand
GCGGCCATGCCGGCGACATCGATTTGCTTGAGTGTTGCCTTAAGGATTCGCGATCCCAATCCAACGCCGCGATATTCAGGGGAAACCGCTATGAAGGTGAGATAGAAATGGTGCTCGCGCGGGTGATTTTTTTCCATGGCCTCCATAATCGCCATTCCGCGAGTGAACCTGGCAGGGCTGAACACTCTGACGAAGAACGGCAGCCAACTAGCACAGGCGGGGCAAATCGACCCCCGGCTAGACCTCTGATCAAATGCGTGCAAGGAGCACCTTTGATTGGGACTCGTCCATCAAGCCCGCGACGGAAACCCGCGCTGATCGGTTCGTTCGCGCCGCGTGCCGAGGAACCAGCTCTCCTCGCGGGCCAGCGCAGCCAATTGCGGCACGAGTGGATTGCCGGTCGCCCGCAGATACGCGGCAAAATAGTTCATGTCCTTGCTCTTGGGAGCCTCCACCAGGATTTTGAGCGCTCCGGCGGCGAGATCCTCCGTAAACAGTTCGGCTGGCAACAGGCTGACGCCGATGCCGCGCCGAACAAGCAGCGACATCACGCTGAAGCTGTTGCAGCGGTGGACGAAACGCGGGCTGATGCCAGCCTCCTCAAACCAGCTTACCATCAAATGATAGACACTGGCATCTTGCGGCATGCCGATAGTCGGCAGATCCGCGAGTGCCGCCGCCGTCAACGCACGATCCTGCCGCTGGAAGCGCGGATGCCCGAGCCATTTCAGGGTGCAGCTTCCGAGCGAAGTACGAACTGAGCCCGGCAGGTCGACGGGCCCGGGCAAGAGCGCGATGTCGATCTGGCGCCGGTTCAACTTCGCGGCGAGGCCGCCGGCAAGGTCGGCATCGATCTCGAGACGCACCTTCGGGTAGTGCCGCTCGATCCGGGCGACGAAGCTCTGAAACCACGTCAGCGCGATGCTCTCGACCACGCCGACGCGGATGGTACCCTCGGCGGCATCGGCTCCGGCCACGGCCTTCATCATCGAGACCTCTGAAAGGATTCGCTCAGCCCGCTCCAGGCAGTTTTGACCGAGCGGGGTCAGCGCGACGTTGCGCCCTTGCCGCTGCAGCACCTTGGCCCCAAGTTCACGCTCAAGCTCCTGGATGCGCCGCGTCACGGCGGGTTGGGTCAAATGGAGGTGCCGTGCTGCGGCGCCAATGCCGCCCAGCCTGACAACCCACAGCAATGTCTCGAGATGGCGCGAATCCATGCCAATCCATAAAACACTTGCATGGATTGAATGTCTATCTTTCATTTGTAATCGCATCGTCGCAAGCTCAATATTTTGGCATGCTGGGTTAGTTTCTTCCGACAAAGGAAACGTTATTCATGCGCAATCTTCATGGATTGCTCCCGCTCGGCACCATCGCGCTTGCTCTGACTGTTGCCTCCCTGAGCGTTCCTAGGGCGGCTTACGCCGACCAGGCCAGTTGTGAGCCCGCCAAGCTGGCCGCGAAGTATCCGGCGCTCGCCGGCAAGACCATCAAGATCGGCCAAGACGGCGAAAGCGTCCCGTTCAGTCAGCGCGATCCGAAGGACTTCAACAAGCTGATCGGCCTCGATGCCGATCTCGCCCGGGCGACGTTCGCTTGCGTCGGCGTGCCGGTCGATTTCACCATCGGCGCCTGGTCGGGCCTGATCCCGGCCGCGATGGCCGGGCAGATCGACGTCATGTGGGATACGCTTCTCTACACGCCGGAGCGCGCCAAGAAGCTCGACTTCGTCGTCTACATGAATGCGGCGACTGGCATGCTGGTGGCAAAGGGCAATCCGAAAAAAGCCCATACCCTGGACGATCTCTGCGGCCTGAACACGACTACTCAACTCGGCACCACCCAGGAGGCGATGCTACGCGAGGCCAACAACAAATGCCTTGCGGCCGGCAAGCTCGCGGTGACCATCATCACCTCGCAGGACATGCCGAGCAGTCTGCGCCTCGTCCAGAGCGGCCGCGCCGACCTCGCCGCTGTCAACAAGTTCGTCGGCGAAAGCATGATCGCTGCCAGCGCGGGAACGGTGCAGAGCGCGTTCGACGTCGTGACCGGCGCGAAGATCTCGGTTGGTACTGCGAAGGGTAATCCGGATCTGGTCAAAGCGATCAAGGATGGTCTTACGGCGATCAGGGCCAACGGCACCGAGAAGGCGATCTACGAGAGGTATCACGTCGATTACAGCCTCACGACCGATCCGAGCGTGCTGACCGAATGATCGGACCAGCTTGCTCTCGATCGCCTGCGTAACCTTACCGGAAGGACATTATGACAATTGAACCGACAAGCGTGCAGCAGCACGTCGACCCCGCACGCGTGCTGGAGATCGAGCAGGCCTTGCTGCGCATTCCCAGCTCCGCCTTCGAGGAGCAAGCGATCGCCGATCATCTGGCCGAGCGGATGACCGGCATCGGTCTCGACGTGATCATGATGGAGGTGCAGCACCCCTTCGATCCGGCGTCGAAGAGCCGGCAGCCGGTCGGCCGGCTTGCCGGCGCCGGTGGGGGACCCTCCCTCATGCTCAACGGGCACATGGATCCGGGCGTCGAGATGCCCGGCTGGTCGGTCGATCCCTACGGTGCCAAGTTCGAGGATGGCTGGGTCTGGGGCATGGGCGCGCACGATGACAAGGGCGGCCTTGCCGCGGCGTTCTGCGGCCTCGAAGCTGTGATCAAGTCTGGCACGCGGCTGAAAGGCGACGTGCTGCTGTGCCCGGTGGTCGCGCACAAACTCGGCGGCGCCGGCACCCGCGCACTATTGAAGAGCGGCGTGCGCGCGGACCTCTGCATCAACATGGAGCATTCCAACAACACCATCGCGAACGTCTGCGTCGGCATCGTCATGGTGCGCATTCGCGTCGAGGCGCCGGAACTGTTCTTCCGCTACAGCGCGGAGGCCAAGGCGCAATATTGGAATCCGATCGAGCAGCTCTGCGAGGTGATACGCCGAATCGGACCGAGCCTCGATGCAATTCCCGAAGGCAGCTGGATGACGTTCACGCCGCACCCAGAATTGCCGGGCTTTCCGACCCACACGTTCGATACGCTCCACAAGGAGCACTATTACCAGAAGAACATGTCCGGACTGCACAGCCGGCAAGCGGAGCTCCTGCTGCAGTTCCGCACCGTGCCGGGACAGACGCTGCAGAGCGTGACCGAAGACCTGACGCGCCTGCTCGAAGGCATCAAGCGCGAGCATCCCGCTTTCAATTATTCGTTCGAGGTACCGGCCAAGGGGACCGAGAATGGCTGGTGTCAAAATCCGATGTTCTGTTCGCCCGATGACGCGCTGGTGACGACACTGGCGGAAGGACAGGCGCTCGCGTCGGGAGCACCTGCATCAGTTGGCGGATGGGGCCGGCTCGGCAATGTCGGCGACGGCAACATCGTTGCGGGTCTGGGAATTCCGACCGTGCAGTACGGGCCCGGCGACATTCGCATCTACAAGGAATGGCCGACCGCAGACGAACGCGTGCTATTGTCGGATCTGGTGACTGCGGCGCGCGCGGTCGCGCATGCGACTGTGAAGCTCTGCGGCTGAGAATCCAGGATGAGCGCGATGAGCGAGCCGATCGCGGTTGAAAGGAAGCGGGTCTCCCTTCCCGCTGCCCTGGGCGGCATTGCCCTGCTGGCCGCGCTGGTCGCAGCCGGCGTCGGCTTCCATGCCGAACTACTCCCTCAACCGGTCATGGAAGTGCTAAGTTACGTCTTCTCGGCATTCCTGCTCGATGGCGCGGTGACCGCACTGAAGATCGCGGCGCTCGCGATGATCGGCGGCCTCGTGCTCGGCCTCTGTTTGGCGCTGATTCGATTATCGCCGTTCGCGCCGTTGCGCGGGGCTGGGTGGTTCTACATCTGGTTCATGCGCGGCACGCCGCTGATTCTGCAACTTGTGTTTCTCTACGATGCCCTGCCCGCAGTCGGAATCCGGCTCGACAGTTTCACGACAGCCGTGCTCGGCTTCACCTTGAACGAGGCCGCGTTCTGCGCCGAGATCATCCGCGGGGGCATTCTCTCGGTCGATCGCAAGCAAGCGCAGGCGGCGGCGGCCTTTGGCATGGGACCGTTCCTCACCATGCGCCGGATCATCCTGCCGCAGGCGATGCGTGCGATTTTGCCGGCGATGGCCAATCAGGTGATCTCGCTGATCAAGGGAACCTCGATCGCCTCCGTCATCTTCGTCAACGAACTAACATTTCGAGCGCAGCAAATCGTTGGCCAGAACTTCAAATTCTTTACGGTATTCGCGGCTGCCGGCATCGTCTACCTCGCACTCACCAGCGCGGTCGCGATCGCGCAATTCTATCTCGAACGCAATTTCAGCACCGACCGGACGCGCGAATCAAAGGCAGCGACGCCGTCCTTAGTATCGCAGATCGCGTGGACGGACGCCATCAAGGCGGGACCATCGGAGGCAGCATCGAATGCCGCGTTCGTCGTTCTGCAGAAGGTGCATAAATCCTACGGCCGCCGCCAGGTTCTGCGCGGCATCGATCTCAGCATCAAGCGTGGCGAGGTCGTCGTGCTGATGGGACCGAGCGGCTCGGGCAAAAGTACCTTGCTGCGGCTGGTCAACCATCTGGAGCCGCTCGATTTGGGCGAGATTACCGTCGACGGTAAGTATGTCGGCTATGCCAGGAGGTCCGGGGGCGGGCTGGCACCGACTCGCAACCCCGCAAGAGCTCGGGCGGACGCACGGATCGGCATGGTGTTCCAGCATTTCAATTTGTTTGATCATTTGACCTCCCTGGAGAACATCATCGAGGCCCCGATACGCGTGTATGGCGAGCCGGCCGAGAAGATGCGAGCGCTCGGCATGAGCCTGCTCAACGCAGTTGGCCTTGCCGGTCACGCGGATCATCTGCCGCATCGGCTATCGGGTGGTCAGCAGCAGCGCGTCGCGATCGCGCGCGCACTCGCGATCTCACCTCGCCTGATGCTATTCGACGAGCCAACCTCCGCGCTGGACCCGGAGCTGGTCGGCGAGGTCCTTGCCGCGATCCGCCGTCTCGCTGAGGCTGGCATGACCATGTTGGTCGTGACGCACGAGGTACGATTCGCGCGCGAGGTCGCCGATCGCGTCATCTTCATGGACGAGGGCTTGATCGTCGAGCAGGGGCCACCCGAGCAAGTGCTGGACTGTCCGACGCATGAACGGACCCAGCGCTTCCTCAGGCTCGTCGAGCGGCATTGAGCTTTGTTCCCGGCCTAGGAAGCCGTCCTTCATATCAGGGAGAATGATCGATGAAAGCCGCCGCCAGAGATTTTGTGCAGATCGCTCGACTGGAGCGGGAGATGGACGCGCAGGGCTTGGATGCCATCGTCGCGCGCGCCGGCATCAATTTCACCTATCTTGCCGGCTTCGCCTACCCCGGCACCTTGGCGCGCCATCTCGATCTCGCGGACTCGCCCCGCGGCGTCTACCTGGTATGGCCCCGCAAGGGCGAGGCACGCATCGTCGTCAACGCGATCGCCAAGGATCTGCCGGAGCGTGATTCCTTTGTCGAGCATTTCGACGTCTATGAAGGCTACACCGAGCCGCCGATCGAACGACTGGCAAGGACCCTCGCCGAAATGGGGCTGGCCGACGGCAAAGTTGGCTTCGAGACCAATTTCATCAGCGTGGCCGATTGGGAGGCGTTGCGCGCCAGGTTGCCGCGGATGCGCACCGCCGATTGCGTTGCGTTGATGGATCATGTCCGGGCCGTCAAGACCAAGGCGGAGCTCGCGCGCCTCAAATTCGGGGCCGACATGCTGGACGACGCTTTTCTGGCTTGCTTTCCAACCGTGCGGCCTGGCCTGCGCGAGCGCGACCTGCACGCAGCGCTGACGGCCTACTGTCTTTCCCACGGGTCGGAGTTCACCCACGGCATCCTCAATTCCTCGCGCAACACGGTCTCCTATGGCGGTGAAAGCGACTTTGCTTTTGCTGCTGGCGACGCTATCCGCACCGACTACGTCGCTTACGTGAAAGGCTATCCCGGCCACCAGTCGCGCTGCGCCGTCGTCGGAAGGCCCTCGGATGACCAGCGCCGAGAGTACGGCGTGATCCGCGACATCTACCGCGCCGCGAATGAGCAATTGGTGCCGGGTCGGACCGCAGGAGAAGTCTACAGCTTCGTCGTGGAGCGCTTCGCCGCGAAAGGCATGGAGTACAAGTCAATGCTGGCCGGGCACAGCGTGGGCGCCTGGTGGCATCAGCAGGAGCCCGTGATTTCTCGCGGCAATCCGCGTCGGCTGGAGGAAGGTATGGTGATCGCCATGGAGCCGCATATCAATCATTGGCACATCCAAGACATGCTCCTGATCGGACCGAAAGGACCGGAATTGATCTCAAGCAAGTTCTCGACCGAGGAGATCTTTGTCTGCGGCTAGTCGCTCGTAGCTACGTCCGATCGGCGCAAACGCGCTTTCTCGTCAAAGCGAACGTCGCGCAGTTTCATCCTCACCCCTATTCCGCTGACGCTGATCGGAATTCTGATCGGGCACTGGCTGCTGGCGCACCGTTCACTGCGACCTCGATGATCGGGTTCATCGCGCTCGCCGGATTCTTGCCACCGCCTGCATTGCCGGGATGGTTGTTCCGTTTGGCGTTGTTGGTGCCGCTGACGCCGCTTGCCGAAGGCACCTCGCTGGCGACACTGGCAGTCTTCGCGCTCGTCAATCTCGCCTTGCTGCGGCTGAAGTATCGCGGCGCTCCCTCGAATATTCCGCAAGTCACGGTCCGATGTGGATACCCGCAACCGGACTTGTGACCTGCGTTGCGATGATGACGGGAGCTATGTTCAGGTAGCCAGATTGCACGCGGTGCGCTGTGCCTGGCGCCATTCCAAGCCGGCCACGCGTCGAGCCTTTTAGCCCTGTCTAATGAGAAACCTCCGCGCGAAGGCGCGTTCCCTGGAATTGATGAGCAAGATAACCGGCCAAGACATTGCTGAGGTCAGGATATTGCGAGCAGCTTCTGAGAGACGCTTTCGCGTACGTCCCGGTGTTGGGCACTCCCGATTGCCAGGGCAGCGCAATGATAGGCTTCGGAGTAAAGAGACGCTTCGGCTAGAACGGATCCGGGCCGGATCTCGAGAGTGAGAACGGACCCAGCGGCCTGATGCCGGACCAGAGGAACCGAGCCTGCCAGGATGAAATGTGATTCTTCACCGGATCGCCGCGATGAAACGGGGCTGGCCGCTGTCGAAATCCCGCTCGCGGGGCTGCAAGCCCTTCAAATATGGTTTAATCCGGCCAAACATGATATCGATCATGTTCCGTTATATAGGTCGGTGACAAGAGGTACGTAACCAAAGGAGTTGCCATGTTCCGCGCGGCCGCGATTCTTATTGCTCTGGGTGTACCGGCTAGCGCCTATGCGCAGTCCAGTCATCATCATCGCGACATGACCGCGGGACCAGCGACATCCGCTCTCGCTGTCCCCACTCAACCGGGTCAAGGAGCCTTCGCGGCGATTCAGGAGATCGTCGAGATCCTTGAATCGAATCCTAAGACCGACTGGAGCAAGGTGGACATTGGGGCGCTGCGCCAGCACCTGATTGACATGGACAACGTCACCCTTCACGCCCAGGTGCAAAGCACTCCAATCGACGGTGGCATCAAGTTTGCTGCAAATGGCGACGGTGAGGTGAAGCAGTCGATCCAGCGCATGGTGATATCGCATGCTGGGATTATGAATGGCGTCGGCGGTTGGAAGCTAGCAGCGGCGAAGACGGACAGTGGGGCCGTGATGTCGGTAGTCGTGCCCGCGAAAGATCTAAATAAGCTGCAGGCGCTTGGATTCATCGGAGTGATGACCCGCGGTATGCATCACCAGGAACATCACCTGATGATCGCCCGAGGAGAACATCCGCAGGGGTGATTGACTAACTTGCGGGCTGCGCCTTTGCGGGCGCAAGTGGTCAACGAAAGCGCAAAACCGATCGATCTGCCAAGCGCCGCACCTGACTACGGCCCTGCCCCGATAACGACGAAATTCCGCATCGCCGTGAAATGACGCGACGTACCACAAGGTGACATGTTTTTCACTCAAGCTTGGCCGGCCCCGGGGCCGGTCTGGTCGCATCCAGCAGAAACATCAGAATGATCCAGGTCGGTCGTCCCGCTGCTGAATACCTCCATGGCATGTCCGGACCGTGGCCGACCATTGACTAACCAGCTTCCGTGCGGTTTTCGCCGTGCGTCGTTCGTTGGCCGGCCCGGCCAGCCAGCCAGCCAGCCAGCCAGCCAGCCAGCCAGCACATAGAATGACTCAGAGCCGCGATGTCAATGCACCCGCGTTTTTGAGCCGGGCGGACCGCCGGCGTGATTGATCCGCACCGGATATTGGGGCGCCGCGAAGACTGGCACCAGGCCGACCTCAGCGACCCTGGTGCCGCTGGGCGTCGTGCCGCTCCGGCCAAGCGTGAACAGTCAGACTTTGCCCGAGACTGCTGCGGCCAATGACGTCGGACTAGAGGCCGCAGCGCTTTGCGTCTGGTCGAGTGTCGGGAAATTCTCGATCCGCCAATTCGGGGTGCCATCTCGATGCCGGGACAACTCCATGTCCCGGTGTCGCCTTCTTACACCCAGCGCCGGACCCGCGCGACATAGTCGTCATAGGCCGCGCTGAACTGGCGGCGCATCTTGGCTTCCTCGAAGGGGATGTGAACCCAATTGACGGTAGCGAAGACGGCGAGAGGCGCCATGAGCATTGGCCAGGAGCCGATCCATACGGCAATGCCCAGAGAGAATGTGACCAGGCCCAGATACATTGGGTTACGGGTGAGCTGGTAGGGACCGCGGGTGACAAGTTTGCGATTGGCCGGCGACGTCGGGTTGATTTCGGTATCCTCACGCCGGAACAGGACGAAAGCCCAGACCGGGGGGATGAGGGCAAGCACCACTAAAGCTATTCCCAGCAGCGGAAGCGGCAAGCCCGGAATGGTTGGCCAGCCCAGCGACCAGCTCAGCGCCACGCAGAGCAGGATGTAGATCAACGTCCAAATTAGCGGAGCGAGCTTGAGCATGGCCGAACCCATCAGTATCTTCTGCCAGCGTAAATAGCCGAAGTTCGAGCGCTTCGGGATCAAAAGCGCCAGTCAGGGTCGGTCAGGGACCCTAACAGCTAAGCGGGCAACGGCTCACCCATTGTTCAGCTGGAGGCCAACGGACAACCCTGCCGTCAGCTCTGTTTTTGCCCGCGAGCTGCTTATGATCCTTTTGACCCTTTCGGGCTCTCATCCATCGCGCGTGAACGGTCAAGGAATCATTGGCGTCGTGTCCAGGTTTCGCTGCACACGTAGAACTTTTGGCCTGCTTACCTTCGGCAGAAACCATGAGATAACTCGTCGAGTTAGCGTGGGCTACCGAACCTGACATCGTGTGCTCAGGAGCGGTTTTCGCCTCCGAGAAATACGCGTTGGCCAGATAGAGGTTGGTCTTCGGCAGCAGAAGGATGATTCCGAAAGCAACGAGTTTTAGTCCCAGTCGCATGGTCGCCTTCCTTCACATCAGTCAAGTGCATCGCGATGGATAGCAGGAGATGAAAAGTCAGAAAATTCGGTCTACACCCCTTTTACAAACCTCTGCAAACCAGGTATGCGCCTGGCGCGCCGATCTGGATCACCGAGACCGCGGATACCGCCTGCGGCGGCAATCCGTGGGCCTCGACGTTCCTCGACACGGTCCGTTACGTCGATCAGATGGGGCGGTTGGCCAAGCGGGGCGTGAAGGCGATCTTTCACAACACCCTCGCATCCAGCGAGTATGGCCTGATCGACCAAAGGAACTTCCAACCGCGTCCGAGTTATTGGGCTGCGCTGCTTTGGCGCCGCTTGATGGGGACCGTTGTGCTCGACGCGGGGTCCTCTCGCGAGGGTCTGCACCTCTACGCACAATGCTTGCGCGGCCACCCAGGAGGCGTCGCTCTGCTGGCGATCAACAATAGCCGCACGAACCGCAGCGACATTACGCTTCCCACAGCGAGCGTACGCTATACGCTGTCGGCGCCGACTCTTCAGTCGGCATCGGTGATTCTGAACGGGCAACCGCTCAAGCTCGATTCGAACGATGACCTGCCGGAGATCAGCGGACGCGCTGCCGCTGCCGGTCCGATGCACTTCGCCCCTGCCACCATCACTTTCGTGACCATTCCAGATGCCGCCAATGCCGCATGCGCGGCGATCAAAGGCTAGATGCCGATGTCAGACATCACCGATCCACACAGGTGCTCGCATCATTTTTTGCCCGAGGATATCGCGGGCCTCGTGCTCTTTCTGGCGTCCGACCTGGCAAACATCATCACCGGTGCCGTCTACCCCATCGATGGCGCACGTACCGCTCACTGATCAGAAAAGGAACCAAAATGGCGAAGATACATGACGTCGCCGTGATCGTCGGCAGCCTGAGAAAGGATTCGATCAATCGCAAGGTGGCGAACGCGCTCGCCGAGCTCGCACCCGCGGGTTTGAAGCTCTCTGTCATCGAGATCGGCCAGTTGCCGATCTACAACCAGGATGGCGCCGAAAATCCCGCCACTGAATGGACGGCGTTTCGCGAACGGATAAGAGCGGCCGACGCGGTTCTCTTCGTCACGCCCGAGCATAATCGTTCGGTGCCCGCGGCGCTCAAGAATGCCCTGGATGTCGGCTCGCGACCCTATGGCAAGAGCGCGTGGAGCGGCAAGCCGGGCGCGGTCGTCACCGCATCGCCGGGCGGTATCGGCGGATTCGGCGCCAACCACCATCTGCGGCAGTCGCTCGTTTTTCTGAATGTACCCGCAATGGCCCAGCCCGAGGCCTATATCGGGGGAGCCGACAAACTGTTCGACGCGAACGGCAAGCTCGTCAACGACGGGACGCGGAAGTTCCTGGAGGGCTTCATGCAATCCTATGCTGCGTGGATCACGGCAAACGCCCACGTGGCATAAAATCCAGCGACCGAACGAGGGTACGGTCCGCGAGGGCACCGAATGCCACGCAGACCTTCGAGATGCCGCAACTTTACTGCGACCAGCACGGTAGGAGCTCAGCTGATGTCCGACCTAAACAGCGCCTTTGACAACCTGCCGGCCAGCCCGCGTATGCCGACGCTCTTCATTGGCCATGGCAATCCGATGAATGCAATTGAGGACAATGCATATGCACGATCATGGCGGACCCTCGGCGAGACGTTACCAACTCCAACGGCCATTCTTTGCATATCGGCACACTGGATGACCCGCGGCTCGACGCTGGTGCATATCGGTCTCCGCCCGAAAACCATTCACGATTTCGGCGGCTTTCCGGCCGAACTGTTCGCTCAACAATATCCGGCTCCGGGCGCCCCCGATGTCGCGCAAGCCGCTATCGAGATCGTGCGCTCAACCCATTTGCACCCTGATACGGAATGGGGGCTCGACCATGGCGCGTGGTCAGTTGTGATCCGGATGTTTCCCAGGGCCGATATTCCGTCTTTCAGTTGTCGCTCGACCTGACGAAACCGCCCTCGGTCCATTTCGATCTGGCGCGGGAACTGAAGCCCCTGCGAGAAAAAGGCGTCTTGATCATCGGCAGCGGCAACCTGGTGCACAATCTCGGCGCCTTGGCGCCCGGCGCACGCGTCTACGACTGGGCCGAGGGTTTCGATTCGAAGATGACTAGCGCCATCGAAGATCGCGACTTTCAACGTGTCGTCCAGGCAGGTTCGCTTGGCCGAGTGGCGCAGCTCTCACACCCGACGCCGGAGCATTTCCTGCCAACCTTGTTCTCCCTCGGCGTTGCCGACGCCAAGGACGGGCTACGTTTCTTCAACACCTCTTTCGAGATGGCCTCAATCTCCATGCGATCGTTCGTGCTCGCTTAAGTCAACGGGACCGAGCCTGCCGCTTCTTTGAGATCTGACGAAGCGCCCGTCTGTAACTGGGCTCGTTTGACTGGCCCGCATCAGATTAGAGGGGATGCGGCCAGATGCGCGCTTCTCCGACATAGCTCGTCGCTATGGAATAGCGGAACGCGTTCTGTTCCGCTGGAAGCAGGAACTGACGCAGGTGGCACCTCTGTTCGTGGCGGTGGAGATAGCGGATGCGATCCCGCCCGCCGAGGAGCACACATCATGACGCTGCTTCCTCGGGGCGTGAAGGTGCACCTCGCCTTCGGCTTCATCGACATGCGCAAGGGCATCGACGGGCTATCTCAGCTGACTTCTGCAACAAAATCGGCACCAAACAGACTTGGTGACCGCGTCTTTGAGATTTCCGCTGTTTGGCGACAAATGAAGGCGCGCCCAATCGGCTTGGGAAGAGATATCCTTCGTCTGTTGTACCAACGCACCTCGCGCCTTCTCCGAAAAAATGGGCCTCCGGCTTGCTGCCTACCGCTCCGTGAAAGCGACGTCTAACGAGTTAAAGACAGGCTTAAACATATACCGGATAATCGATTTCGACCCGGTTTGGATATGCGCCTGCAGGACCATTCCAGGAGCAATTGGATAATTCGTCCCGCCAGAGCTGACGTGGTCTTGCAAGAGACGCACTGTGGCCTTGTAAAATGGCTCGGCCGCATTCTGGCCTGCCGTGCCCTGCCCCGGCGGCGGGTTGAATGTCGTCGCCGACACATATTCGACCTTGCCGTGAACCGAACCGAATATCGCGCTGTCAAAAGTCAAAAGCCTGATATCCGCATCCGCATCCGCATGAATATGACCAGAATCCTTGGGATCAATGCGGACCTCGGCTACCAGCTCGCGATTCGTCGGAACGATCCGGGCAATCGGATCGCCGGCTCTAACCACTTCGCCGACCGATTTCGGTGCCAATTCCTGCACAATCCCGTCCGAGGGAGCAAGAACCATAAGGCGCTCGAAGCGGTCCGCGAGCTTGATCAATTGCTGTTCGGTCTCAGCCAGATCAGCAGCCGCCTTGACGCGTTCCTCGCTCAGTTTTTGCATCGCCTTGTCATCGGCTTCCGCCAGGCTGCTCTCGGCTTCTGTCACAGCGTCTTTCGCCGAGGCGATTTTGCCTTCAAAATTCGGGATCTCGCCCTGCGCGCGTTCCAGTACGTATTTTGCCTCGAGCTAGCTCTTGCGGGCACCGAGGCCGGCGCTCTGAAGGCTGTCTTGCAGTGATACCAGTTCCTGTTGAACCTTGACTTGCGCGCGCGCAGATTCCAGCCCCGAATTCAGTGTGATAATTTCCCCGCGCCTCTGCGCAATCTTGGCCTCCAGCGTGGCGCGTTCCTGGCGCCTCTGGATCACGGAACTGACGTATAGTTTTTCCTGTTGCGCGGCGAGGTTAGGGAACTGTTTGGCGAGATCACCAAACTCCGGGATTTCATTGCGGCTCTGGGCTTCGATGCGTATCAGCTGGAGCTTCAAATTGGCGCGGCGGGCCTCAAACTGATCGCGCTCGCTGATCGCCGCTTCCGGGCGCAACCTGATCAGCGGTTGCTGGGCCGCGACCGTCATGCCTTCGTGAACAAGAATTTCGGCGACGATGCCGCCTTCGAGATGTTGAACGGTCTGGACCTGCCCGCGCGGGATGATCTGACCTTGCGCTATGATAACCTCGCGAACCTGCGTCACCGAGCCCCAGACAATCGCGGCGACCACGAACCCGGATGCGGTTAACAGTGTCGCGAGCAAAAGACGGGGCGGCCGACCGTCCTCCAGCACCAGAGGTCGGGTAAGCCGTCGCGCGATTTCCGCCCGCTTGGCAAATAGTGCCTGCAAGGTATCAAGTCTCCGACTACGCAAAAAACATCGTGAACTATAAATCTTCCGGATTAAGAAGATGTATTTCTGTCCGACAGGTCGATCAGGCAGCTGCCGAGATTCGCTCCAACACCTTCTCCGGCGGTCCATCCAGGGCCACCTGTCCGTCCTTCAGCACAATCACCCGATCGGCGAGCCGCATTTGGCTCGGACGAAATGTCGTAAAGATTACCGTAGCCCGTCCCTTCAGCGCCGCAAACTTGTTGAGCAAATGCAGCTCGGATGCCGTGTCGAGGGAGGCCGCCGGATTGTCCAACATGAAGATCGGCGCATCCTTGATGAAACAGCGCGCCAGTGCCATTCGCTGCTTCAGCGCATCGGGAAAACTCTCGATATCCGCTGCCGTCAGGCGCTTGTCGATACCGCCAGACATCAGCCGCTCGTCACTGTCCAGCCCCATCTCCCTTAAGGCCCGCATGACATCGGCGTCACTTGCATCGGGGCGCGAAAGTCGGATGTTTTGCGCCAGGCTGCCGTAGAAGAAATTGGCGGTCTCGGGTAAAAACGCTATCTGCGACCGCCATTCGGCCGGGTCGATCTGGCGCAAATCCATATCGTCCACCAGCACCGACCCGATGGCCGGCGGATACAGTCCCGCCATGATCCTCAGCAGCGTCGTCTTGCCGACGCCACTCGGTCCGGTGATCGCAACCATCTCGCCGGGCTTGATCTCGATCTGGATGTTGCGCAAGATCGCTTCCGGCCGCTGAACATAGCGAAACGCCAGGTGCTGCGTCGAAATCTTTCCTTTAAAACGGCGAAAGAATGATCGCTGCGCGTAGGCATCCCTCTCGCTGCGTATCTTGACCAGCCGGTCGATCTGCTTGAAGGTCTGCATCGCCTGCTCAATGCGAGGCAGCGCCAGATAGGTCGATTGAACCGGCGCGAGCACTCGCCAGATCAACGCCATTGTCCCGATCAGCGCGCCCGACGTCATCGAACCGTTACTGACCTGAAGGGCGCCGAGCCCCAGCGTCGCAATGCCGGCCACGCTTACCAGCATCTCGCCGAGGTTTTGCTGGATGTTGTTGAACCTGCGCGCGCGATGACTGAGGCGGGAGACCAGGCCTGAAAGATAACGATGGCGCGCGATCCAGATGTCCTCCGCACTGAGCGCCCGGATCGCGCGGCGTTTGCTGAAGAGCTCCTGCAGCAAAAGGTGCCGGCGCTGTTTCGCGAAGCTAATTTCACGAACGTAGCTGCGTGTCATCGGAATTGTGATCGCGGCGAGCACGGCATAGACCGCGATCAGCGAGACAGGCACCCAGACCAGACGGCCGCTCCAGGCGGCAATCGCAATCAGAAAAATGAAAATAAAGGGAATGTCGACGATCGACGAAGCCAGGGTGCCCGTAAAGAAGTCGCGCATGCTTTCGAACTGTTTGAGCCGGGACACCTGGGCGCCGATCGGAGCCGATTCGATCATCGAAACCGGCATGTTCAAAAGCACCTCGAATGATTTCATGCTGATCAATGAATCAATGCGCGCGCCGAAATAAGCCATCGTGCGTGCCCGAATACTGCGCAATGCGAGGTTGGTGGCAATCACAAGACCCGCGCCTACCGCAAGCATGACGACCGTGTTGGTGGATCTGGTGCCTATCCCGATATCGTAGACGCAGATCACGAAAATCGGCAGCGTCAGGGCGGCGAGATTTCCGAGAAAGCCGAACACCAGCATGGCGCTGATTGCCGGCCTGAACCGCTTTACCGCGGACAGCAGCCAGGATTTTCCGTCGTCGGTAAATTCCTCCTTGCTCAATCCGTTCCAGATGTAGAATACGGACCCGAGCTGATTGGTTGGCGCCAGCTTTTTCCAGGACGCAGAGCTGCCGTCGAATGTCAGAAGCGTGCCGTCGCGCTCGCGCTCGACAATGAGCATGACGTCAGAACCGTGGCGGGAAAACAGGCAGGGCATCGCCTCATCGGCGATCTCCGACAGCCTGATGGACTGTTGTGTCGTTCCGTAACCCAACAGGGTCAGGACGAGACGGAGTGATTCAATGTCTTCAATACGATCGAAGTGCGGCAGGGCTTCGCGGATCCGTCGACCCTCGCCGGCCCATCCGAACAAAGCCAGCGTCGGCGCCAGACACGCTTCGGCCGGCGTCTGAGGTTGAACGATGTCATTGATCTCGGCGACAAGCGGGATTTCGGAGGATAGCGGCTCATCCGCAGGCCCGGCAAATTCCTCGGCAATCCTGGTCAGGCTTGCGTGAACCGGATTTTCGACCCGATCCATGCCCAGTCCCGCGTCGCCAATAGCGGGGCCGATGCTGCCCTGGATTGTCATGACGCCACCCGATCAGGAACGACCAGCGCCGCAACCGACCATGTGACCGCACCGTCTTCAATGACGATCAGACGGTCGCACAGGGCGAGCAGCGACGGACGGTGGGTTATGACAATGACGGTCAGATAGCCGCGCAGCGTCTCGAGTGCTTGTATCAATGCGGGCTCTGCTATCGCGTCGAGAACCATGTTGGCTTCGTCCAGCGCGAGTATGCGGGGCCTGTTGGTCAGGGCCCGCACGATATTCACCTGTTGGGCAATCGACATTGGCAAGTCGTCGCCGATCCCCCGACCGAGCATCGTTTCGTAACCGTCCGGAAGCCGGTTGATGATGGCTTCAAGGCCAATCAGCTGCGACATCTTGCGTGCGAAATCACGTCTCTCCGGACTGAAGACCGTGAGATTCTCCATGATCGTGCCGGAGAATATCACTGGGGCGGCTCCGACATAGGCGATGCATGGTCGTACCGCCAAGAAATTCGCCTCCGTGGTGGGGACACCGCCAACAGTCACGCGGCCCGAGTTTGGTATGACGTCGCCCTGAATCAGCTTCAACCACGTGGTTCGACCGGAACCATCCTTGCCTTTGACGCCGACGATCGTTCCGGCCTTGATTGATAGGTCCGCAACTTTCCAGCCGGGATTGGCCGACGCGTCATATTTGAAGGCAACGTTCTCAAACCGGATATCGCCGCCGACGTTGGGCTGATCCGCAGGGCCGCGCTCAGCCACCGGCAGCTCCAGCATCGACCCAACCTCGACGCGGCGATGATCGACGCTTTCCTTCTCGGACCAAAGCGAGATGGCGCGCAGAAGCGGCTGCAGGATCTGGCCTGACAGCATGGTGCAGCAGGCCAAAGCGCCCATGGTGAGGTGATCGTTGATGACTTGCGCACCACCGATCGCGACCACGACGAGCTGCGAGATACTGCCAAAAAGCAGCGCGGAGGTCTGGTTGGCCTGGCCGGTCAGGATCGATGCCATCGTCGTTTCGGCGACCGCCTGCTGCAGTCGCTCGAAGCGCCGCTGCATCTGGGGCTCCATCGCCATCACCTTGACGGTATGTATCCCGGCCAGAACTTCAGCGATGAAGTCGTACTTCCGGTTATCCTGCGCGGCACGTGAATCGAGGATCTGCCGGAATGCACGCGCACGACCGATCGCCAGAGCGACAAAAATGAAAAACAGGATGGCGGGAACCAGCACCATCGTGCCGCCGACGATGGCCATCACGATCAGCGCGATGCCCACAAATGGCAGGTCGATCGCGACCAGTCGCGCCTGCCCGCTGTGATAGTCGCCCAGCGCTGCCGCGGCGGCATAGCGGTTGAGATTCACCGCGGCAGGATCGCGTTCAAATGCCCCGTTGGGAGCTCGCAGAAAGCGGGAGACTCCTTCGTTTTCCACCTTTGCCACGAATTGTGTCGCGTGCCAGGACAACAGAGCCGATCTTGAGGTCTTCAAGGCAAAATCAACCGCGATCGCAAGCGTGAGCCCCAAGAACAGGTATGCGAGAGTTGCCAGGGAATGGTTCGGGATGATTCGATCATAGACCTGCATGATCGACAGCGGGAGCGCGAGGGCCAGCAGATTGATGGCAAAGGATGCAAATATGACCGCGATCGGGACCGCTGGTTCACGAACGCGCTGACCGTCGCCGATCGATTCGAACCTGATCCGGCTGCTACGCGACGGGTCGTCGTTCCGCCGGGCCGGACGCCGCCACGCCAGCAAGGGAAAGCCGCTGGAAAATTTTCTAAGCAACACAACTGGCACGCTGGTAAGACGTTTAAATGTCCGATAATTATTAACTGAATCTGTTAGCGTGACGTTAAGTTAGCAAAATGACTCGCCGACCGGGTCCGGTTTAGGTCGTTACCATCCGGTTAACAGCCACCTCACCCTGTGCCGGATCGCTTGGTACAGATTTAATAGATATCTTGTTAGGTTGACGCCGAAATGCCGTCAGTCATGACGACAGGACAGGTGTCAGATGCCGGATAATGATGTTCTGCTGGATCTGTTAGGCGATCCTGAAATCAAAACGGCCCGGAAGCCAGACAGCATGCCGGGGCGCGATGACGGCGATGGCCGTCACGGCGGCTACGATCTCACCAACCCAAACCTGCATCACGGCGTCGACGACACCTACCGGCCGTTCCGTTCATCCGGACAATCCGGATCAAGCCGTTTGATGGGTGCCGACGGGTCGCACGCGCCAGTCAGCAAGCCGTTGCACCACGAGGCCGGCGACAGCGGCCCGATCGCGAACCAAACTGCCTACGAAGGCCAGGCTTTGTCGATCGACGTTTCCGGCCATTTCGTGACTTCGGTCACTGGCGATAACTGGACGTTCTCAGCTTCGCTGCCCACCGGCCTCAGCATCGATGCCCATACCGGCGTTATTTCGGGGGTACCGACTGGCAGTGATTTCGGCTACTACCCGATCGCGGTGACGGCCACCGATGTCCACGGGAACGTGACCGGCGAGACGTTCATCCTGCGGATTGAAGACAGCGGCCCGACCGCAACGGCGATCGCGAGCCAGACCGCCTACGAAGGAAAGGCTTTTTCGCTGGACGTCTCCAGCCACTTCGCAGCTTCTGCGGCCGGCGACAGCCTGACCTTCTCAGGAACGTTACCTGCAGGTCTCAGCATCGATGCCCATACCGGCGAGATTTCCGGTGTGCCGACCGACGGCGACTTCGGCAATAACACTGTCACGGTGACGGCGACCGACGCCCACGGAAAGGCGATCAGCGAGAGTTTTAGCCTTGTGGTCGACGACAGCGGCCCGACAGCTACGGCGATCGCGAGTCAGACTGCTCACGAAGGCCACGCCTTCTCCCTCGACGTCTCCAGCCATTTCGCGGCTCCAGCCGCCGGCGACGCGCTGGCTTTCTCGGGTTCATTGCCCGCCGGGCTCAGCATCGATGCGCATACCGGAGTGATCTCCGGTGTGCCGACCGATGCCGATTTTGGCAACAACTCAATTACCGTGACGGCGACTGACGCCCACGGCAAGGCGATCAGCGAGAGTTTTAGCCTCAAGGTCGACGACAGCGGCCCGACGGCGACGGCGATCGCGAGCCAGACTGCTTACGAAGGCCACGCTTTCACGCTCGACGTGTCCAGTCATTTCGTGGCTCCGGCCGCCGGCGACGCTCTGACTTTCTCGGGTTTGTTACCCGCCGGTCTCAGCATCAACGCCCACACCGGCGTGATCTCCGGTGTGCCGACGGACGGTGATTTCGGCAACCATTCGATCACCGTGACCGCCACCGATGCCCATGGCAAAACGATCAGCGAGACTTTCAACCTTGGCATCGGCGACACTGGCCCGACCGCAACGCCGATTGCGGACCAAAACGCGTATGAAGGCAAGGTCTTCTCGCTCAACGTCGCGAGCCACTTCGTCGCTCCCGCCCCCGGCGACGCCCTGACCTTCTCGGGGTCGTTGCCCGCCGGCCTCAGCATCAACGCCCATACCGGCGTGATTTCCGGCGTGCCGACCGATAGTGAATTCGGCAGCCATCCGATCACGGTGACGGCGACCGATGCCCACGGCAAGCCCATCAGCGAGACCT
>Ga0182024_10009866_pt1 | contig 19612 bp, 16 predicted proteins | sample P32metaG_FD_120480 | JGI IMG/M metagenome (GOLD analysis project Ga0182024, IMG submission 120480) | Permafrost microbial communities from Stordalen Mire, Sweden - P3-2 metaG (Illumina Assembly) | ecosystem: Environmental > Terrestrial > Soil > Wetlands > Permafrost | place: Sweden: Stordalen... | reverse complement strand
GGCCGGGCCGTGATCGAGAACGGAAAGTTCGTCGGGAAGGCGGGTTCGGGAGAATTTATCCGCCGCCAGACATACGCAGGAATTTAATTCATCTCTCGCGAACGGCGGAGATCATCATCCCTGGGATGAAGTTCACAACTTCGGCGAGCGATCCGAGGCGAGTGCTGCCCGGCTCACATCTCGGACCACACTCCCGGCACGACCTGCCCGAGAAATTTAATTTGTTCTCACCAACTCAAACTAGTCAGCGGTTGGGATCTCACCAAGTTTAGGAAGGCCCGGGCCGCGCTTTCGCTTCCACAAGTAATCTTTCCGCAACTTCTCCTGATGCTTTTTTACTTGCGTCTCAATTTCAGCAAAGGCTGCCTTCACGCTCGTGGGAATATCGGTTCCCGTCCCGGTGGAATGCAAAGTTGCCGTGGGCATTTTCAGATTCAGAGAAAAGCTGAATTCGTTTTTTCGAGGGACCTTCTCGAGAGAGCCGTGAAGCTCAACCGAATCGGGATCGTAATGCTTCAACAGACGATCGAACTTCTCGATGTGGCGTTCAAACTCGCTCTCGACTGTGGGACGAGATTCGGCTGCGATATGACTGTAGATAATCTTCATTTGGGCACCCGGTTTCTGGATTTGCTTTGTGAAGGAAGGAGTTCATGCGGACAAATCCAGCATAGCTCTGCGCCATCCGCGTTTCAATCGGGGTATTCCCTGAGAGGCAACTGTGCGAGTTGTCCCGGGGGGGCAGGAGCAGTGACGCCAAACGAAGAGTATTTCGTGTCCTCGTAGAAGGCCGCTACTTCTTGAAAAGATCCTCGAAGGCTTTGCGCGCGTCGTTCGGGCGGCCGGCGGTTGTCGGAGCGGGCGTGCTTGTGGCGTAGGTCACAGGCGACGTGTCCTTCTCGACGGTCATGCGAAACTCAAAAAAGGAGCAATTGTTTTTCGCGTCCTTCTTCGCAATCCGCTCGGGGATCGGCTGCGTGCACTCAAACTGCCTGCCGGTATCAAAATGAACGCACTGCTTGCAGCAATGCAGCGCGAAATGGCAGCGCGGGCATTCACCCTTCTGGTCAAAACCCGGCGAAAGTACGGCGCCGCAACTCGTGCAGCGTGCCCGCATGACCGTTCCAACCATCCGCGGCGTGCGCGGGCCGAGCATGTCCTGGTGCTTGGGCCTGGGCTCGGGCGGGCGCTCGCTGCGCTCCCGCTTCTTGTCATCCGAATCGCGGTCGCGATAGCCCTTTATCTTATATTTTCGATCCACTACAAACCTCCAGGAGGCTTAGCCCCTACTTCTCAAATTTTGGCACGGTGTCCAGTCAATGGCAGCATCGATCCGACTTGAGGTTTTCTCATGCCGAACAAGTCCCGTTTCGACTCGCCCGACATGCCCACATTTTGCTGAAACCTTCGAAGGGCAAATCCGGTTGCAGGAATCGTTGGGGGGAACCCAAACTGGCCGAAAGAGCTTCCGCCGCAAGATATCCGCTGCGCACCGCACCTTCCATCGTGGCCGGCCAGTGAGTCCGCGTCCAATCTCCCGCGAGGAAGAAATTCTCAATGCCAATGTTTTGGCTGGGCCGCCAGCGATCCACACCCGGCTCGGGCGAGAATGTCGCGTTCACTTCTTTGATGACCGTGGCCTTTCGAACCTTCGCATCGCGAGTTGCAGGCAGGACATCCGCCAATTCGCGGCGGCACAGATCGATAATTTCCTGGCGCGAGCGTGGTACCAAATCGTAGGAGGCGCTGATTACAAGCTGCAAGTACTGGCCGCTGGATGTATCTCCACCAACCCCGTCTGCTATTAGATGCGCGGCGCGGCCGGCGGTTTCATCCGGTCGGTCCGGGCCAGCCGACAGCAGAGTCTTATTGAAGATCCATTGCGTCGTGTGGTCCATCAGCGTCAGAAAGGGCTCGGTCATCACTTGTTTCTCAAACCAAAAGTGAACGCTCGTAATCGGCGACGTCTTTAGGTGCCGCAAACCTTCGAGCCACGCGCCGCCTTCGCCTGCGCCCTTTGGCAGCAGATCGGGAAGCACACGGTGCGGGACGGCGGCGATACAAGCATCGACCGCAACTGCCGAACCATCCTCGAGGATGGCCCCTGAAAAGCGGCCTCGCTCGAGGCGGATTTCGCGAACCCCACAGCGCACTCTCACTTCCCCGCCCTTCTTCGTCACAGCTTCACGGCATCCCTCATAAAGGTCCGCCAGAGGCACGGAGGGAATGCCGACGCGATATCCCCCGTGGCTACCGAGAAAAGCTTTCCAGAACACTTCGATCCCATAGCTCGCGTCGGTGCGCGAAAGCTCTTCGTCGAGCGCGCTTACCAGCACGACGCGCCAAAACCGCTCGATGGCTCCCGAGGTTTGCTTCATGCGGTGCAGCCAATCGAGCATCGTGATGCCGTCGATCTCCGGGGGATGCCCTCCGGCACGCGCAATCGAAAGCAGCGCTTTCGCAATCGAACGCTTATCGCTGAGCGTCAAGCCGCCGAAAAAAGCGAACGACGGCGCCATGTGCAGCGGCGGAGGAAGCCACGAACTTTCAATTGTCGAGCGCCGGCCGCCTTTATCCACGAAATAGAGACGGTCGTAAAAATGAATCTTTTCACCCGCGCCCACGCGCCGGTAGAAGTCTGCCAGGTTCGTGCAGCAGCCAAGTGTGACGTGCTGGCAATTGTCCACTTCGCTGCCGTCAGGCAGCGTGTAAGAAGCGGCACGTCCGCCCAAGTGCGGGCGCTTCTCCAACAGGCGGACCTGGAAGCCCGCTTCAGCCAGCGCGACGGCGGAGGAAAGGCCCGCCAGTCCGCCGCCGATCACCAGAACGCTTTGCGAGGGCATCCTTCTTCCACCAACCGCTCACTCCCGCCGTAAGGAGGAATTGAACTTTTTCCGCGCTCGACAATGAAACGCGCGAGGGAAATACGTCGAAATTCCGCTCCTCGATTCGCGCGAGCAGCGTGCTGTAAGTGCGAATCAGGGCCCATAGCGTAGCGCGGCTGTCGGGATCGATCTGATGCACCAGCGGGGCTCCTTCTTCGTAGAAGCACCGCGCCCGATCCGCTTCGAATTGGAGAAGATTTCGAAGCGGATCGGTCAGAGGGCCGGCTAAATCCCCCGCAAGGATACCGAACCGGTTCAAATCTTCCTGCGGGATATATACGCGGCCCATTTCGTAATCGGTGCCCACGTCGCGAATAATGTTAGTCAATTGAAACGCGAGCCCGAGGCGTTCGGCCAGGTCCGGAGCTTTCGGATCGCGGAAACCGAATACGTGCAGGCAGGTCAGGCCCACCGTCCCCGCGACGCGATAGCAATACTCCGAAAGACGGTCGAAGGTGGCATATGAATCGATCGTCAAATCCATTTCCGCGCCGAGGATCAGATCATGGAAGTAGCGCGTCGGAATCCCGAAACGCGAAATCGTATCCGCCAGCGCGGGAAGAATGGGGTGGCTTTTCGTGTTCCACGCCGCGGCTTCGTCCAGCATCCCGCGCCATCGAGCCAACCCGCGCCGTTTCGATTCGAGATCACCCGGCTCGTCCGAAACATCATCGATAAGGCGCATAAAGGCGTAGAGCGCGCAAAGGGCGTTACGCTTCGGCTTCCGCAATCCGAAGAATGCGAGGTAGAAGCTGCTGCGCGCCTCCCGCGTAATCCGATTACACTCCGCGTAGGAATCGCAAATGACTTCCGAATGGAGCGCAACGGCTGACCCTGCGCCTGGCGGTGATGGTCTTGATTCGGGCGCGGCCGAAGCGGGTCTTAATTCAGCTGCCACGGAACGCCGCGTCGATTCAACTGGAGGCGTCGAGACTGAATTTCCGAGACTTTTCGAGAAAAGGGCGCCGCCAATCAATTGCAGCTTTGACAATTTCGAAAGAGCGGGGCGATGCTCAAGTGTGTTGTAACCGGCAGCTTCGATTGCATCCAGAATCGCGAGGCCGCCCCTGCTGAACAATTCTAGATCGACGCGCAGAGTTCGATCGACGCAAGCCGCCAAAGGAGCGCCCGCCGCAAAAAGCTCCCGCGTGCGGGCAATTAGAGACTTCTTCAGTGCCACGTAGCGCTCATCGAATCGCCGCGCGACAATCTCCTCTTCGCTCAATCCATGCGCTCGCAGCTCATCGAGCGGAATGTAAATGCGGCCTTTCTCGAGATCGCGCGAGACATCCTGCCAGAAATTCGCGAGCTGCAAAGCCGTACAAGTGTAATCCGAAAGGCGCTGCCGCTCGTCGTCACGGTAATCGCAGAGATAAAGCACCAGCCGGCCTACGGGATTCGCGGAGTAAACACAGTAGTCGAGCACATCATCCCAGGTGGCATAGCGGTGGACTCGCTGATCCTGCCGAAAAGCGCGGAGCAAGTCGCTGAACGGTTCGATCGGAATATTCTTCGCGCGAATCGTTTCGCCCAGCGCGATGAGAACGGGATGCGACGGCTTGCGCCCCCCGCGATAGGTAAGCCGCAACTCGTCTTCCCACGCATCCAGCAGCTCCAGCGCCCGCTCGGGAGCGGCGACCTCATCGCCCAAATCGTCTGACCACCGGCAGTACGCGTACACGTTGTAAAAATGCTGATGCAGCCGGCGCGGAAGGAGCCACGATACTACGTTGAAATTTTCATAGTGGTGCGTCGCAAGCCAGCGCGTGTAGCGCTCGGCTTCTGCGGACGCACAATCTTCCGTTGGAAGGTTGCGAGCAATCTCTAGTTCTGGTGTGGGCAGCATGGAGCCCTGTCGAGGGCCTGAAAACATGACTAAACTTAACTAGGGAATGACGGCGGTTTTCAGCTCGCCATTCCGCTGTTTCATATGCTCGAACAGGTGCGGCAGTTCCGTCAGCGGCACTTCGCCGGTGATGAAGTCGCTTGCGCGAATTTCGCCGCGCACGATCGTGTCGAGCGCCTCGCGGATGAACCGAGGCGTATGGTGAAACGTCGACTTGATGGTGATTTCGGAATAGTGCAATGCGGCCGGATCGAAATTCACCTGCGTGCCGCTCGGGCAGCCACCGAACAAATTCACGTTGCCGCCCTTTCGCACCATTTGCAAAGCCCATTGCCACGTCTTGGCCGAACCAACCGCTTCGACTACGGCGTCTGCGCCGCGCCCACCCTCAGTAAGCTGGCGGACAAGTGTTACGGGATTATCAATCTCAGCCACATCGAAGGCGGCCATTGCGCCCAACCGCTCCGCCGCGCGGATCTGGCTCTTGCGCTTTCCGAGCGCGATCACGCGAACTTTGCGCGCCGAGAGGATGCGAATAAATTTCAAACCGATCGGTCCGCAGCCAATCACCACAACCGTATCGCCTTCGCGCGGGTTGATCTCATGTGCGCCGCGCAGGACACAGGCGAGCGGCTCAACCATTGCCGCATCGAGGAACGGCACCGAATCAGGAATCTCAAGCATGTTCTGCTGAACGATCCGCCCGGGGATACGAATGTATTCGGCGTACGCGCCATTATTGAAAAGGAGGTCTTCGCACAGGTTGGGCTGTCCTTTGCGGCAAAACATGCAAACGTTGCAGGGAGCCGAGTTTGACGGGACGACGCGCATGCCCTCGCGAACGCCATGATTCACGGCGCGGCCCTTCTCTTCCACAACTCCCGACAGCTCGTGTCCAAAAAGCGCGGGCGGCTTGATCATCCGAGGGTGCGACCCTTGCTTCCAAACCTTCAGGTCTGTGCCGCAGGTAAGCGCGACTTCAACGCGAACCAGCACCTCGTCTTCCGCAAGTGACGGAATGTCCACTTGCTCGATTTTCATATCCTCGCGGCCATACAGCACGGCCGCAGTCATATGGCCATTCGCTTCCTGTTTCATTCGTGAGCTATCACCACTTTAAGAGTATCATCTGCCGGGCGGCCCGCCAATTCAAGCGCGTCCGCGATTCGCTCCAGGGGAAACCGGTGCGAAATCATTTCCCGCATCGGCAAACGATGATTGAACACAAGGGCCGCCGATTCTCCCTGATCGTCCACCGACGCACTGTAGCTTCCAAGAATTTCCTTTTCCTCAATCCCTACCGCCGCGGCCGGAAATTCCAACTTCAGAACCGGATCATTATGCGCAAACAGTAGCACTCTTCCGCCTGGCCGCGCGATAGCAAGCGCTTCGGAGACTAATGACGGGTTAGGCACCGCTACCAGGACGGCATCAGCGCCTCTTCCAGCGGTCCGCGCACGCATTTCGTCAAGCAGACTTCCATCCTTCGGATCGAACGCTGCAGCGGCGCCGAATCGGACGCTGGCTGCCCGGCGCCCCGACATCGGGTCGCTCGTATACGCGGTCGCGCCTTCGAACTTCGCAAGAATCATCAACAGCATGCCGATGGGCCCCTGCCCGACGACGAGAACAGTCTCGCCTTTCGCCACGCGCGCTTTGCGCACGGCCTTCAGGCAAGTGTTCACCGGCTCGACAAAAGTTGCTTCTTCAAACGTCACGTCAGGGGGCAGTAAAATCATACCCCGCTCTACGATCCAGGGCATGGCGCGCACATATTCGGCGAAACCGCCGCCATTCGGATCGAATCCGGCCGTGAGCCCCACTTTCTTGTAGCCCGCGCACTGCGAAAAAAGTTTGTGACGGCAGTAGAAGCACGATCCGCATGGAATGTGATGGAAGCTCACCACGCGGTCGCCCGGTTTGAACTTTGTCACTCCCGCGCCCACTTTGATAACCGTGCCTGCGAGTTCATGGCCGAGAATTTGAGGCGGAGCTAGGAATCCATGGTCAATTTTCTTGATGTCCGTCCCGCAAATTCCGCAAGCCCCGACGCGGAACAATACCTCGCCCTCGCGTATTTCCGGTATCGGCACCGACTCTACGACAACGCGCCCTTTGCCCCGGTAGACTCCGGCGCGCATCTGACCTTTGGTTTGGTCGTGCGACGCGTCGTTCAATCCGATGTGTGCGACTGTTTGGCTCACGATTCGATCGATTGTGGTACGGCCGAGGATTTTGACTCCAATACCTTCGCGCGCTCCGACAATTCCAGAATGTAGCGGTCCAAAAAGGCCGCGAGGGATTCAGCGGCCCGTTTGCTTCTCTGGCCAAGTTTCACGAGGCCCGGAATCGACTGCGGGCGAAGAGCCACTTGGCCGAGTACTCGCGGGATGCTCACTTCGCCGTTTTCGGTAAAAACTTCGTTCATGTCGAGCGGCAAATCTTCATCCACCCTATCGCTAATTGACCGGATCGCAACGCCAGGCACCCCATCTGCCCGCGCCTTGGACAGAATCGCGAAGCTTTCCATTTCGACGGCGTCCGCGCTCGCACCAAGATGCCGTTTTTCCCCGGCCCGCGAAATTACGCGTTCCGCGGTATAAAAACGGCTGACCACGGTTGCGCCGTAATCCTCCGCGAAGGAAACCAAGGGAGCGCTACACTCAACGACTTTGCCCGGCGCGCCCGGTGGAACTTGTTCGGCCACCACTGTTTGAGCGGCAAGCACTTGGCCAATCTGGTATTGCGACCGGAGCGCCCCTGCCAAGCCGGATGAGATGCAGAACTCCACGGTATCGGATTCACCCCACGAGGCTTTGGAAATTTCGAGTGCCGCTCGACGCGTACCAACGCCGGTGAGAATCACATTCACCTCTGCGCCGCCAATCTCTGCGCGAAATACGTCCGTCGCGTTGCATTTCACGCGGCGAAACCTTCTCAACGCCCGCCAGGGAGCGAACTCATTTTCAAGCGCGAATGTGACCAGGATCCTCATCGCCAATCTCTACGCCGCTTGCGGGTGCGCCACGGCTTTGCCGCCGCGAGCCTTGACGTATCCGGAACCTTCATACCATCGCACGGCCCGTTCCAGCGCCGCCTCGACCGAACCCGGCCTATAGCCCAATTCCCTTTCCGCCTTGTCGCTCGCCACAAACATCCGGTGGCGCGACATTTTCACGCCTTCTACCGGAATTTGCGGCTCGCGTCCCATCAAGCGTGAAAACAACTCATCCGCATAACCCGCAGCCAGCGCGACAGCATGCGGCAATTTCACGCGCGGAGCAGGACGGCCTGTGATTACCGAAAGCACGTCTAAAATTTCCTTCAGAGTCATGTTGCACCCGCCCAGGATGTAGCGCTCGCCGATGCGCCCCGATGACGCGGCGAGCAGATGCCCCGCCGCTACGTCTTCTACGGGCGCGAGGTTCAAGCCGGTATCGACGTAGGCTGGCATTTTGCCGTTCAGAAAATCGACGATGATACGGCCGGTCGGCGTGGGCTTCCAATCGCCCGGCCCTACCGGCGTGGTCGGATTCACAATCACAATAGGGACGCCTGCCGCGGCGGCTTTCTTTGCTTCTTCTTCTGCGAGGAATTTCGAGCGCTTGTAGTGCCCAATCATTTGATCGATTGTCGCGCGCGTCTCCTCTCTCGGCAACGCATCGCCATGCCCGGGCACCGCGATCGTCGCAACGGTGCTCGTGTAGACGATCCGCTCGACACCTTCCCGCGCGGCAACTTCGAACAGCCGTCGCGTGCCGTCCACATTACTTTCGTAAATTTCCCCGGGATGCCGAGCCCACAGGCGGTAATCGGCAGCGACATGAAAAACGTGCCGAACACCCTTCATGGCCCGTTCAAGGGAAGTGGCATCTCGCAAGTCGCCTTCGACGCGCTCGGCGCGCAAATCTTCCAGCAGCCGCAAATTGCTATTGTGACGAACCAGAACGCGAACCGAATGCCCTGCCTCGACAAGTTGCCGGGCGACGTGGCTACCCACGAACCCGGATGCACCCGTGACAAGGGTGGTCATAGAATGCGGAATACCTCGTTGTCCTGCCCCGCGGCGTGCGCTACGGCTCCCACGGGAGACGGTGTAACCGCCTTTCCACGACCGTTCGACTTGCCGTGCCCGTTGCCGTTGTTTTTCGGCGCTTTGCCGCCTTTGAGCCCGCCCATTTTCCCGGAAAGCGTCCACGTCAGCATCTTCCAGGTGTCGCCGAGTTTCTTGTTTCCGCCGAGCACGGCGGATGCTTCATACCCGGCATGCACCATGCAGTCTTCACATCGTGGATCGCGACCCTTGCCGTATTTCTCCCAGGGTGTCTTATCGATGAGCTCCCGGAACGTTTTGTGATGCTCGTCGGTTATCAGATAGCACGGGCCTTTCCAACCGCGCGGATTGTAGGTGGGATTTCCCCACGCCGTGCACATCAACTCGCGCTCGCCACGCAGAAATTCCATGTAAATCGGCGAGGTCACGATGTTATATCGCTCAAGCAATGCGCTTGCCTGCTGGAACTTTTCGCGAATCTCGGCGCGCGACATGAAAATTTCCTTCGTCATCACCGCGCCATATGAGTACGCAGGCGAAAGCATGTGGCCATCCACACCCAGGGTCTGCAGGTAAGCGAACAACTCGGCGATTTCCTCGATATCGGTTTCCTTATAAATCGTGGTGTTCGAGGTGACCAGGAACCCGGCGGCTTTGGCAGCCTTGATTCCTTCGATGGCCTCGCGGAATACGCCGTCGCGCTCGACGCAAATGTCGTGCGTCTTCTCCAATCCGTCCAGGTGGACGTTGAAGAACAGGCGCGATGTCGGTTTGAAATCCGCAAGACGCTTGCGAATGAACATGCCGTTCGTGCACAAATAAATGTGCTTCTTGCGCGCCAGGATCTCGCTTGCGAGCCTTCCGATCTCCGGGTAAATCAGCGGTTCGCCGCCGCAAATCGAAACAATCGGCGCGCCGCAATCATCGACCGCGGCCATGCACTCCTCGACCGTCAATATTTCGTTGATCGTGGACTTATATTCGCGAATCCGCCCGCAGCCGGTGCAGGTCAGATTGCAGGCATGCAAAGGTTCGAGCATCATCACCAGCGGAAACTTTTTATCGCCGCTGAGCCCTTTGCGAGTTAGATAACCCGCCATATTCGTAGTCAAGCTAAGAGGAACTCTCATCCATTACCCCCAGTATCCGTTTTGATGCTCGATCTGTTCGGGGCGAACCTGCACGCCCGCAAATTTTCTTCGTCCCTTGCGCAGGTTGTCATATCGCGCGAGCGCGTACAGCGGGAACGAATTCCGGTACAGGTGATACTTCAAATAGAAAACACACGGGAATCCCGTGCCAGTAAAGTCCTCTTCGTCCCAGGTGCCGTCGGAATTCTGATGCGTCACCAGCCACTCCACGGCACGTTCAACCGCCGGGTCGTTCGGCCCGGCTACAGCGAGCAAGCCGATCAGTCCCCAGGCTGTTTGCGATGCTGTGCTCTTCCCTTTGCCTTTCAGGGAAGAATCGTAGTAGGACAAAATCGATTCGCCGAAGCCGCCGTCCGAATTCTGCACAGCGCGCAGCCAGTTTGCAGCCTTCTGACAGTGGTCGCGCGACGCCAAGCCGAGGGTTTCGAGCGCGCGAAGCACCCCGCTCGTTCCGTAAACGTAATTCACACCCCAGCGACCAAACCAGGGACCATCTTCGGTCTGGTCCTTCCGCAGAAACGCGCGTGCGCCTTCGAGCACGGGATGCGAAGCAGGCCAGCCCATTTGTCCCAGGCACTCGACCGCGCGAGCTGTCACGTCCGCGGTGGAGGGATCAAGCATGGCATTGTGATCCGCAAACGGAATGTGGTTCAAAAACTGCAAATTGTTCTCGTGATCGAAAGCACCCCAGCCGCCGTCGCCATTCTGCATGCTCACAAGCCAAGCAAGCCCGCGGCGAATCGCACACTTGAGCCGCGTCGGCTCCGGGTCGGCTACGCGGCCGAGCGCCATCAGCACAAACGCCGTGTCGTCCACATCCGGATAAAAATCGTTGCGAAACTCGAAAACCCATCCCCCCGGCTCGGCATTTGGATTCTTCACTTGCCAATCGCCGGGGCCCAAAATCTGATTATCGAGCAGCCAGCGCTCCGCCGCAATTAAAGACGGATGCGCGGAATCAAGCCCCGCTTCTTCCAGCGACACCATCGCAATCGCCGTGTCCCACACGGGCGAAATGCAGGGTTGCACACGAATCCCGCTCTTGTCTTCGATCTCGTAACGCTCAAGAAACCGGATCTCGCGAGCGACCAGGGGGTCGGTGGTATCGCCTCCCATTGCCAGCAGCGCGAAAATCGAATTCATCATGGCCGGATAAATCGTTCCCAAGCCCTCGCTCCGCTCCAAACGTTCGAGCATCCACTCGCGAGCCCGCTCTATTGCAAGCTTGCGGAAGGGTCTCCACGGCGATTGCTCATAGAGCTTCAAGCCGCGGTCCAAGGCAAGAAAGCAGTTCCGCCATGAGATGACTTGCTTATCCCATTTGAACGACGTCGGCTTGGCGCCTGGCTTCTTAAACAGTTCGTCGAACGTCATTCCTTGGGGCAAGCGCCAATTGGGTTTGTTGGCGTAAACAATTGCCAACGGAATTACGATTCCCCTTGTCCACGACGACATCTCGTAGATATTTATGGGGAACCAATTTGGCAGGAGCATCAGCTCAGGGGGAATTGCAGGAACCATCTTCCAATCGGTCGCTCCCACCATTGCCATGTAAAACCGCACGTAAGAATTTGTCCCCTCGAGACCACCGAGCTCATGGATCTTCGTCTTGGCCTTTTCCATGTGTGGCACCGTTGCCAAATCGCCCGCCAGCCGGAGGGCGACATAGGCTTTAACGGTAGCGTTCAGCTCCGCCGGACCGCCGTAAAAAGTGTTCCAGCCGCCGTCGGGAAGCTGGTGCTCCCGAATATATTTTGCGAGTTTGTTTACTTTGGGGGAATGCAGCTGACCCAAAATCTGCAGGTACAGAATGTAGTCCGATTCCAGTGTGGTGTCGGCTTCGAGTTCGGCCCACCAGTAGCCCTCCTGGTTTTGGGCAGACAACAGCCAATCCCGCGCCCGAGCAACGGCTTGCTCAACTTGCGACTCAACCACCCGCCCTTTGGCAGTCGCTGCGCCGGCGGATGCGCCGTCCTTCCTCGCCCCACCGCGCACATTTACTTCCGGTGCTATCAGTCCCTCAGACATAATCTTGATTGCTTACACCCGCCCGATACTCGTCTACCCCGTGGTTCAGTCCAAAATACATGAACTTGATTCCCGAGGGCCTTGACCCCGTCAGACGCTCTCGGTGGGAACTTCGCTCTGCGACGCCTCTGGGGTCGGGGAGCAACCCCAATCTCCGGAAGCTACAAATAGTTACAGCTCGGTTTCTATTATCTTTTGTATCTCTCTTACGGTCAACATATAAAACATACCCAGTCCAAAGCTGCGACAAACTGTGTGATGACGGGAGGAAGCTTGGCGCTGCCCGCCCGCTCACTTAAATAAACCGTGGATAACGTAAATAAGCTCCAGCCACATGATTTATGGCGAATAAAACTCGAAACGAAATGGTATCACGCCATCCCAGGACGGCAGGCTACCCAACTTTCTTTTTCTGTTCCTCTTCCAACTTGGATTCCAACTTCCGAACCCGCTCCGCAAGCTCCGGTAAGCGCGCGACCCATGCATACTGCTGTTTGAATTTCTGAAGCGGACGGGCCGGAGTACCCCATACGGTCTGTCCTCGACGCACGGTCTTGCCTACCACCACTCCCGCCTGTCCCCCGATCATCGCTCCGTCTTCGACGATGCAATGATCTCCGATTCCAGCTTGGCCTCCGACAAGAACCTGGTTCCCCAGAACCGTGCTCCCGGAAATTCCAGTCTGTGCTGCGATCACGGAATGCTCGCCGATTTGCACGTTGTGCGCGACCTGCACCAGGTTGTCGATCTTTACACCGCCTGAAACGCGCGTGCTATCGAGCGACCCTCGATCGATTGTGGTATTAGAGCCAATTTCGACATCGTCCCCGATCTCGACATCGCCAATTTGGGGAAACTTCCAGTGACGGCCTTCGCCAAATACGTAGCCGAACCCGTCCCCACCGATCACGGCCCCGGAGTGCGCCTCCACCCGATTGCCCAGGCGCGCGCCGGCATATAACGTAACCCGCGGATGCATCCAGCAATCCTGCCCGACAGAGGCGCCTCTCCCAACAAAGCAAAATGCCTCGAGCACGGTACCGGCGCCAATTTCTGCCTGGCCTTCGATGACCACGTAGGGCCCAAGCGTCACATTCGCCCCAAGCTTGCAATCTGGAGCGACGATTGCCGTCGGATGAATTTCCGCCTTGGGAGGGCTCTTGGGCGACAGCCACGGTGCTGCTTTCGCGAATGCGAACTTCGGCTGGGCGGTCTCGATGATGGTCTTCCCTTCCAACTGCACGCCCGGATGTGCGAGCACGCAGCGCGCAGCAGACTTCTCTGCACGCTCCTGATTCCTCGGCGAATCGAGATAAATGATATCCTCAGCGGCCGCTCGCTGAGGACTCGCAACCCCTGAAATCGTCAAATCTGGATCGCCACCGATCGGGGCGCCCAAATATTTTGCAAGTTCCCCTGCTGTGCGGCTCATGTTTACTCTCCCTAAAACTTTTGACGCTCGGAACGATTCATGAGATGGGCCATCAGAAAGGATAGATGGGCTTCTGTTCCGGCGGACGCGTCTTCCATCGCTTGTGGACCCACAACCATTGGTCGGGATGCTGGCGAATATAATTTTCGATCACGCGCGTGAAACGCGCGGTATTCTCGCGGACGTCCGCTTCTTCATCCCCTGTGCGCACGAGTTCGATTCCGGGCTCAAAGCGCAGGCGATAAATCTTCCGTCCGTAGTCCCATGAAAGAAACCCGGGCACGACGGCCGCATCCGTTCGCAGCGCGATCCGCGCCAATCCCGATGTAGTCGAGGCGGGAATGCCGAAAAAATCCACGAACACGCCTTCTTCTGCTGTCGTGTTGTGATCGGAAAGAATCCCCACGGTTCCACCATCCCCGAGCACTTTCAAGATCATCCGGGCGGATTTGTTTTTCTCGATGGGTCGGTTCCCCGACAGGCACCGGTAACGATTGATGAGTTCGTCCACGCGGCGGTTCTTGATGGGCCGAACCAAAAAGTGAAGTGGATGCCCGTAGAGCGCGTGCGCGAAGGGTGCAAGTTCCCATGCACTCATGTGGCCGGTAAGAAAAAGCACGCCATTGCCTCGTTGCCGTGCCAGCTCAAAGTTTCCGGCCCCGTCGATCACAACGACTCGCTCGATGTGGCCTCGCACGTACATTGGAAACCGCGCGAATTCCGCCGCCATCCAGCCGATTTGCTGGATCATCCGACGGATCGTTTTTTTCCGCTGCTCGTCGGTCCAATCGGGAAACGCCAACTTCAGGTTGAAGACCGCCGCCCGACGCAACGGCGTCCGAATCATAAAAGCCACCGCCGCGAAGCTCGCCCCCACAAATCGAGCCGCCGACCGCGGCAGAAGTCCCAATATTTCTAGCCCGGCCCGTGCCACTGCATACTCGATCCATTCACGCATTCCGCGCAATTATGCTAGCCCCCTCCCGCCAGACGCCAGCGAATGGTGCGGCTGGATTTCGATAATAAGCGACACAAAAATCCTGATCTTCAATTCGTCGGCGCAAAAATTGCCCACCAAGCCTACGTCAACATCGCCCGCTCGATGATAGACTCGACATGCTTTGGACGAATCGCCTCGGCAAAAAACATCGGTTGATCTAGAGACCGCCGCTTTCTCAACTCTTGTCCTTTTGTTCTGTTTGTTCGGGAACCTCGGCGCCGTCGGACTCGTCGGCCCCGACGAGCCCCGCTATGCCTGGATTGCCCGCGCGATGGCCGCAAGCGGCGATTGGGTTACCCCCCGGCTCTACGGCCAGCCCTGGTTTGAAAAGCCAGTCCTGTACTACTGGGCTGCCGCGATCGGCTTTCTCCTTCACCTGCCTGTCGAATGGGCGCTCCGTTTGCCTTCCGCTTTTGCGGCGCTCGCTGCCGCGATTGCAATTGGCTGGCTTTCCTCGAAGCACTACAGAAACGGCGCACGACTCGTCGCAGACAGACCCGCGCTTCTGGCGCCGCTGCTCTTCTCGACAACCGTGGCCACCATCGGATTCGCTCGCGCGGCTACCCCGGACATGCTTTTCAGCGCGTCCATCGCGCTCGCCATGGCGAGCGCGGCAACAATTTTTCGTCACGCAGGCCTCTTAAGCGCCGATGTTCCCGGCGCCGCTGCCGCCCCAGGCGTAGCGCGAGCCTCCAACTCATTGCCGCTGGTACTTTTCGGCGGCTTTCTTGGTCTGGCGGTTCTCGCCAAAGGACCGGCGGCCGTTCTGCTTTCAGGCGGCTCCGTCGTGCTGTGGGCGCTCGCCACGAAGCACTGGCGCGCCGCGTTAGGGCTTGCTCATCCTTATGCGCTCGTGTCGTTCTGCCTCGTGGTGCTTCCATGGTACGTGCTTTGCGCGTACCGCAATCCCGACTTCATCCACGTTTTCATCTTCCAGCACAATTTCGAGCGCTACCTCACACCGGTCTATCAACATCGGCAGCGGTTCTGGTTTTTCGGCCCTATCACTCTTCTCGCGCTGCTTCCCTGGACAGTGCTTCTCTGGCCCGCTGCACAAGAAGGACTTCGCCTATGGCGTGAAAAATCCTGGCACGATTCTCCCAGTTTATTCTTCGCTTGCTGGGCGATCTTCCCTATTTTGTTTTTCAGTTTTTCGCAATCGAAGCTTCCAAGCTACATCCTTCCCGCGATCCCTGCGCTGGCTTTGCTCTGTGCCGCTAGCCTCTCTCGTTTAACGTCGTTGTCCATCCCGAAACGAAGCCCCGCTTCCGCAATCGGATTAGCAATTTCTTGCACATGGCTTGTGCTTGACATTGCCGCCGCGATCTGGACACACCGCTTGCCCGCCGCAGAGCATGATGCGGTAAGCAATTCTATTTTGCTCGCCGCCATCCTCGCGGTCGTTAGCTCTGCTGGCATCGCAATTCTCGCGTTTCGCCGCAACAACACATTCCTCTCTCTCTCTTTCTTATTGGTCACCGTGCTTGTCGGAATCGCTGGAGTGAGCATTCTTCCCCGGCTCGACCCATTCGTCTCCGCCCGCTGGCATGCTCAACTGCTTCAAAACGATCGTCACCCCGACCGCATCTTCACCTATCATTTGCCTCGTTCCTGGTGCTATGGCCTGGCCTTCTACCTTGGCCGCGAACTACCGGAATGGTCGCCCAGCGACCCGAATCCGGCGCTCGTCCTCACGACGCCCGCGGGTTTCGGTGAAATTCGCCAACTTCACAGGTTTTTCGGAGATTTAGAGGAAACAGTTCAGGGGATTCTCTACGTACCGATCGGACCTATGCGGCAGTGATCGGTCCCCGTTAAACTCAGTTCCATCACGCGGCGCACAAACAAAGCCATCACACAACGCACCGACATTCCCTCAAAAACTAGCGGCCTTCGTGTCCACTCGCAGGCAGCGACCGCAGAAAGAAATTGACGATCTGGTTTTCGTAGTTTTTCCGTTCCTCATCGGTCATGTCGGGATAATTGACGCGGTAGCGCACGAGTTGCTTCGGCTCCGGAGCTTGGCGAAATAGTTGGACGGTGAGACTCGCCAAAGCGGGCCGGTCGTCGGTCTCGATGAACATTTTCGGCATGCCTTGCGTGCGATCCAGCCGTATGGGAAGTTCGTGGCGATATGAAAAATTCAGCAGGCGGAACTCCACATCGGAAAATACGCCCACACCCGGCAATGCGGTTAGTCCGGAACGATTCACTTCCGCCTGCACCATCTCCCGAGGGTCGGCATAGGCGTTATCCACCGCGAGCGCCGCAATCCGAGGATCCGAAGCTGCCAATCGAAGCGCCGCATAGCCCCCCATATCCGCGCCCCAGAGCCCGAATCTCTTTGGATCGACATCGTCGCGAGCGGAAAGGGCCTGCACGGCCGATCGCAATTCTTCGGGTTCCTTGTAGCCGAGCGTGGTCACGCCAGGACTTGTTCCGTGTCCCGTGAAATCGAACAAGAACGCATTAAACTGCTGCTCCTGCAAAGCCGTTACCAAGGTGAGTACGTCGGCTCGCTGCTCGCGGTATCCGTGCGCGACGACCACGGTAGGCGCTCCCCGCTGCCCGGGGAAAAACCACCCGTCCCGCGTGGATCCATCAGCGAGCGGAAATGAAAACGCCGTCGGGTGCCCCATCATCACTGTCAGATCGAAGGAAGTCGGCGTGCGGGCCGGACGGATCATTTCGTAAATGAGAAATCCGGAGACGGTAGAAATTGCGACAAAGCCGAATAAAATAAGTGCGAGAAGCCCCGAGAAAATTTTAGCGAGACCTGTTGTCGGGTAGCGAAGCTCTGAAAGGACATCCATCCGTTGAGTGGGCGAGCCGAAATTCGCGCCTAGGCTCGACGCCTACTAGCATACTTCGCTTTACGGCCTTTTCACCTCACCATTTTGGCTTTTGGGTTCTTTGCTAGCAGGACGCTATAATGACGCGGGCCTCTCGATGCAAATCGTCGACCTCCGGCAACTCCATTCCCGATCCCTTGAAATCCTCTTTCAGGAAGAGGCGCGGCATTGGCGTGAGGAGCTCTACTGGGACTATCGCCCTTCGATCGATCTTATCCGCAGATTTATCGACTCGCGCGCGCTCGGTGGCTACGCCGCAGTCGAAAACGGCCACTCGAGGGGATATGGATTTTACGTGCTCGAAGATCATAAAGGCCTGATCGGCGGTCTCTTCGCATCTTCGCAATCGGTGCAATCTACTATCACGCAAAAACTCCTGACCGAAATGCTCGGCGCGCTTCGAGCCACGCCGCGCCTCCAGCGCATCGAAGCGCAACTGATGCCCTTTGGCACGGAACTCGATCCCATTTTCCTTTCCCAATATTTTCGCCTGTATCCGCGCCAGTTCATGCTGCTCCCGCTGTCCGAAGCGAAGCTCACCGGCAAGCCGTTCTCAGCAGGGCTGCGCCTCGAGCCCTGGTCCGACCGCGCTTTCGAAGCGGCCGCGCACCTAATTCATCTCGCCTACGCCGACCATGTCGATAGCCGGATTAACGATCAATACTGCAGCGAGGCGGGCGGACTCAAATTTCTTCGCAATATCGTATTGTTACCGGGTTGCGGGCAATTTCTCCCCGAGGCATCGTTCCTGGTTCGTCCCGCCGGTGACGCTCGTTTGATCGCCATGGTGCTCACCTCGACCGTCGCCGAAAAAGTCGGCCACACTACGCAAATTTGCGTCATGCCCGGCTATCACGGAAACAACATCGGCAGGATGCTGATGGAGCACTCGATCCTCGCGCTGCGGCGCAGGAATTACCAATCCCTTTCGCTGACCGTCACTTCGGTCAACAAACGCGCCGTGGAACTCTACGAGCACCTCGGGTTTCGTCCGCTAAAAACGTTTGCGGCGGGAGTTTGGCAGGATTCGTGAATCGTTCCGCGTCCTGGCATTACTAGTTTCCCGAAAAATGCGAAATGCCGTCTTTTGAGCGCCGGGTTCTGCGAAGCATCTGTCTTACGTTTTTGGTTGGAATCAAGAGGGATTCTTCGCTTGGCTCAGAATGAAGACCAAAGGACCTGTTCGGCAGTTTTCATTTTTTCGCGCGGTCTTTCAGCAGCCCCTTTAGCTCGTCCATGAATTCCTTGACATCCTTGAAATCCAGATAGACGGATGCGAATCGCACATAGGCAACCTTGTCGAGCTTCTTCAGCCGGTTCATGAGCAACGCACCGATCTCTGTCGTGGTGCGCTCGCGCTCAGCCGCTTCGCTTACAAACGCTTCCGCCTCGTCCACGATTGTCTCAAGCTTGCCGACCGGCACGGGCCGTTTCTCGCAGGCTTTGAGTAATCCCTGCAAAATCTTTTGGCGTTCGAATTTCTCTCGGCGGCCATCCTTCTTGATGACCATGTAGGGAATTTCATCGATGCGCTCGTAGGTCGTGAACCGGCGGTTGCACTGCAGGCATTCCCGGCGGCGGCGGATCAGATCGCCCGTGCGTGCTTCCCGCGAGTCGATGACTTTGTCATCGAGATGCGCGCAAAATGGGCACTTCACTTAACTCTCTCACCCGGGTTCGCCGCATGCTCGGCTTGGTCGAGAAGGGCGGCTTCTCCCGCTTTCTCTTCGGCCTTAGCCATCTGTCGCAGCTCGCCCATCGACCATCCCTCGTGAAACAACAGCGGCAGTCCTACAAGAGAGCACGACGCGAAAGTCACGAGCCACACCATGATCGCCGCAGTGGCCGCAGGCTCTTTGCCAATCCCCAGGATCAACGTCAATACCAAAAAGCTCGCCACCTGCGCTCCCCCGCCCACACCCGGGAGTTGCGCGGCTGAACCCACCAGCGTGAAGGCCAGCACAAGGGTAGCTGCCGCAAAACTCACATTCCAAAGTTCCCCTCGGAGCGCGTGGAACACCCACAGGTACGCAAGAACCACCATTACCCAGTGCACCGCCGATTGAGCGAGCAGCACGGCCAGATCGGCCCAGGTTCGTATGCCCTGCAAGCCATCGCTGAATCCTTCGAGCAGCACCGCAGCCTTCTCGCGCCAGCCTCTCCGCCACGTTTCGTGCTGCAATTTTCTCGCAAGCCATCCCGCGCCGTGAAAACGGAAGTAGATGAGGAATCCGACGATGCCGACGAGCCCAGCCAGCAGAGCAACTCCGGCCGAACGCGCCACGCGCATAATCGGCGTATCGTGCCCGTCGACGAGTCCGCGCTGGTCAAAAAGTAGCAGTGCCGAGCCGGCCAGCACGATGG
>Ga0182024_10009865_pt1 | contig 19613 bp, 21 predicted proteins | sample P32metaG_FD_120480 | JGI IMG/M metagenome (GOLD analysis project Ga0182024, IMG submission 120480) | Permafrost microbial communities from Stordalen Mire, Sweden - P3-2 metaG (Illumina Assembly) | ecosystem: Environmental > Terrestrial > Soil > Wetlands > Permafrost | place: Sweden: Stordalen... | reverse complement strand
CGAACGAAAGCGTGCGGATCGGAATACTCGGCGATTTCAATTCCGAGTTTCGCTCTCACCATGCGACTAACGATTCGCTACAGCACTCGGCGCGAAAGCTCCAGCTGAAAGTGGAGTCGAGCTGGATTCCTACGCCTTCGCTTCTGAAGCCAGACGCCGCAAAGACTCTCGATTCTTTTGATGGCTTCTGGGCCTCAGCGGGCAGCCCGTACAAGAGCTTCGACGGCATGCTGGCAGGTATCGAGTTCGCCCGCGTTCACAATCGGCCATTTCTTGCGACCTGCGGAGGCTTCCAATACACACTCATCGAATGCGCAAGGAATGTGCTCGGAATTCCAGATGCCACGACGGCGGAAGAGGATCCGAAGGCGAAGAATATCGTCATCTATCCAGTCGCCTGCGCCGTTCCGAATCGAGATCCGAAAGCACCGAAGCTCTCAGGAAAGGTGAATGACATTCGTCTTCGCCCGGGCTCGTATCTGGCCGCGTATTACGGAAAGGAAACGATCTCAGAGGAATTTTTCTGCAACTACGAGATGAATCCGGAGTTTGAATGGATGGCGATGGAGGCGGGCTTCCCGATTGTCGCCCGGGGAGCGAACGAAGAGTGCCGGGCCATCGAATCTCCGGCACACCTGTTTTTCGTGGCTACGCTTTTCCAACCGCAACTTTCGTCGGAGCAGGACAAACCGCACCCGCTAATCACGGCATTCGTGCAACACGTGGCGGACTTTCGGCGTAAGCGACTCGATGACTCGATCCTTACGTGAACCTCCTCCGCGCCGACGACGTCATTCGCGATTTGTACAATGTGATTTGTACAATGTGATTTGTACAATCGATACTCAGGCAGCGCTTTTATCCGGCCGATCGATCGTATCGGGTAAATCTTCGACATCAATGTCTTCGGTTGAATCAAGACGCGCTTCGCCGTCCCCTTGACCTTCTAACTCATCCGATCCATCGATCGGAGGCAGATCGTCTGGCCTTCCGTATTCGAGGTGAGTGTGGACGGGCCGCTCCGGATGATTGGCGGCATCTTCTATACCATCGACTATGCCGGCTTCGAGCGCCTGGTCGCTATCGGCAAGTTCCTGGACGCTCTCATCGGCAGCGTCCGCAATCGAGGATAGCTGCTGGCTGTCACCGGACTGTCCGGCGCTGTCGGGTCCAACTTGTCCGGGATCGTTTCCCAATTCGTCTGGCTGCGCCTGCTCGTCGCCACGCGGTCTTTTTACCATGATGCCCTCCAATATTTGTCGTTCCTAAAATTGTAGTTCGGAAATTATTGTAGTTCCAAAATTAAAGAGCAAACTTTCAATAGCCGATCTCAATATGCAATCCTTGGATGCCGCTATGCGGATTAACGTTTGCAAGAATCGCGGGCGGACACCCCGCAGCGTGGACGGCGCATCCAATTGCTTGCCTGTTATCCCAATTCCATGAGGTCTAGCTTGAGAATTTCCACACTTTTCGCTTTCGTGCTTTTATTTTGCGCGCTTACGGCTGCTTATGGCCAGGACACCCCTTCTGACGCGACCACGCTGACCGCAAATCCGGTCTACCAAAAGAGTTGCGCCAAATGCCATGGCAAAACAGGCGAAGGGCGGCACTTTGGAGGGCCGTCGCTGGTCTCTGAAAAAGTTGCCGCCACTTCCGCTGATGATTTGCGCAATATCATCAACAACGGAAAGGGGCGCATGCCGAAATACGCTGGGAAGCTGACTCCGGAAGAAATTAATCGTTTGATTCTGCAAATCAAAGCGGCGAAAACGAAACAGTAATCACGGGAATCAAAAGCGGCGAACTTTCGGCGGCGGGCGTTGCCTTTGGCCTTGGCCCGCGACCGGCTGGCACGTTACACTCTCGTGCGTGAACCCAGCTTCCCGCCTGGCATGGATTGATTGGATGCGCGGCCTCGCTTGCGTCCTGATGTTCCAAACGCACTGTTACGACGCCTGGCTCGGCGGCGCGGCGCGCAATACCCGGTTCTTGAAAGGCTCTCAAATTCTGGGAACGCTGCCGGCCCCAATCTTTCTTTTTCTGGCCGGCGTTTCGTTCGCACTCGTCACCAATAAACTCATTCGCAAGAATGTTAGTCCGGGCGAAATCACTCGCATTATGCTGCGGCGGGGGGCGGAGATCTTTGCGTTCGGATTGCTTTTTCGTTTGCAGGAATTTCTTATTGCCTGGGGATGGGCTCCGTGGTCTGACTTGCTTCGCGTGGATGTTCTAAACATCATTGGCCTGTCCATGATTCTGATGGCGCTATTTTGTGGCGCTGTCTTGAAACTTGGCGCAGAAAGAAACGATTCGGCTCGGCACTTGGGGACGGGCCCGTCTTATCAGGAAGCGGCTGTGGGTCAGCGAGTGGCTGTGGGCGATTCGTATCAGGGTATGCCTTCAGGCATACCAACCAGAGCCACGAGCAATTCCGGCTTCAGCCGCTGGGGCTACCTGGTCGCGGCTTCCGTCGGCATCGTGATCTTATTCGCCTTACTAACTCCGCCGCTCTACACGAACTGGCGTCCCACCTGGCTGCCTTGGCCGATTGAGTCGTATATCGACGGATGCCACAATCTCGGCTCTCCTCAGCCTTGGCTTTTCCCCTTGTTCCCATGGGCTGCCTTCGCCTTTGCTGGGCTCGCTGCTGGGTTCATTTTGTTCAGCGATGGTCGATTTAACAATCAAGTGTCAAAAGATAAGCCTCAGGACCAGAGTGCGAGAATACTAACTCTCTTCGGAATTATCGGGGTTGTAGCAATCATCGCCGCCTATGGACTCGATCAATCTTCATTCCAGCTTTACTCAACTTACGATTACTGGCACACAAGCCCAAACTTTTTAATGATGCGAGTTGGCCTGTTGTTAGTAATTGCGTTCGCGAGTTATGCCTGGTGCCGATGGGGATTGGCGACTCGTGGATTCAGTCCGCTAATACAACTGGGGCAAACGTCTCTACTCGTTTACTGGGTTCACATCGAATTCGTCTACGGCCGCTTTTCTCTGCTCCCGAAGCGCGCGGAATCAATCTTGGGCGCAACTCGAGGATTGCTGGAGATCTTCTTTTTTATGCTGATTCTTTCGCTCATCCGCACAAAGATTGACTGGAAGAAAATTGATTGGAAGAAGAGGATGATGGGGTGGAAAAAAGTAAGCGGGGGGATTCAGCCCGCGTAGGCACATGGAGCGACGGGCGTCCCCGCCCGTCCAGTCGCGACCTTTGCCATGCTTAGCTAATGAGGTTTAGTTTTTGACCGTCATAGCGTCCGAGTCCACGGCCTTCTTCCCAGTAACTCCTTCGAGTCCCGCCAGCACTCCTCGATAATCGTTTTTATCGCACTGCATGGCAAAACCGCCCTTCTTGTCGCCATCCGCCCAAGTCACGCCAACAAAGTGCTTTTTTGATTTGGTGAGAGCCATAAGCGCGCCAACTCCAAGGGAAATTACAGCTAGGCCAATAGCGGCGCCGACACGACGATGGACATCCTGACCATAGCTAATCTCAGTAACCGCGGAAGTCGGAATCGTTATGACTTCGCCCTTATCTTTAACCAATTTTATCTGGTTTGAATCGATGAACAACTTCATTCCGGTCCCAGCTTTTGCATTAGGAATTGAACCGCCATCGTAAGTGACTTTATAGGAATTGTCACTAGCCGCAAGCGTGAGAGGAAGGACGAGACTAAGAAGAATTACAAGACTTTTGTTCATATTTCTCCTTATCCTTAAAAAACAGTGGGAACAAAGCAGGCCGGATACATTCCTACAGCACACACTAACTAGGGCCGGAAGAACGGACTCATACTACAGTACAACTAATAATAAAAGTAGTATCCAAATGGAGACTTATTGACGTGGAGAAATTCGAGGCTAACTTCTCCACGCCCACATCTGGCTAATGACATTTGCGGTCACGTTAAGAGCCGCCGCCCAATTTTGCCGAGCACTCTCTTCATCGCCGCCATAGCCATTGACGTATAACGTGCAGTAGAAGCCCTCCTTACTGCTTGCAGCATCTTCGTAGTAACAACGCCGGACGCCTATCTCTGCTGACGACGAGGTATCGGGGGCGCGGTGCAGTAACTCGACTAGCTTCCTGGCAAACTGTTCGTGAGCGGCGAACGAATGACGCGCAGGTTGGTTGCCGCTATTCAGATCCTCGGCGTTCGGATCATGGCAGGCCTCGACAAATACGACATCCACATAAGTAGCGAATTTGTATTTCGCTTCGTAGATCTCTTCCTCGAGGCTGAGTTCCTCTGTTGACCAGGCATCGCATTTGGCGGTCTCTAGCAGGCTTTGCGGAAAATTCAGTTGGGAGAGAAATTCTTTGAGTTCAGGGAATCTTACCGCCTCCTCGATCTGCGCCATCAACTCGGGATGGCGTTTCACATTGACATAGGCGAGTTTGCCGGATGGATCTTTCCATGGAAAATCCAGCACGGGATCTTCGTCCCCGAGTTCGATCGAGAAATCAGCATCCATTAGAAACTCAGCCTTGAAAGCTTAACCATAAAAGTTAACTCTCTGAAAACTCAGCCTTGAAACTTACGCAGAAAGTTCACGATTTCCTGCTCAGCCCAATAACCGTCATCATTACCATCCTTGAAATAGGCGTCGCCCGCATCGCCAGCGTTAGCCTTCGAAGAATGTTTTGGAGGTTCTCCTACGAACGCGCAATGACCTCCGTCGTCTGTTTCGACAAAAGTGATGTTCGGGTTTGATGCGATCTTTCGACGCGTTTCTGCGGTGAGCCGCACGAACGGATCGTTCGCGGCATAAATAATCATGGTTGGCACTGCTATTTGCTGCAACCCGTGCGCGGCTGAGGCGCGATTGTAGTAATCGTCTACGCCTGTGAACCCGCAATAATACGCGGTTATTTTGTGGTCAAACTCACGCAGGCTGCGGATACCTTTGAGCCGGCTAACATCGAATTGTCCGGGAAAGAGATTCGCCTTTTGAAGCATGCGCCGGCGAAGCGCCCACAAGAAATATTTTTCGTAGATGCGATTGCCGCGTTGGTGCAGAGCGTCTGATGAAGTCGCTAAATCGATTGCGGGGCACACGGCGACAACGGCGCGAAACTCGCGCGGACCATTGATTCCCCACTCGCCGGCAAGCTTGAGGACGATGTTGCCACCCATGGAAAAGCCGGCCAACGCCAGGCGCGTTACGGCATCGCGGTCGATAACGTTGTGGGCCACGGCGGCAACGTCGTTCGACAGACCGGAGTGATAGAGCACCGGGGCGAGCGCGTCCGTGCCGCCGCAATTGCGCTGGTTGTAGCGGATGACGTTCATTCCCGCGGCCAAGGCCTTCTCTGTGACTCCGAGCATGTATTGCGAATCGCTAGAGCCTTCCAGTCCGTGCACAATAATTACAGTGAGAGCCTGGGCTCGATCGGCCTGCCAGTGACAGTGGCATAGAACACGAACGCCGGGCTCCACGTCGACGAACCGCTCTTCCGGCTCTGGCAGCCGGAACCGGCGGCCGATTAGAAAGCTGGCGATAGTTTGCACGTGGCCGCCACGCAACCAGCGACGCGGGGTGAAGGGACGCGGCTTGTCGATTGCCTGTCTAGCTTTGTTTGCTGGCGAGTGGTCTTCTGGCGTTTGCGAATCATCCACACTTTGATTTTAAATAGAAGAGAGTCGTTTTCTGTGCGGAGTTTTTCATCATGCCGATTTTTGAATATGTTTGTAAGGGATGCCAGCACGAATTTGAGGCCTTGGTATTTGGTCAGCAGAAGGCCGAGTGTCCGAAGTGCAAGAGTAAGAAATTAGAGCTGCAGCTCTCCGTTTTCGCGGTATCGGCAAAAAGCGGCGGTTCCGGGCCAAGCGCAATGCCCAGCGGAGGCTGCGGATCGTGCGGGGATCCTCGTGGGCCGGGCGCTTGCTCGATGGAGGATCTCGACTAAATCCAGCCGCTTATCATTAGGAGCAGCAGCAATCCCTCAGCGGCTAAAGCCGGTCTACAGAAAAGATATATCGCAGCGGTAAACCGCTGCGCCACCCAAAAACAAATCAGCGGACGAGCTTTCAGCAGAGGGTTAGGGTTCCATCAGCCCGCGCGAGGCAACGCCGATATTGTCGCGGGTGGAATTCTTGACCATGTACATCATCTCGTCAGCCTGGCGAATGATTTCCTGCGGAGTCTGCGCATCGTTCGGGAAAGTGGCAAGGCCCATGCTCGCGCGCAATGTGAGCTTCAAGCCCATTTCAGAGCAGAAGGCTCCGTTTCGCAAAGAGTCGCGCAACCGCGACGCAACCACTACTGCTTGGTCTTTGCTGGTTTGCGGCAGTAGCACCACGAATTCATCCCCGCCGTAACGAAAGGCAAAATCAATCAACCGAAGCTGCGCTTTGATCAGGTATCCGACTTCGGCCAACAGGCGGCTTCCCACCAGATGCCCGTGCGTGTCGTTGACCTGTTTGAAATGATCGAGGTCGATGAAGATCACGCTGAACTGATAGCCAAAGCGCGCCGACCGATAAACCTCGGTCTCAAGCGTCTTGTGCAGATGCCGCGCGTTGAACAGACCCGTGCAATCGTCGGTGATGGTCAGTTCCTGAATTTTTTCGACGGCCTTGGCGTTCTCGATCGAAATCGCAGCGTAATCACACAAAGCTTGCAGAAAAAAAAGTTCCTGTTCGGTTAGCCCCACGTTGGCATTGACCAACTGAATGACGCCGAGCACACGGTGTTTCGAGCGCAAAGGAACGCAGATCACGGATCGGGTTTGCAGACGCGTCATCTCGTCCAGGCGGGACGAAAAACGAGCGTCGTTCTGCACGTCAGGAACGATCAAGGCCTGGCCGTGCTTGGCCACCCAACCAGCAATTCCCTCGCCCACCTTGAGTCGAGCTTTCGACAGCACCTCGGCAGCCGCGCCTACGGCAATCGCAAAATAGAGCTCGTCCTTTTCCTCATCCACCATAAGCAGCGACCATGTATCAGGACGGAAATACTCCGCCATCTTTTCCATGATGGTTTGCAGGATCGAATCAAGGTTGAGCGACGAGGTCAGCGCCTTCGCGACATCATGGAAGATGGTCAGCTCTTGCGACAGACGAATTGGGGACGTACCCGCTGCCTCTGACATCAACTCCTCGTTCATGGTGGTCTGGATAGAAAATTATAGGTTTGGTGGCACATTCCGAGCAACGAACGACGGTAACCAGAACCAATCCAGCCAACTGATTCCGAGGTTGGGCCGCCAATCGCGCCTTCCGCGCCCGCTTCATCTAAGGGATTGCCCTACAGCGGATGCCCTAATGAAACAGTGGATCTTTCGAATTATGGCCTGAATCCCCTGTCCGTGGCCGCAACCTAATGCATAGGGGCATCATCCCATACCTGTTGTTATCCCCGGCGCAAGCAAATCGGCAGTAAGCAATCAGCAGTAAGCAATCAAAGGATCTTAACAGTGACTCGGCATAATGCATTCGCAACGTCGATGGTGTTGGCACTAGCCATTGTTCCTATCCTGTCCGCGAAATCGGCGTCCGCCACAACTTATCAGCTCTCCGTAACGCTGGCTGGCACTTCCAGCGGCACGGTGGTGAGCACTCCAGCGGGCATTAGCTGCGGTTCTACGTGCAGCGCTTCATTCGCCGCCGGGACGGTTGTGACCCTAAAAGCTACTGCAAAAACGGGGGCGTTCTTTGCGGGATGGTCCGGCGCCTGCAAGGGTATTGGCAACTGCAAGCTGACCATGAATTCGAACCTGTCCGCCACTGCAACCTTCAATGTGAGCCAGACCGTGAAGGTGCTCAATCACATTATTTTTATAGCGCAGGAGAATCGCTCGCTTGATCATTACTTCGGCGCGTTGCGCGCCTATTGGCGTTTAAATAAATTCTCCGACATTTCGTTCGATGGCCTACCGCAGTTCAATCCCACTTCAGGAGCGGCTCCACTCTACGGACCGGCTCCTAGCAATCCGGGTTGCGATCCCGCCTATCCGGTGCCGGATGACTGCACCGTGGATAGTTCGAGTCCACAAATCACTTCCTACCACCTGATCACGCAATGCGTCGAGAATCCCAGTCCCTCGTGGAATGAAAGCCATGCTGACTGGAATCGCGCCGATCCGCTTTTGGCCACGCCAACTCTTGATGGGTATGTATGGACGGCAGGCCACGACTCTCGCAACATGAGCCCACGCTTCTACGACACTGACGGCAAACGGGTCATGGGTTACTACGACTGGACCGACTTGAATTATTACTACTTCATGGCATCCGAGTTTGCCACTTCTGACCGATGGTTTTCACCAGTGATGAGCCGCACCGGTCCAAACCGCGAATATCTGATCTCCAGCACCTCCCAGGGCGACGCCTATCCCCTGGGTTCGGACAGCCAGGATCAGTCTCTGCTTACCGCCACAACAATCTTCCAGGAACTGGAGGCGGCCGGTATCAGCTGGAAGATTTATGTGAACACGCAAAATACCGCTTGCGCTTCTAACCCCACGCCGCAATGCCTTCTGACCTTGAGCTACGTGGAAAATTTTCAGTGGGGACAGACAATCCCGTCCACTTACCCACAGAACATCACCACCATGACGCAGTACTTCAACGACCTGAAAAACGACACATTGCCGCAGGTTGCGATCATTGAACCAGCCTCGGCTGCCGGACTAGACGAACACGGCTCGGATTCCGATCAATATCCCATCAACATACAACTGGGCGCGAAGTACGTCTCATCGCTGATCGATGCGTTAATGACGAGTACTTCCTGGAAGGATTCCGCGTTTATCCTAACTTTCGACGAGTTCGGCGGTTTCTACGATCACGTCGCCCCGAAGCCAGCCCAAAGCCCCGACGGCATTAGTCCTCAAGATTTGATGACCAACGACATTTGCACCCAAGGGACCGGCCCCACCTGCAACTTTACCTACACCGGCTACCGCGTGCCGATGATCGTAGTTTCACCTTACGCCAAGAAGCACTTCGTTTCTCACACCGTACGAGACATGACAGCGATCTTGAAATTGATAGAAGAGAGATTTCAGTTGACTCCATTAACTAAACGCGATGCGGCGCAGAAAAGTATGGACGAATTTTTCAACTTTAATACTCCGCCATGGGTTACACCTCCAACGCCGCCAGTTCAGAACACGAGTGGTCCCTGCTACCTGAATTCGCTTCCATGACGAAAGGACACGGCCTAGACCAATCTTCTGTCAACTTAGGTTCCGGCAGAGTAGAATTTTCTTGCCGGAACCGCATGCAGGAGACTGGGTTTGCCCTCCTTTGGCCAAAAACTGAAGCTCGAGCGCGAGCAGCGTAAGATCTCGCTGGAAGATATTTCTGTCTCCACTAAGATAGGCATCCGGATGTTGCGGGCACTCGAAGAGGATAATTTCGAGCAATTACCCGGGGGGATATTCAATAAAGGATTTGTACGCGCCTACGCGCGGGTTCTGGGCCTTGATGAAGAACAAACGGTAGCCGATTACATGCAGGCGTCCGGCGGCGCTGTAATTGCTTCAGTGGGCGAGCTCGAAACCGACGTCGCAAGAACTGATGCGGTAAAAACGGGCGGAAAATTTCATCGCGATGACGCTCACGTGGACGGCGAAGAAGAAGACTCCCGCAGCATAGCAGCCGCTGCGGCGAGGCGAGGGCAGCAGATCCCGTGGGGAATATTTGCGGGTCTTTTGCTGATAACAGCGCTAACCCTTTCGTTGTGGAGTCGCTACGAACGGCAAAGCGCGAGGCGATCGACAAGCGCAAATTCTTCGGCGAGCGAGTCTTCCCCGCCAGCGCCGCAATCGTCAACTCAAACACCAGAAAATGCTGCTAATGCCGCCGTTCCTGCTTCCACTTCGGCCTCCAACGCGCAGTTAGGGCAAACGTCGGGTAAGGATCGCGCCATTGCTCCTTCGGGTCAAGTCGCGCCGCGATCTGGCTCTGGGCCGTCCTCCACCTCGGGCGTCAACTCTGGTCCGGCCAAGAGTGCCCCTGCTGGGGCCGCCGTTGCGGGCGAGTTCTCGCTGGTCGTACGAGCCAGGGAAGAATCATGGATCACGATCACGTCGGACGGCACCACCGTTGCCTCTGAGCTTTTAGCGGCCGGTAGCGAGCGCAAAGTGCAGGGTCGCCAGCAAATTACCGTCAAAGCCGGAAACGCTGGGGGCGTCGAGTTCCAGTTTAATGGAAAGAAGGTCGATGCGGGTGGACAGTACGGAGAAGTGAAAACCCTTACTTTCGGACCTCAAGGATTGATCTAGGAACTCCGTCGGCCTTCTGTCTTCTTCAAACTTGTTCTTTATTTTCTGCCGCTTACGCCCGCTGGGATGCCGTTCACTGTTCGCGGCTCGCCACTCGCTGCCAACACGTCCCTGAACCCCCAATTCCGTTGCTTTTGGTGGGCAAACTCTGATACCGTTTTCATGATAGCCGTACTCCCGGGTTGGAACGTGCCGGGCTGCATTTGCCTCCCCTTTTGACGGAAGTAAAGGCTCAAAGTCATCCTTTAGGAGAAAACCCGCTTGCCAGCAAAGAATCGTTTTCTGTTTACGTCAGAGTCCGTAACCGAAGGACATCCCGACAAAATTGCCGACCAGATTTCGGATGCCATACTTGACGCTTGCCTTCGTGACGATCCGAACAGCCGCGTCGCCTGCGAAACTTTGACCTGTACCGGCTTGGTTGTGATCGCCGGGGAAATTACTACCAAGGCCTACGTTGATTTTCAGAACCTGGTGCGCGGCGTTGTGCAGTCGATCGGCTATGACAATGCCGTATACGGCTTCGACTCCAACACCTGCGCCGTGATTTCCAGCATTAACAAGCAGTCGGGCGATATCGCCATGGGTGTGGATACGGGTGGCGCGGGCGACCAAGGCATGATGTTTGGCTTCGCGTGCAACGAAACTCCCGAACTGATGCCGATGCCGATTTCGTTAGCCCATAAGCTTACCCAGAAGCTTTCTGAAGTTCGCAAGAATGGGACCTGCCCTTACCTCCGTCCCGATGGAAAATCCCAGGTCACAGTCGAATACGACGCACAGCATAAAGTGAAACGCGTGGATGCGGTCGTTGTTTCCACCCAGCATTCCGAAAGTGTCGGCAACGACGAACTGCGCGCCGATATTTTGAAGCATGTCATCCAGACCGTAATTCCAGCTCACCTCCTCGATGAGGACACGAAATACCACATCAATCCCACTGGACGTTTTGTCATCGGCGGTCCTATGGGCGATTCCGGGCTAACCGGGCGCAAGATCATCGTCGACACCTACGGCGGCATGGGACGTCATGGCGGCGGCGCATTCAGCGGCAAGGATCCGACCAAGGTCGATCGCTCTGCCGCATATATGGCGCGCTATATCGCGAAGAATATTGTGGCTGCCGGCCTCGCCGAGCGCTGCGAAGTGCAACTTGCCTACGCCATCGGAGTTGCCGACCCGGTCAGCGTCCTGGTGGATACTTTCGGGACCGCGAAGATCGATGCCGATCTGATTCCAGATATGGTGCGGGCGAACTTCAAGCTCAAGCCGCGCGAGATCATTGAGACGCTCAATCTGCGCCGTCCCATTTATCGCAAGACAGCGGCCTACGGACATTTCGGCCGCACCGACCCGGATTTCACGTGGGAAGCGACCGATAAAGCTGCCAAACTGGCATCTGACGCGGGCTTGAAGCACGAGCCCGTCGGGGCCAGAAAGTAACCAGGTTCGAGGTTCGAGGTCAGATTGCAGAGGTGAGAACGAGTACCCGAACCGCACTGGATAGCAACGAATCTATCGAAAACAGAAAGCTTAGGAAGAGCGAGGCGGTCGGATTTCCACCTCTGCAATCCGACCTCTAACCTCTGACCTTTCATCTTTCATCCGGGGAGAAAAATGGCAACAACATCAGTCACCAGCGACGTAAAAGGTTTTGAACTGGCCGATCTAGGCAAGAAACGCATCGAGTGGGCAAACCAATCGATGAAAGTGTTGCAGATCATTCGCAAGGAATTCATCAAGAACCAGCCGCTCAAAGGCATCCGCGTTTCGGCCTGCCTCCATGTCACTGCCGAAACCGCAAATTTGATGATTGCTTTGCGCGACGGCGGCGCCGACGTGGCTCTGTGCGCGTCGAACCCGCTGTCGACTCAGGATGACGTTGCGGCTAGCCTCGTCCGCGATTACAACATTCCAGTTTTCGCCATCAAGGGCGAGGATAACGACTCCTACTATTCGCACATCATGGCAGCCGTCGACCACAAGCCGCAGTTCACGATGGACGATGGCGCCGATCTCGTCTCCGTGTTGCACACCAAGCGCACCGCCGAACTGGCGAACGTGATCGGAGGCACGGAAGAGACGACGACCGGTGTGATTCGCCTACGCGCCATGGCCAAGGAAGGCGTGCTGCGTTATCCGATCGTCGCCGTCAACGATGCCGACACGAAGCACCTGTTCGACAATCGCTACGGCACGGGACAATCCACGATTGATGGCATTATCCGCGCCACAAACTTTTTGCTCGCGGGATCGAAATTCGTGGTCGCCGGCTATGGCTGGTGCGGACGCGGTCTTGCTTCCCGCGCGAGGGGCGCTGGAGCCGAAGTGATTGTCACCGAGATCGATCCGACTAAAGCCCTCGAGGCCGTAATGGACGGCTTCAGGGTGATGAGCATGGAAGAGGCTGCCAAGATCGGCGACGTTTTCTGCACCGTCACCGGCAACAAAAATGTGCTCGCCAAGCAGCACTTCGCAAATATGAAGGACGGCGCCATCATCTCGAACTCGGGACACTTCAATGTTGAGATCGATATTCCGTCGCTCGAGAAATTGTCCTCGTCGAAGCGCACCACTCGCGACTTCGTCGAGGAGTACACCATGAAAGACGGTCGCCGCATTAACCTGCTCGGCGAAGGCCGCTTGATCAACCTCGCAGCCGCCGAAGGCCACCCCGCTTCAGTGATGGATATGAGCTTTGCCGATCAGGCCTTGTCGTGCGAGTACATGGTCAAGAACCATGCCTCGCTCGAAAAGAAGGTTTACACCGTGCCGGTTGACCTCGATAAGCGCGTCGCCAAACTGAAGCTCGAGTCACTGGGCATCAAGATTGACCGCCTGACCTCAGAGCAGGAAGAATATTTGGCTAGCTGGAACGAGGGAACATAAACAACGGTTGTCAATTTTCAGTTGTCAGTAAGTACTCAGTTTTGCAGGGTGGCGAAAGCCGCCCTTTTCGTTTCCGGCGCCGTCTCTGGGTGTCGCGTTCGCGATACACCGCCTTCTTAGCTGTTACACATCTTTGGGGGCTCAATTCTTATCAAGCTTTTCGTGCCCACGCCGATAGAAGGCACAGGCAGGAGTCTATGGCCATGAACGCCAAAGTACTGCTGATCGAGGACAGCAAATTTCTACGGATAGCCACGGAACGCGCCCTGCTCAAAGCCGGCTTTCAAGTGGTCGCCGCTGCTGACGGTGAAGGAGGACTAAAGGCCGCCAACGAGAGTCTCCCGGACATTATTCTGCTCGACATGATGCTCCCCAAAATTAGCGGGCTCGATGTTCTGAAGGCCCTCAAAGCTAACTCCGCCACCGTGCACATTCCAGTAATTGTGCTGACCAGCCTGTCGCAGAGAAATGAGGAAAAACTCGTGGGCGACGGCGCAGTGGCATACATCGAGAAGTCCGCCCTAGGGCTTGACGAGGGTTCCTCCAGTCTGGTGGCCGCCATGCGGAAGATCATCGCGCAGGTCGATCATCAGAAAAAGGTGGATCTTCGCCTGCGGGAATTAGCCGCAAAAAAGGCCGTCGCAGGCTAACCACCAGCTGCAAGACAAGAGGCGACCCCCTAGAAAACCCCTCAGCAATCTTTGCCGTAGCGATAGAATTATCCGCATGTATCACTACGATCCCTCAACCGCTCTCGAAGAACTTACGGAAGAAGCAATTCTCCCTAACCCCGTTCACGTGCGCGACATGATGCTGCGCCATAAACTTACCGCTGACCAGTCACTCGATCTGAATCGCATCTTTGTGGAATATCAGAAATTTTTCGGCGAGGCCCAGAAACTAGGCAAAGAAATTCTGAAGCGCTTGGCAGCGTAGTCTTCCCTTCTCACGTAGCGGCGGATGCATTCGCCCGCCAGCGCGAAGCCCCGCCACTTAACTGTCGATATTCCTCAGGAGCGAAGATCACGCCCTGCCGTGGATCTTAGCCCACCACCAGCGCACTCCCACAAACAGAAAGCGCCAGTCCTGAAAGAACTCAGGAGGCTTGCCCTCAAACGCATGGCCGATGAATTGGAAAAGCCACCCGGCCAGGAACAGAGCCAGCCCGTACATCCACAGCCGGTGAACGAAGATACTCGCAATAAAAACCGCTATTGAGAGCAGGATGAGGGGAATGCCGAGCGTGTGGCACACGCGATTCACGGGATGCTGATGACTGGAACCGTATTGAGAAATCCACTGCTCGTCAGTGCGTCCGCCCAACATGCGGGGGATGATATCACGATCCGACTAGACGGCAAGCGCACAGAGACATCCCTCCTGCAACAAAGTTGCATCTGATACCCGCTGGAATAAAGTCGATTTTTAAAAAGGAGCTACCTCATGACCGAAGTCACGGATTCTGTTCCGAATCAAGATGAACCATCAGAGATTGACAAGAAAAAAATCAACCCGTTCAGCGAAGAGGAAAAGCACGGCGACGAGGCCAAACGCCGCGCTCCCGGAAGCCAGGAAGAATATCAAGGCGATCCGTCAGTGCAGCGTCGCAGCCCGGGCGTTGGCGATGATCCCGACGCCGACCCCGAAGAAAGCGACAAGAGGAAAATCGCGTAGCATGCCGAACAGTGGAGCGACGGGCGTCCCCGCCCGTCCACCACTGAAGAGAGTCCAGCGCGCCGCACTTCACGAGACCCGCACTCCCCGAGAGGCACTACAGCGGGATATTCCCGTGCTTCTTCGGCGGATTCTTGTCCCGCTTATTCTCTAGCATTTCGAGCGCCTGAATCAGCTTCTTTCGCGTTTCGCGAGGTTGAATCACAGCATCCACGAACCCGCGATCGGCGGCCACATAAGGATTAGCCAGACGGTCGCGGAATTCCTCAATCTTCTGCTGACGGGCCGCTTCCCGATCCTCCGCCCCATCCAACTCGCGCTTGTAAACGACATCCACCGCGCCTTCCGGCCCCATGACCGCAATTTCGGCGCTCGGCCAGGCATAGTTCACGTCGGTGCGAATGTGCTTTGACGCCATAACACAATACGCGCCGCCGTACGCCTTGCGCGTGATCACCGTAACTTTGGGCACGGTCGCTTCCGCAAACGCGTACAGCAACTTCGCGCCATGCCTGATGATTCCGCCATACTCCTGCTGCGTGCCGGGCAGGAAGCCGGGAACGTCTTCAAACGTCACCAGCGGAATATTGAAGCAGTCGCAGAAGCGCACAAAGCGCGCGCCCTTCACCGAGGCATTGATATCGAGCGTGCCGGCAAGCATCGCCGGCTGATTGGCCACGATTCCAACCGGCTTCCCGTTGAAGCGCGCAAAACCAACAACGATGTTCTTCGCGTAGTGCTCATGAATTTCAAAAAAATAACCGTCGTCTACCACCGTATGTATCACGTCTTTCATGTCGTACGGCATGTTCGATTGATCAGGGATCAGCGTGTCAAGCTTCTCGTCGATGCGATCGATGGGATCAGTGCAAGGTTTGCGCGGCGGGTCTTCCAGATTATTCGACGGAATAAAACTCAACAGCTCTCGCACCATCGATAGACACTCCGCATCGTCGCGACACAGAAAGTGCGCCACTCCGGAAGTCTCGTTGTGCGTGTGCGCTCCGCCAAGCTGATCTTTCGTGACCTCTTCGTGCGTCACGGTTTTGATCACGTCCGGGCCGGTAATGAACATGTAGGAAGTCTGGTCCACCATCAAAATGAAATCGGTAATGGCAGGCGAATACACGGCACCACCCGCGCACGGTCCCATGATGGCGGAGATCTGCGGAACCACTCCGCTATAAAGAGTGTTGCGCAAAAAAATGTCGGCGTAGCCGGCCAGCGACATCACGCCTTCCTGAATGCGGGCGCCGCCAGAATCGTTAAGTCCGATGACGGGCGCGCCCATCTTGGCCGCTAGATCCATGATCTTGACGATTTTTTGAGCGTTGGCCTCGGAGAGAGACCCGCCGAAGACGGTGAAGTCCTGCGCGAAAACAAAAACCAGCCGTCCTTCGATTCGGCCATATCCGGTAATAAAGCCATCGCCATAATATTTTTGATCGGCCATTCCGAAGTCGTTGCAGCGGTGTGTGACCAGTTTGTCTGTTTCCTCGAAGGTGCCCTCGTCGAGCAGAAACTCAACGCGCTCGCGAGCTGACATCTTGCCCTCTTTATGCTGGCGCTCACGCCGCTGCGCGCCGCCGCCTTCCTGCGCCATCTGATCCCGTTTTTTCAGCTCCGCAATCTTCTCTTCAAGTTTCATAGGCAGACATTATAGGTGAGGGCTATTTCCGCGACACGTCAAAACCTGTACCACAGGGAGCACAGGGAGTACAGAGGAGCACAAACGAACCTCCACACAGGTTGTTTTGGTTTCCCTGTGTAGGGTTCCCCCTGTGTTCCTCTGTGCTCCCGGTGGTAAAGGTCTTACTTGCGGTGCGCAAAACGTGCGTCTCACGCCCGCGTGGCGGCGGCATCGAACAGATTCAGAAATTCTATTTTCTTCTCCGCCGGAAGGAACGACGCCTCAAAAGAATTGCGCGCCAACTCGCGCAGGTGCTCGTCTGTGAAACCAAACGCCTCCTGCACCAGCGCATACTCCTCAACCAACGAAGTGCGAAACATGGCAGGATCGTCGGTATTGAGCGTCAGCATCAGCCCCTGATCGAAGTAACGCCGCACCGGATGCTGCGCAAGATCGGCGCAACAGCCGGTTCGGAGATTACTGCTCACGCAGATTTCAATCGGCACCTGGCGCTCGGCCAACTCTTCCATCAATTCCGGATCCTGCCCCGCCGTGAGTCCATGCCCGATGCGCTCTGCCTTGAGGTTCAGCGCGCCCCAAATCGACTCCGGTGCCGCACTCTCCCCCGCGTGTGCGGTGAGATGCAAACCATGTTCCGCAGCGCGCGGATAAACCCCTGCAAACCACTCCGGGGGCCCGGCACGTTCGTCGCCGCCAATGCCAAACGCAGCTACATTTCGATCGCGAAACTGGATCGCCAGATCAAGCACGCTCTGAGCCTTCTCCGCGCCAAACTGCCGGATCGCATCAAAGATCCACAACACCGACACGCCGAAATCTTTTTCTCCGCGCTGGCGGCCGCGTTCCAGCCCCTCAAAAATCGCGGCGAAATTCTGCTTGCGCCACAGACATACTCCGACCGAAACAATCACTTCGGCGTGAAGAATGTTTTGCGCTTTCAGCCGATCCATCAGCCGGTAGGTAATCAACTCGTAGTCTTCGGGAGTACGTAAATGTCCGGTCACATCCTTGAATGCTGAGAGGAAACCTGCGAAGTCTTTGTAGTTGTAAAGCTTCTCCACCTCAGCAAGAGAGGCGCCTTCCATCGCGTGACGCTGACGCAACTCCAGCAGAGTGGATGGCTCAATGGATCCTTCAAGATGAAGATGCAGCTCTGCCTTCGGCAGGGACAGGATAAAGCTGGAGGGATCCGCGGACATACGACGATTCTAAAGCAATCGGATCATCTGGCCATCGGGTGATCTAAGTTCAAAATCAGAATCCGATGGCCCGATCATCCGATGACCCGATCCTTCTTGCAGAACTCGCTATGGTGACGGCTGTAGAAGATGTAGATACACAGCCCCAACGCCAGCCAAATCACAAAGCGCAGCCAGGTGATCAGCGTAAGCCCAAACATTAATCCACCGCACAAAATCACGGAGATTAGCGGGAACCAGGGCACAAAGGGAACGCGGAAGGCGCGCTTACGATCCGGCTGCTTGCGTCGTAGAAAAATTACTCCGAGCGAAACCAGTACGAAAGCAAACAGCGTCCCAATGTTGGCGAGGTCGGCGGCGTCTCCGATATCGACGAGGCCTGCGGGAATGCCTACCGCAAAGCAGGCAATCCATGTAGACCAGTGCGGCGTTTTATATTTCGGATGGACGGCGGAGAACAACTTCGGCAAGAGTCCGTCGCGCGACATGGCGTACCAGATGCGGGCTTGGCCATACTGAAAAACGAGCAACGAAGAGATCATTCCCGTCAGCGCGCCGATTACAATCACCGACCGGAATATCGGATGCACGCCGAGATACTTCATCGCGTACGCGACCGGCGCTTCGGCAGCTTCGCCGGAGACAAATGTCGTGTACTTCATCATTCCCAGCAACACCAAGGCGACGCCGACATACAGCAGCGTGCAAACTATCAGCGACATGATAATGCCAAATGGCAAATCTTTTTGCGGATTGCGCGATTCTTCCGCCGCGGTCGAGACGGAATCGAATCCGATGTAGGTAAAAAAAACTATCGCGCCACCCGTGACAATTCCCGCAAATCCGGAAGGCGCGAAGGGCGTCCAGTTGGCGGGCTTTACCAGCATTCCGCCTACAACGAGAAACGTCAGGATGGCGCCGATTTTGACAATCACCATGATGTTGTTGGTCTCGGCTGATTCCTTGACTCCGCGCACCAGCAGCAGCGTCAGTATGAACACAATCAGGAATCCGGGAAGATTAAAGTACGCGCCCGTCCACTGGCCGCCAGCCCACACCGGACTAGCCCACCTGTCTGGCAAGTTGAGGCCGAACGCCGCCAGTTGCGCCTTCGTATAACCCGCGAACCCTACCGCCACGGCGACATTGCTGACGACATATTCAAGAATCAGATCCCAGCCGATGATCCAGGCAAAAATTTCGCCGAGGGTCGCGTAGGAATATGTATAGGCGCTGCCCGCAATGGGGATCATGGAAGCCAACTCGGCGTAACACAACCCAGCAAAGCTGCAAGCAATCGCAACCAGAAAAAATGAAATTGCAATCGACGGCCCCGCCGGCGGACGCCCGTGCATGAGCGCACCCGCGGTCGTGCCCGTGCGGAAGAAATTTATAATCAAATCCAGCGCCTGCGCGTGCAGGATGGAGGGCGCCTGAAAATATTCTCCCGCCGCCGCCGTGCCGGTCAGAACAAAAATTCCCGAGCCGATGATGGCGCCGATGCCTAATGCCGTCAGCGACCAAGGTCCCAGAGTTTTACTGAGCCGGTGCTCTGGGCTTTCCGACTCTGAGATCAGTTTGTCGATTGACTTGCAGCAGAATGCCTGCGTGTCAGAAGTACGAATGACGCCGTCGGTGGGCTCAGTGGCTGATTGCGGCAAGAGTCGATTGTCCCCTTACATCGGAATCGGGCATGGGCGCTGGCCCATGCCCGGAAATGCTCGCGCCTCAAGCTAACGGTTTATCGCTTTGCCTGCCCGCGTGCCAGTTTCTTGACCTTCGGCTTTTTCGATCCGCGCGCGTAGTCGCGGGGCTTCTTCGGCTTTTCCGCTTTGCTCTTTTTGCGGGAGGCTCGCTTGCTCTTCTTGCGTTCTTCTTTGCTCAGCGTGGTTGTATTTGCCATGATTACGTTTAATTTCCTCTGCAGTTAAATTCGCGTTGCTCGATCTTAGAT
>Ga0182024_10009864_pt1 | contig 19613 bp, 19 predicted proteins | sample P32metaG_FD_120480 | JGI IMG/M metagenome (GOLD analysis project Ga0182024, IMG submission 120480) | Permafrost microbial communities from Stordalen Mire, Sweden - P3-2 metaG (Illumina Assembly) | ecosystem: Environmental > Terrestrial > Soil > Wetlands > Permafrost | place: Sweden: Stordalen... | reverse complement strand
GGTTTGGCGGGCGCCGCTGGAGGAGTAGCCGCCGTCCCCGGGGCGTTAGCTGGCGCGCCGGGTTGCGCCGGCGCGGCGGCCACCTTCACCATGTAGGCCGTCAGGACGTCGCCCTTGATCGTCCGGCCGCCTTGGCGCACCGCGACGGCGTCGCCGCGGGCGACCGCGATCTGCTTTTGATCGTACCATTCGAGCGCGTCGCGCGCGGTCACGACATCGGAGGCGGTCGTCATCTTGAGCGCCTTGCCGTGGACGATGCCGATGCCCTGATCCATGTCGTAATCGGCATGGTCGCCGACAACGACGCGGCTGTCGCGGGTGATCACGACATTGCCGTCGGCCTCGATGCGATAGATCTCGCTGTTGTTATCGGTATTGGCGGCGGCGCCCTTGGCCTGGCGGTAGTGGGCGATCAGCGTGTCCGCCTTCATCGTCGCGGGGCCGCGCGTTGCCACGGCGTTACCGCGCGCGATGTAGAGCTGCTGGTTCTGTTGCCACTCGATGCCGTTATCGGCCTGGACGTTGATCGGCGAGCCGGTGTCGGCGGTGCCGAGCTGGGCGCGCGCCGTGCCCGGCGCTGTCAGCGCCAGCCCCGCCACCAGCAGCAGCGAAGAGATACGAGGCGTCGACATCATTAACATCAACCTGGCTTCTTGGGCGCTGGCTTGTGCGCCGGCGCTTTCGCGACGCGATGCGGCGCCGGTCTGTCTTTCTTGGTCGGCGGCGGCGGCGGCGCGACGACATGCGTGGCTTCCGCCTTTGCCTCGATCTGCGCGGCCGCCTGGGCGACGGGGGCCGGGACCGTGGCCGGAGCGGGGGCGGACCCCGGCGCCGCTTCCTTCGCGCTCTTGAGCAACAGATGGGATTGACCGGTAAAGATGACGATGTCGCCCTTGTCGAGGATCTGGAAGCCCTGCCCGGTGACGTCGCCCTGCGGGCCGTGCCCCTCGACCGCGGCGTGCCCCTCGGCGGCGTCATTCGCGGCGTCGAGGCGAGCGGAGCTGGTGACGAATTTCGTGCCGTTCTCGTGGTTCACCGTCACATTGCCGAACATGTCGAGGAACTGGGTCTGGGTCTGGTAAACACCGCTATCGGCGGTGACGACGATCTTGGCGCCGCTATGGGTCTGCAAGTTGGCGACGGGCTGGTCGAGTGACATCACGTCGTCGCGTTGCGGGACCTGGCGGCCGACCGCGGCGGTGACGACGGTCGGATGGCCGTCGCGGTCGGTCCCGTTATAGCGCGGGTTTATCGTCCGCAGCTCGCGCGCCTCGCGCAGGTCGATCGCCGCGAAGCGCAAGCGGTCGAAGAGCGGCGCGACGCGCGGCCATACCACGACAAGCAGCAGCAGCGAGATGCCGATCGCCGGCAACGCCAGCTTGAGCAGCGCGACGCGGCGGCTGTAGCGGTTGCCCGGAAGACGCGCCAGCCATTCGGCGAACAGTGAAGCTGCATTCCCTCGCCTTGAATGGCGGCCGGAGGCGCCGATCGCACGCGGCGCGTTCCTGCCGATCATACCACTCCGGCGCGCACGCAATCGTGCACATGGATAAACCCGGCCGGGCGCCCGGCCTCGTCGACGACGAACAGCGAGGTGCTCGGCGGCGCCTGCTCGGTCATCATCGCCAGCGCCTCGCCGGCGAGCCGGTTGGCCATGATCGTCTTCGGCTTGCGGCTCATCACATCGGCCACGGTGCGGTCGAGCAGCCCGTCGTTCATGTGGCGGCGCAAATCGCCGTCGGTGACGACGCCGACGAGCCGGCCCTCGCCGTCACAGACGCCGACGCAGCCGAAGCTCTTCGCGGTCATCACCAGGATCGCCTCGGACATCGGGGTCTGCGGCGGGGCGAGCGGGATCGCCTCGCCGGTGTGCATGATGTCGCCCACATGCAAGAGCTTGCGGCCGATCGAGCCGCCGGGATGAAAGAGCTGGAAATCGGCGGTCGAAAATCCCTTGCGCTCGAGCAGCGCCACGGCCAGCGCGTCGCCGAGCGCCAGCATCATCGTCGTCGAGGTGGTCGGCGTCAGGCCCATCGAGCACGCCTCGGCGGCGGCGGGGAGCAGCATCACCACGTCAGCCGCCTCGGCCAGCGTCGAGCGCGGGTCGCCGGTGACCGCGACGAGCGGGATCTTGAAGCGCCGCGAATAGGCGACGATGGCGCCGAGCTCGGCGCTGTTTCCCGAATTCGACAGCGCGATCACCACGTCGCCGGCGCCGATCATGCCGAGATCGCCATGGCTCGCCTCCGCCGGGTGGACGAATTGCGCCGGCGTGCCGGTCGAGGCAAAGGTCGCGGCGATCTTGTGGGCGACATGGCCGCTCTTGCCGATTCCGGTGACGATGACCCGCCCCGACGCCGCGACGCAGAGATCGAGCGCGTTACCAAAGGCGCCGTCGAGCGCCTCGGCCAACAGCCGCAACCCCTCGATCTCGGCGCGAAGCACCCGTTGGCCCACCGCGAGATCGTGCGCGAGCGGCGATTCATGCGGGTTGTCTGTCGCGGTGGCCAACAGGCTCACCATGGCATCATCCATTAAATAAACCGCCTCGCGTGGTTCCAGTCGCGCACCGCGAGGGCATATCCCCTCGGGTCATTCTACGGCGGCGGCGAGCCGTTTCGTCCCGCTTGGCCGTCAATGTGCGAAAATGTCTTGCTCCGGCCATCCTTCGAGGTCAAGCAAGACGCGCGCCGGCAGGAAGTCGAATGCCGCGCGGGCAAGATCGGTGCGCCCCTCGCGTGCCAGCATCGCGTCGAGCCGAGCGCGCAGCGCGTGCAGGTGCAAGACATCGGTCGCGGCGTAGCGGAGCTGCTCCTCGCTCAGATTCGCCGCGCCCCAATCCGAGCTTTGCTGCTGCTTCGATAGGTCGACGCCCAGGATCTCCTTGCACAAATCCCGCAATCCGTGCCGGTCGGTGAAGGTCCGAACGAGGCGCGAGGCGATTTTCGTGCAATAGACGGGGCCGGCCATGATTCCGAGGTAGTGATAGATCATCCCCAGGTCGAAACGGGCGAAATGAAAGATCTTGGTCACCGCCGGATCGGCCATCAGCGCCTTCAGCCGCGGCGCATCATAGCCGCCGCCTGGCGCCAGCTGCACCAGATGCGCGTCACCATCGCCGGCCGAAAGCTGAACCAGGCACAACCGATCGCGGTGCGGGTTCAGCCCCATCGCCTCGGTATCGACGGCGACGGCGTCGCCAAAGGAAATCCCTTCCGGCAGGTCGCCGCGATGAAGCTTATGGCTCATGCGGGGCCGCCGGCTGGTGCCCAGGAGAAGACTCGAACTTCCACGACATTACTGCCACAGGTACCTGAAACCTGCGCGTCTACCAATTCCGCCACCTGGGCATTCCGCGCGCACGAGGAACCGGGCCGAGATAAGCCCCGCCCCCCGCGATGTCAACCGTAACCGCCGGCAAACCACGCGATCACGGCTCGGCATCGCCCAGCACCGCGACGCCTTCCTGGCGCGCCGCCGCCGCGAGCGCGGTGTCGAGCGTGGCCAGCGGCAAGCGCTCCCGCAGCGCCAATTCGAGATAGGCGGCGTCGTAAACGGTGAGGCGATGGCGGCGAACGAGGGCCATCAGTTGGCCTTCATCGGGCAACGGGTCAAGCGCGATCGGGGCGTGCAACAGTTCGCGAAGAAAACGATTTGTTTCCATCTCCGTCACTCGTCCCCGACGTTCGCCGACGACGAGCCCGTTGCGCACCTCGAGCCACCAGAGGTTCGGCGCGACCGCGTGATCCACATCGAGTCGTTCGCGTATCGCGTCGGCTGTGGGGTGGCCTTCGTCAAAGGCCCAGGCATGTACGATCGAGGCGTCGACAACGAACGGCATTAGTATCTATGCCCCTCGTGACGGAGAGATAAAAGTTCTTCGAGCGTCATGGAGCCATGTTTTTCGCGGATTTCTCTGCCGATTTTCTTGAGGTTCTCAATCGCCTCCGCGTGTTTCTCCCGCCGCCGCTGCTCATTGGGGACAATGCGGGCTACGGATCGGCCATGGCGCAGGATCACGATCGTCGCGCCGCGCTCGACCTCGTCGAGCAATTGCGAGAAATGGGTCTTCGCGACCGAGGCCTGCACCTCGCGTGCCTCTCCGCGTCGAAACGCGGCGGCCTCTTCCGCAAGGCCGGAGCCGCGTCGCCCTTGAACCATGATTCAATCTTTCGACTGGTCGATTTAACCGGTTAATATAATTTGGCGCCACGTCGTGTCAAGGGCCGGCGACGCGGCCCGACCATCCGGGTTGAGCCTCGGCCGCGACCGGGCGCATGATGGCCGCCGCTTGAATCGCCGCCCGGCTTACCGGAGGTTCCCCCATGAAGATCACCAAGCTCGAAACCCTGCATTGCGACGCCGGCTGGCGGGTCAATTCGTTCCTCAAGATCTCGACCGACGAAGGCGTCACCGGCTGGTCCGAGTTCATGGAAGGCTACGGCGCGCAGGGGCTCGCGACGGTCATCGAAAAGCTCGGCGCGCGGCTCGTCGGGCAAGACCCGCGCCCGGTCGAGCGCCACAGCGCCTATCTCTACGCCGCGACCCGGCAGGCGGCGGGCGGGCTTAACGCGCAGGCGATCGGTGCGATCGAGAACGCGCTTGTCGACATCAAGGCCAAGGCGCTCGGCGTGCCGGTCTACGAGATGCTCGGCGGCCCGGTGCGCGATCGGTTGCAGCTCTACTGGTCGCATTGCGGCACCTACCGCGCGCGTTACGCCGACCGCATCAAGGAATGGGCCGGGGTCGAGCCGATCCGCGCGATCGACGATATCGTCCGCCTCGGCGCCGAGGTGAAGGCCAAGGGGTTCAGGGGCCTCAAGACCAATTTGATCCGCTTCGATGGCGGCAAGGCCTCGATGTACGGGCCGGGCACCGGCAACCCGCCGGGCTTCCCCGAGCTCAATGTCGACCAGCACATCGTCGCCGCCGCGGTCGACCAGCTTTCGGCCTTCCGCGAGGGCGCCGGCAAGGGCGTCGGGCTGCACCTCGACACCAACTTCAACTACAAGATCGACGGCTATATCCGCCTGGCGCGGGCGCTGGAGCCGCTCGACCTCGTGTGGCTCGAAATCGACCTCTACGACCCGCCCGGTCTGGCGCGCATCCGCAATTCGAGCCGCACGCCGATCTCGTCCTGCGAGTCGCTCTACGGCCGCCGCCAGTTCCGCCCGTTCTTCGAGAACCAGTCGGTCGACTACGCGATCATCGACGTGGCGTGGAACGGCATCCTCGAATCGGTGAAGATCGCCAACATGGCCGATTCCTACGAGGTCAACGTCGCGCCGCACAATTTCAACGGCCATCTGGGATCGCTGATCAGCGCGCATTTCTCCGCCGTGGTGCCGAACTTCAAGGTCATGGAGATCGACATCGACGATGTCATCTGGAAGGACGACATCGTCACCGTGCCGCCCGTCATCGAGAACGGCGACCTGCTGCTGCCGACCGGCCCCGGCTGGGGCGCCGAAATCAACGAGGAATTCGTCCGCGCCCACCCGCCGCGGCGTTAATCTTTCTCGTCATTCCCGCGAAAGCGGGAATCCAGGGCGAGCGACGTGCATTTGCCCTGGACCCCCGCCTGCGCGGGGGTGACGATAGGAGAATGGAGAAGGGAGGAACCGATGGCCCGCATCAAGCATATCGCGCTGGTGACCGACGACCCGGTGAAGACCGCCGAGTTCTACAAGCAGCATTTCGGCCTGACCGAGCTTTATCGCCGGCCGAGCGCCACCGGCGAGCGGGGCGTCTGGCTCAGCGACGGCTATATCTATTTCGCCATCCTGAAATACGGCGACGCCGACGCGCCGAAATTGGGTCCGGGGCAGACCTCCGACCTGCGCGGCATCCACCATATCGGCTTCCAGGTCGATGACCAGGCCGCCACCGCCCGGTCACTAGCGCAGGCGAACGTCGCGTTCGTGCCGAAGGAAAACGGCGATCCGGCCGACCCGACGCCGATGTACGCGGTCAGCGAAGGCGCCGCGAACCTCAAATATCTCGGCCCCGACGCGGTGCAGTTCGATGTGCGCCAGAAGGGCTGGGACGAGGCGATCGGCCTCGGCATGGAGCGTTACGAGCTGACCCCGGCGAAGGAAGCGGCGGAGTAGGCAACCCTCTTCATTTCGTCATGGCCGGGCTTGACCCGGCCATCTCCGGAGACAGCCCCGAGACCCGCGGGTCAAGCCCGCGGGTGACGAGCTGAAGAACCTACCCCCACTTCGCCTGGCCGCCGACGGCGGTGATGGTGATGTGGCCCATCGTCGTGCTGGCCTTGGCGCCGTGCCAATGGCGTTCGCCGGCCTTGATGTGCACGACATCGCCGATGTTGATCTCCTGCGGCGTCCCGCCCTCGGTCGCCACCATGCCGGAGCCCGAGGTCACCACCAGGATCTGGTCGCAGGTATGGGTATGCCACCCGGTGGTGCAGCCTTGGCTGAAATTCACCACGCTGCAATTGTAGTTCGGGGAATCCCCGGCCTCGATGATGGTCTGGCGCGACCGCGATACCGGACCGGTCCAACCTTCGATGCGATCGGCGCCTTCGACCGGCAGGTCGGGGATGTTCTTTAGCGTGACGACCTTCATGACCGCTTTCTCCCTTCGGGTTGACGCGTTCTCCGTGCTGTCGAACCGCACGATATTTCCTCGCGGCGAGGCTTGATACCCGAACATAACATGAACAAATAGAGCGACAGTATTCCGTCTTGCCGGCCTGCGTCGCCGCCGCAACGCGCGGCTGATTTGGACACCACCTGTTCTTGCCTGTTACGTGCCTGTTTTTGGATAATTAAGCGTGTTATTTCAATGATTTGACCCTGATCTTTTTTGTCTGGCGCGTGACGCCTATGGCGGGAAGCCGTTGCGACCCCTGGCGATAAGGCGCAGGCTATTGGCAATCCATTCTCGGGAGAACGCGATGAGCGACATGACCCAGGACCTCAATTTCCTGTCCGGCGTCAAGGTGGTGGATTTCACCCAGTTCGAGGCCGGCACCACCTGTACCGAGGTGCTGGCCTGGTTCGGCGCCGAGGTGGTCAAGATCGAGAACCCCGGCCGCGGCGATCCCGGCCGCCGGCTGCGCCCCGGCAAGCCCGATGACGACCCGTGGTACTTCCACCAGTTCAACGTCAACAAGAAGTCGCTGGCGGTTAATCTGAAGTCCCCGAAGGGCCTCGAACTCGTCAAGGACATGATCAGGCAGGCCGATATCGTCGCCGAGAACATGGCGCCGGGCACGATCGAGCGCTTGGGGCTCGACTACGACACGGTCAAAGAGATCAACCCGCGCATCATCTATTGCCAGATCAAGGGGTTCGGAACCGGCAGCCCGCATGAGGCCGGTCTCGCCTTCGACATGATCGCGCAGGCCGCGGGCGGCCCGATCAGCGTCACCGGCGAGCCCGACCGGCCGCCGGTCAAGCCGGGGCTCTCGTTTGGCGACACCGGCACCGGCATGCTGATGGCGGCGACGATCCTCGGCGCGCTGCACGAGCGCAACCGCACCGGACAGGGCCGTCGGCTCCAGATCGCGATGCAGGACGCGATGATCCATTACATGCGCACCTGCTTCGCGACGATGGCGCGCACCGGCAAGGCGGCGCCGCGCAACGGCGCCAAGTCGGGCGGCGGCAACAACGCGCCGTCGGGGCTCTACCCGTCGAAGGGCGATGGCTCCAACGACTATGTCTACCTGACCACCAGCCGAGCCAACCCCGAGCACTGGACGCGGCTGATGAAGCTGATCGGCCGCGAGGAGCTGATCGACGATCCGCGCTTCGCCACCGGCAACGACCGGGTCGCTCACGGCAAGGAATTGGACGCGATCATCGGCGAATGGACCAAGCAGCACACCAAGCGCGACGCGATGGAAAAGCTCATCGCCGTCGGCGTGCCGGCCGGCGCGGTGTTCGACACGATGGAATTGCACGACGAGCCGACCTTCGCCGAGCGCGGCATCATGCAGACCGTCACGCACCATAACGGCGACTACAAGATGGCGAGCTGGCCGGTGCGGGTGGACGGCAAGACGGTGCGGCTGAAAGGTTCGCCCGCGCTCGGCGGCGACACTGCGGAGGTGCTGCAAACCTGGCTCGGCATCGACGCCGGCGGGGTCGCGGCGCTGAAGGGCGAGGGCGTGCTGTAGCCGGGCTTTATCGGCCGCCGGAACGTTTTCGGCGAATTGTCGTTCTGGTCGTGAGCCGCGTCCGCGTGGCTCGGCCAGGGTCCCGCGTGGCCAAGAGTTGATTTTTCAGGCGGAAAACTGTTTCTCTGCGCGCTGCGGCAGTGCGTGTAAATCCCGGCTCCAACAACGGGGACGAACCCGATGCGCTCGATCATCTCGCTTTATTTCATCATCGGGATTCTGCTGCTGGTATTCGGCTTTTTCGCGACCGGGCCGTGCCCGAACAAGAACTCGGATGTGGTCAACGATGTCGTGTTCGTGCTGACCTGGCCGGTCGAGCTCTACAGCTATGTAATCACCGGACCGATGACGCCCGAGGAATGGCTGCACAAGCAGGCCTGCGAAGGCGGGTTCGGCCAGCACGGCGCCGATCTGCCGAAGACCCAGCCGCAATAGCGGATCAATCCAGCCCGAATTCCGGGCCGGCGCCGCGGCGCAACCGCTCGCCGATTTCCCGACCCAGCGCATTTGCGTCCGCGACCGGCGCGCTGCCCTCGGCCCGGCGCTCGGCGCTGCCGTCGGCGGCGAGCAGCAAGGCCCTGAGGCTGAGTCGGTCGCCCGCGATCTCGGCGAGCCCGGCGATCGGCGTGCGGCACGACCCGTCCAGCGCCGCCAGCATCGCCCGCTCGGCGGTGACGCAAGCGGCGCTCGCCGCGTCGTGCAGCGCCAGCAGCAATTCGCGCAGCTCGGTATCGTCGGCGCGGATTTCGATCGCCAGCGCGCCCTGGCCGACCGCCGGCAGCATCGTCTCGGGCGACAGGGTCTCGCTCGCCACCGCCGCCCGGCCGAGCCGCTCCAGCCCGCACAGCGCGAGCATCAGCCCATCGACCTCGCCGGCCGCCATCTTGTCGAGCCGCGTGTCGACATTGCCGCGAATCGGCGCGATCGCGAGATCGGGCCGGCGGCGCAGGAGCTGCGCCATGCGCCGCAGCGACGCGGTGCCGATCTTGGCGCCGCGCGGCAGCGCCGTCAGCCCCACGCCGTCGCGCGTCACCAGCGCGTCGCGCGGGTCGTCGCGCGGCGGCACGCAGGCTATCTCGAGCCCCGGCGGCAGCAACGTCTCCATGTCCTTCAGCGAATGCACCGCGAGATCCACGCGGCGCTCGATCAGCGCCTGCTCGATCTCCTTGGTGAAGAGCCCCTTGCCGCCGATCTCGGATAGCAGGCGGTTCTGCACCCGGTCACCGGTGGTGCGGATCACCTCGATCTCGATCATCCCGGGCGCGGCGAGGCTGGGGTGCGCGGCGACAAGCCGGTCGCGCACCAGATGGGCCTGGTAAAGCGCCATCGCGCTGCCGCGAGTGCCGATGCGAAGAGGGCGAGCCGCCACGTCCGATCCTTAAGGTGAAAGCGGCGCTGTTGTAACGCGGGCCGCCCCCGGCGGCTACTGATCTACCGGAAGCGGCGTCGGCAACAGCGACAACGTATGGGTCAGCGACAACCAGAAGATCGCGAAGGCGAGCGAGATCACCGTGATCGGCACGCCGGCGCGGGCATGGTCGGCAAAGCTGAGCGGCGCGCCCATGCGGTCGGCCCGCTCGGCGATCAGCACATTGGTCAGGCTGCCCGACAGCAGGAGGTTCCCCGCCAGGGTCGACAGCAGCGCCAGCGCGTAGAGCACGCCGGGCGGCGGCGTCGGCCAGATTTGCAGCAGCAGCATCGCCGCCGGCAGGCTGCCGATCGCGTTGCTGGTGAAGATGCTGAAGAGAGTCAGCGGCACCAGGCCGTTCGGCAGCAGCGCGTGCTGGTCGAAAAACGCCAGCAGCTTCGAGGCGATGCCGGCCTGGTTCAGCGTGCCGGTGACCGCGAACAGGCACGCGACCAGCAGCAGCAGCGGCCAGTCGACCGCCGCGATCATCGTGCGGCTGGTGATCTTGCGGTTGGCGAGCAGCAGCGCGGCGATCATCAGCGCACCCAATTCGCGCGGCAGCGAGGTCAGGAACAGCAGCAGCAGCGCCAGCAGCGCGACCGCGCCCTTGATCACCTGGTTGCGGTCGAGCGGGTGCGACACGACGGCGGGCAGTTCGGCGGGGTCGGGCGGCTCGCCGGCGATCACCCGGCGGCGCCATTGCAGCCACACCACGACAAAGACCGTCGCCAGGCTGAACAGCGCCGGCACCCCGCTCACCCACAGAAACGTCCAGAAATCGAGCCGGCCGATCGCGCCCAGCAGCATGTTTTGCGGATTGCCGATCAAGGTCGCGGCCGAGCCGGCATTGGTCGCGGCGGCCAGCGCGATCGCGAACGGCCGCGGGTCGAAGCCGCGCGCCCGCGCGCCGACCAGCAGCAGGGGCGCGATCGTGATGATCAGGATGTCGTTGGCGAGCACCGCCGCGAGCCCGCCGGCGATCGCTACGGTCAGCGCCAGCAGCACCACCGTGCCGCGCCGCGTCGCGGTGATCGTCCGCGCGCACAGATCGATAAAGCCCGATTCGGCGAATTGCGCCGAGATGATCATCATCGCGAACAGCAGCGCGAGCGTCGGCATGTCGACATTGCTGCCGAAATCGTCGAGCGTCATCTGCCCGCTGACGAGCAGCGCGATGACGGCGAGCAGCGCGATTCCCGTGCGATCGACCTGCAGCCAGGCGATGCGCCCGGCGGCCATGCCGGCATAGGTCAGAATCAGGACGAAGAGGATGATCGCGGCGTGCATCGGTCGCCTTGCGGCAAAGTGCTTGTTCCATCATGGCCGAGAGCCTGGGGAAGTCGCCAGAACCTATCTGATTCGCCAACCTTTTTTTGATCGGCGTGGCGATGCTGCCACGCTTGGCTTGCGCGTCGTGCTGCGCTGGAGGCGCGGCGTTGCTATATGATGAAGCGATGTCGGAGCTTCATGCTGAAGCCGCGCCCGCGGAGCCCAACCCCTATCTCGCCGCCCTGAACGAGGCGCAGGCGCAGGCCGTCGCCGCGGTCGACGGGCCGGTGCTGGTCTTGGCCGGCGCCGGCACTGGCAAGACCCGGGTGCTGACCACGCGTCTCGCGCATATCCTCGCCACACGCCGCGCCTTTCCGGGCGAGATGCTGGCCGTCACCTTCACCAACAAGGCGGCGCGCGAGATGCGCGAGCGGCTGGAGGCGATGATCGGCCACGTCGCCGAGGGCGTGTGGCTCGGCACGTTCCACGCGCTCGCCGCGCGCATCCTGCGCCGCCACGCCGAGGCAGTCGGGCTCAAATCGAGCTTCACCGTCCTCGACAGCGATGATCAGCTGCGTCTGGTTAAGCAGATCCTCGCCGCCGCCAATATCGACGAGCGGCGCTGGCCGGCGCGGGTGCTGCACGCGGTCATCGAACGCTGGAAGGATCGCGGGCTGACCCCCGACAAGGTCTCGGCGGCCGAGATCGGCGATTTCGCCGACGGCCGCGCGATCGACCTCTACCGGCTCTACCAGGAGCGCCTGGCGACGGTGAACGCGGTCGATTTCGGCGATCTGCTGCTCCATAATCTGACGCTGTTCCGGAACAATCCGGACATTCTCGCGACCTATCAGCACCGCTTCCGCTATGTGCTGGTCGACGAGTACCAGGATACCAATGTCGCGCAATATTTGTGGCTACGGCTCCTGGCGCAGCAGCACAAGAACATCTGCTGCGTCGGCGACGACGACCAGTCGATCTACTCTTGGCGCGGCGCGCAGATCGAGAACATCCTCAAATTCGAAAGCGATTTTCCCGGCGCGCTGATCGTCCGGCTCGAGGAGAACTACCGCTCGACCCCGGAGATCCTCGCCGCCGCCGCCGGGGTCATCGGCCACAATCGCGGCCGGCTCGGCAAGACGCTGTGGACCCGCTCGCAAGAGGGCGACAAGGTTGCCGTGCGTGGGTTGTGGGACGCCGAGCAGGAGGCGCGCTGGGCCGGCGACGAGATCGAGGCGATGCAGCGCAAGGGCCACGCGCTGAGCCAGATCGCGATCCTAGTGCGCGCCGGGTTCCAGACCCGCGAGTTCGAGGAGCGCTTTATCGCGCTCGCCCTACCGTACCGTGTGATCGGTGGCCCGCGCTTCTACGAGCGCCAGGAAATCCGCGACGCGATGGCCTACCTGCGGCTCGTCAACCAGCCCGCCGACGACCTCGCCTTCGAGCGCATCGTCAACACGCCCCGGCGCGGCATCGGCACCGCGACGCTGCAGCTGCTTCATGCCGAGGCACGTGCCCAGGGAACCTCGCTGGTCGAGGCGACGCGCGCGCTGATTGTCGGCGACCGGCTGCCGCGCGGCGCGCGCGCCGCGCTGGCCAATTTCCTCACCATGCTCGACCGCTGGCGTGACGAAGCCCCGCGCGACAGCCATGTCGAACTGGTCCAGCGCGTGCTCGACGAATCGGGCTACACCGGCATGTGGCAGGCCGATCCCTCGCCCGAGGCGCCGGGGCGGCTGGAAAACCTCAAGGAACTCGTCGTCGCGATGGCCGAGTTCGAGAACCTCGGCGGGTTTCTCGAACATGTCAGCCTGGTGATGGACAACGCCGCCGACAATGGCGGCGACATGGTCAATCTGATGACCTTGCACAGCGCCAAGGGGCTCGAGTTCGACATCGTGTTCCTGCCGGGCTGGGAAGAGGGCGTGTTCCCGAGCCAGCGTTCGATCGAGGAATCGGGGCTGCCGGGGCTCGAGGAGGAGCGCCGCCTCGCCTATGTCGGCCTCACCCGCGCGCGGCGCCGGGCGCTGGTGTCGTTCGCCGCCAACCGGCGCATCCACGGCCAATGGCAGGCCTCGGCGCGCTCGCGCTTTGTCGACGAATTGCCCAAGGACCAGATCGTGGTCGAGACCGAGATGGGGCTTGGCCCCGGCGCCGGCTGGGCCGCGACCCCCGCCGCCAACGCCGCCTGGGGCACCGGCTGGAGCGAAGGCCATCGGGACACATACCGCAAGAGCCCGCCGCGCCCGCCGCTCGTCATCGAGCAGTCGCGCGCCCCGCTGCGCGGCCAGGAAATCCGCAAGGTGGGCGGGTTCTCGATCGGCGACCGGGTGTTTCACCAGAAATTCGGCTACGGCGTGATCCAGCGGGTCGAGGACAATAAGCTCGAGATCAATTTCGAGCACGCCGGCGACAAGAAGGTGATGGACGCCTTCGTCGAGCGCGCGTGACACCTCAATATCGACGGGCGCTAGCCCCTCAGCCTGGCCCTCCCCCCGCAAGCGGGGCGAGGGAGCGCGCCGGCGTCAATTCCCCTCGCCCCGCTTGCGGGGAGAGGGAGGGGCCTATCGCGCAGCGATGGGAGGGTGAGGGGGGTGAGGGGTACGCGTTGGTGCTTACCGGCGCAAGGAATTGCTGATGCCGGCTCTCTGGCACATCGGGGCGCGGGTCGAGGGCGTCGAGGCGGCTTCCGCCATCGCCGAAATCCTCGACGCGCTGACCGGCGGCGTCTCGGCCTTCGAGACGCGCGAAGCCGGCGCCGCGCCGGCGGAATGGCTGGTCGAGTCCTATGCTCCGGCGCCGCTGTTCGACGCCGCGCTCGGCGTGCGCCTCGACCTTGCCGCCGCTGCGTCCGGCGGGGTGGTCCTCGCGCTCACCGAAGAGCACATCCCCGAGCGCGACTGGCTCGCCGAGAACCGCCGCGCCTTTCCGCCGCAGCGCATCGGCCGCTTCCTGATCCACGGCTCGCACTGGCGCGAAAAGCCGCCTCCTGGCGCGATCGCGGTCGAGATCGACGCCGCCACCGCCTTCGGCACCGGCGAGCATCCCTCGACCCGCGGCTGCCTCGTCGCGTTCGACCGGCTGTCGCGGCGGCGCAGCTTCCGCCGCCCGCGGGATATCGGCTGCGGCAGCGGCATCCTCGCCATCGCCGCCGCCAAGCGGCTGCGGCGAGCCGTCCTGGCGAGCGATCTCGACCCGGGCGCGGTCGCGGTGGCGCGGCATCATGCGCGGCGCAACGGCGTGTCGGCCGCTGTGCACGTCATTGGCGCTTTCGGGGCGGGGCGAAGCCGCGGCCACGACCTCGTCTTCGCCAATATTCTTGCCCGGCCGCTGACCCTGATGGCGCGCGACCTAGCGCGCGCTGTCGCGCCGGGCGGCACCGCGATCCTCTCGGGATTGCTGCGGCGGCAGGAGGCGGGCGTGCTCGCCGCCTATCGCGCGCAGGGGCTGTGGCTTGAGGCGCGCATCGTCATCGATGGCTGGTCGAGCCTTGTCCTGCGCAAACGAAACGGCCCGCCCCCGGATGGGAGCGGGCCGGATCGCGCCTTAAGCTGAACGCGGCTCAAAGCGGTGGCAACCAGGGAAACCAGGTGTGGCCGCCGGCGAGCCGACGCGCGGTGAAGCCGGGAAGGAATTCGCTCTCCGGCTGCTTCTGCGACGCCTCGTGATAGCCCTCGACGATCGCCGGGATTTCGGAGCGGCGGATGCCGATATCGGCGAGCGACCGGTCGTCAAGCGCCATCAGTTCGGTATAGGCCTGCTGCCGACGCCGCCATTCGGCGAAGGCGTGACGGGCGGCGGCGAAGAGACTGACGATGAACATGGTACTGGCCTTACGGTTAATGATGCGATGCACAAATGGCGATTACCCCGCATATGGTCAATATTTTGAATGCAAGGCAGCCATGCTTAAGTCAATAAATCTGACTTACTGTTGAGCAATCCTACCGCGATGCAGCACGCGTAACCGGCTGGTTGTCGCGAAGCCGCGTCGGGGTGAAGATGCTGGGCGAAATGCTTTACACTGCGGCGGGCGATGGACGGGAGCGGGCGATGGATGGGGTGACGCCGGAGCGTGGCGGGCTGGCGGAATTGCTGAGAGAGGCGAGGTCGTCGCTCGATGTCGACGCGGTCGACGCACTGATCGCCGGGGTGTTGGCGGCGCCGCCCGAGATCGGCGCGAGCTGGCATGCGCTGGTCGCCGAGCCGATGCCGCCGGAGCTGGCCAAAACGCTCGACGCGCGCCGGGCCGCGCTTGCCGTGTCGCACCATGACGGCGTGCAGCCGGAGGATTTCGCCCGGCTGTCGCGCGCCCGGCGGCTGAAGCTGCTGCGCGAGCGCCTCGCGGCCGACGGGCTCGCCGGGTTCATCGTGCCGCGCGCCGACGAGCACCAGGGCGAATACGTGCCGCTGTGTGGCCAGCGTCTCGCCTGGCTGACCGGATTCACCGGCTCGGCCGGGATGGCGGTGGTGCTCGGCAAGCGCGCCGCGCTTTTCGTCGACGGGCGCTACACGCTGCAGGCCGCCGCCCAGGCCGACACCAAGGCCTATGACATCCGCCACCTGATCGACGAGCCGCCGGCGAGTTGGCTCCCCGGCGCCGCGAAGCAGGGCGAGGCGATCGGCTACGACCCATGGCTGCACACGCCGCAGGAGGTCGAGCGGCTGCGCGCCGGCGTCGAGCGCGCTGGCGCGACGCTGCGCGCCGTGGAGAAGAACCCACTCGACCAGGTGTGGGCCAGTCGGCCGGCGGCGCCGCTGGCGCCGGTCTTCGCTCAGCCCGAGAGCTTTGCCGGCGAAAGCGCCACCCGCAAGCGCGCCCGCATCGGCAAGGCGCTCGCCGAGAACGGCGCCGCCTCGGCCGTGCTGACGATGCCCGAATCGATCGCGTGGCTCCTCAACATTCGCGGGGGCGACGTGCCGCACACGCCGCTGCCGCTGTCGTTCGCGGTCGTAAAGGCGGATGGCGCGGTCACATTGTTCATCGACCGGCGCAAGCTGACCCCCGGTCTCGACCGACATCTCGGCAACAGCGTGACGATCGAGGCGCCCGAGCGGCTCGGCGCCGCGCTCGACGCGCTCGCCACGGAAGGCCGCGTGCAGGTCGATCCGGCGACCGCCGCGTCCTGGGTCTTCGACCGGCTTGGTGTGGCTGGCGCGCAAATTCACCGCGCCGCCGACCCGTGCATGTTGCCGAAGGCCTGCAAGAATGCGGTCGAGCTCGACGGCACCCGTGCGGCGCATCGCCGCGACGGCGCGGCGGTGACGCGCTTCCTGGCCTGGCTGGCGCGTGAGGCGCCGATGGGAGGTTTGCGCGAGATCGCCGCCAGCGATCGGCTCGAAGCGTTTCGCAAGGAAGGCGAATATTTCCGCGATCTCTCGTTCCCGACGATTTCTGGCGCCGGGTCGAATGGCGCGATCGTACATTATCGCGCCAGTCCCGAGACCGAGAAGCTGCTCGAGCCCGGGACGCTCTATCTGCTGGATTCGGGCGCGCAATACCTCGACGGTACGACCGACATCACCCGCACGATCGCGATCGGCAACCCGTCGGGCGAGATGCGCGAGAACTTCACCCGCGTGCTGAAGGGCCATATCGCGCTGGCGATGGCGCGGTTTCCCAAAGGGACGACTGGCTCCCAACTCGACGGCTTCGCGCGCCGCGCGCTGTGGCAGGTCGGGCTCGATTACGACCACGGCACCGGGCACGGGGTCGGCAGCTATCTCTCGGTGCACGAAGGGCCGCAGCGCATCTCCAAGACGCCAAACGCGCAGCCGCTGCTGCCCGGGATGATCGTGTCGAACGAGCCCGGCTACTACAAGACCGGCGCCTACGGCATCCGCATCGAGAATTTGATCGTCGTGCGGCCCGACGCGGACGCCCCGACACAAGACGGTGCGCGCGATATGCTGTGCTTTGAGACGATCACGCTGGCGCCGATCGACCGCGACCTCGTCGCCCGTAATCTGCTCGACCACTATGAGGCCCTCTGGCTCGATACCTATCATGCGCGGGTGCGCGAGACGATCGGCCCGCTGGTCGACAGCGAGACCGCACGGTGGTTGGAGAGCGCGACGGCGCCGATATCATAGGGGAGAACGGCGATGCTTGAGACCCAATTGTTCCAGGCTGGGAATTACCGCTTCATCTCTCATGCCTTCCAGTATTCGGGAGGGGTCGAAGCATTAGAGGGGTATGGCATCGAGCGGGTGCGCTTCGCTAAGCCGCTAAGGCTCGCCGAGGGCTTCGCCGCCGCCGAGGCGCATATGGCCCGGCTCGGGCGGCCGCCGACCGCGTTCTGCGCCTGCGAGCTGCGCTCGCCCGGGCAGTTCACCGACCAGGGCTTTATCGATTTCAACCGCCATTACGTGCAGCAGCTGGCGGCATGGGGGATTTTTCGTGACGAGGTCAACCCGGTCGCGCGCTCCAATGTCTGTCCCGAGATCGACCCGCCGTCCGAGCCCAGCTTCTACGCCTTTTCCTACACCGTCCCCGGCCATGGCGGGTTTGTCGTCGCGGGCAGCGGCGAGGCGGGCGGCGCCGACGGGCCCTACGGCCCGCGCATCATCCGCTTTGGCGACACCTCGCCCGATGGGATGCGCGACAAGGCGCGCTTCGTGCTGGACGCGATGGAGGAGCGGATGGGCGCGCTCGGCAGGAACTGGGCGGACGTCACCGAGACTCAACTCTATACGGTCTTTGATATCCACCCGCATTTCGCCGACGAGTTCATCCGCCGCGGCGCGGCCCCGGGCGGCCTCACCTGGCATTATTGCCGTCCGCCGGTGCAGGGCCTCGATTACGAGGTCGACGTGCGCGGGGTGACGAAAGAATTGGTGATCTAACCTACTCCGGCGCGCGGGCGAGGATCGCCTGCAGGGTGAGGGCGCCGGCTCGGCCGCCCAGCGTGTCCGGCGGTTCGGCGCCTTCCTCGGCCAGTCGCTTCGCTTGCGCCTCTTCCCAACTCCGTCCGGCGAAGAAGCGTGACGGCTTAAGGCTGGGGCCGTCGATTCCGTCGAGGCAGCGGGCGTTGACCGTGATCTTGTGCGGCTGCGAGCGCGGTATGTAGAAGGCGTGCATCCCGCAATGCGAGCAGAAGGTGTGCTGCGCCACGCCGGTCTCGAAGGTATAGGCGGTCAGCGCGTCCTTGCCCTTGAGCAGCTCGAAATCCGCCGGGTCGGTGACCAGGTGCAAAATCCCCTTCTTGGTACAGATCGAGCAGTTGCATTGCGACAACCGCTCGAGATCGACCTTGGCGCGGAACCGCACGCGGCCGCAATGGCATCCGCCTTCGCGTGTTTCGAGCATCGCTTGCCTCCTTCGCTATGGCCCAAAGGCTATCACGCGCCGTCGCGGCGGCATAAGCTCGGCGTATGAAGCCGATTTTCACGCCGCTGCATCCGCTCTTCGCCGCGCGAGCCGAGGGGATCGACTTGCGCGATCCTCTCGATGAAGCGACCATCCGCGCGATCGCGGCGGCGATGGATCGCTCTGCCGTCCTCGTCTTCCGCGACCAGGCGATCAGCGAGGACGAGCAGCTCGCCTTCACCGGCCGCTTCGGGCCGATGGACCCGGGCCGTCATCTGGCCGTGCGGCAGCACCGGCGGGTGCGGCCGGAATTCGCCGACGTCTCGAACCTCGACGAGGCGGGCAACGTCGCCGACCGCAATCATCGCCGCATCCTCTCCAACATGGCAACGCGGTTGTGGCACACCGACAGCTCGTACAAGCGCCCGGCGGCGAAATTCTCGCTCTTGTATTGCAGCGCGATCCCCCAATGGGGTGGCGAGACCGAATTCGCCGACATGCGCGCCGCCTATGACGCCTTGCCGCCGCGGCTGCGCGACGAGGCCGAAGGTCGCTCGGCCGAGCATTACGTGCACCATTCGCGCGCGACCCTGGGCTTCGCGCCGAGTCCCGAGGAGATCGCCGGCGCGCTGCCGCCGGTGATCTGGCCGCTGGTGCGCAGCCACGCCGGCTCGGGCCGCAAGCTCCTCTATATCGGCGCGCACGCGACGCATGTCGTCGGCCTGTCGCTGCCCGAGGGAAGGGTGCTGCTGTCCGATCTGCTGGAGCACGCGACGCAGCGGCGATTCGTCCATCGCCACGAATGGCGGCCGGGCGATCTGGTGATGTGGGACAATCGCGCGGTGCTGCATCGCGGCCGGCGTTACGACCTCGCGCAGCGGCGCGACATGCGGCGCAGCACGGTCGAGGATACGGCCTCGCTCGACGAGCCAAGGACTCCCGAGTGACCGTTTGCTAACCAGTTTGTGATAACGACGAGCCCGTGCCGGGGGCAATATCATGCGCGTCAGAATTGGCCTCAAGATTTTCAGTATCGCGGTTGGCCTGCTGATCCTGATGGGGGCGGCGGCGCTGCTGAGCCTGCGCATGACCCGTACGGTCGACGATCAGCTCGAGATCATCAGCGGCAATTACTATCCCGCCTATGTCTCGCTGGCCCGCGCCAACGTCCGATCCGTCGAGGAATCGGCGCTCATCCGCCGCCTGGTGATCGCGCTCGACGCGGTGCCGCGCGATGACGCCGCGATAGCCGCCCTGCGCGCGCGGACCGCCGAAGCGGGCAAGGATAGCGACGCCGATCTCGCCGAGGCGCGCCGCCTCATCAACCGGCAGATCGCCGACCCGCTCGATTTCAACGACAATGTCGAGCTGGCGAGGCTCGACACGAAAATCGAGTTTCTGCAGGACGACCGCCAGAGGTATGAGGGCGTCGCCGTTAAGCTGCTTGCAGCCGAGGATGCCGGCGATAAGGCGGGCGCGCG
>Ga0182024_10009863_pt1 | contig 19614 bp, 20 predicted proteins | sample P32metaG_FD_120480 | JGI IMG/M metagenome (GOLD analysis project Ga0182024, IMG submission 120480) | Permafrost microbial communities from Stordalen Mire, Sweden - P3-2 metaG (Illumina Assembly) | ecosystem: Environmental > Terrestrial > Soil > Wetlands > Permafrost | place: Sweden: Stordalen... | reverse complement strand
GCCCTCGCACCCTTGATGCGATGGACCCCCTTTTGTATCGAGGGTCGTCTTCCAGTGCGGCGTCTTCTCCCAACCGTCGTACACATCCTCGTGGCATGTCTTGCAGGTCTCTGCGCCGACGTACTGAGCCTGATTCGCGTCCTTCGAGGCTGGTACAGCCGCAGCCGATGCTTTCGAGCTGCTCGTCGATGATTGTCCTTCTTGCGCCCGAGCGGAAGCCTGCTGCACGCAAACCAAACCAAGCGCCGCAATCGCGATCCATTGGAAAGCCTTCGAGCACCCCATTGGACTCCCCCTCAATTCACTCCAATCGACCTCGAGCGAGTGCACAGTATTCTCGTGAACTTCAATACGACCAAAATCGGATTTTGTCTGTGACCTCAGTCACAGGCCTTACAACTAATTCCGCTGTCGCACTTGGGCTGTCCCGCACGTCAGATTACGGCTCGTCTCCCTGGCAATTCAGCGAGTTTTGCGAGCGCAGCCTTGTCGTGAATGATGAGAATCGGAGCTTTAAGTTCGAGTATGCGTCTCTTCTTGAAACGCGAGATGACCCTCGCCACCGTTTCGCGAGAGACCCCAATCATTTGGCCAATCTCTTCCTGACTCGCCTCCAACATCGCCTGGGTTTGGCCGTTGGAACCATTAGGCATTGGACGCAGTCCCAAAAGGAAGCGGGCCATCTTTTGTTCCGCCGAGCCTGGTAGAGAGCTTGCCCTCATTTCTGCCAAGACGAAATAGTAGATCGCGCTTACCAGTTCTGCCGCAGCATAAGCCGCCGTCTCTGTCGCGTGCAAACGGCGAAGCAGGCTGTCTTGAGAGACGAAGCTTACCTTCGCCGGCTCGACAACCTCCGCCCTCATGCCGTACGACCGCCCTGAGATTGTTGTCGGGAGGCCGAGGACAGCTCCGCGACTTGCGAACCCGAGAATGAGAGACTTCCCATTCTCGGAACTCATGGAAAGTTTTACCCGACCATCCCAAAGGACATGCACCCCCAGGCCTTTTTGCCCTTCCGCCATTAGAACGGACCCGTTCTGGCGGGCGACACAACCACCCATGGGCTGGATTCCCAGGAGACGGTCAAGGTAAACGTCAGAGAGCACAGGGTAGACGCCCGCCAAATCGGGAAATGAAGACCTTGCCTCTCGAGTGCCGAAGGCTTGCCGATTCAATTGGCCGCCCATGATTGGCTCCCTAGACGTAATAACGCATTACGTTATCTTTTTATAGATTCGCGAGAATCTTGTCAGTGATCCTTTCCGACAGTGCCTGTGACCTGAGTCACAGACAGGATGATTAACAATGAGGTAATTGAGTTCTTTGGATTGGCTCCGGAGCAAGGAATGGAGTGATTTCGGCCTTTTTGTCGTGCGTGCGGCAGAACATACTACTGCTCGGCCGTTTTGGGGAGGGTCCAGTGAAATCTAGCCAAGGCCTATTGCCTGCAGCGCTGCGAGCGCGGGGTGTCTCCCGGCGTGACTTTGTGAAGTTCTGCAACCTGATGGTGGCTACGCTGGCGTTGCCCACGCGGTATCTATCGGCTGTCCAAAAGGCGCTCACTCAGGCCGGTCGTCCCGTTCTCGTGTGGCTTGAGTTTCAAGATTGTGCGGGCAACACGGAATCGATGTTGCGCAGCAGTAATCCGCCGGTCGCGGAATTTGTTCTCGATCTTCTGTCCTGGGAATATCACGAGACCTTGATGGCCGGTGCGGGTAAGCAGGCAGAAGCCGCGCTCGAGCGAGTGGTCAGGGAGCACACGGGCGAATACATCGCTGTAGTAGAAGGTGCAATTCCAACGGCCGACGGCGGTGTCTACTGCACCATTGGCGGCAAGACCGCCTTGGATATTGCAACGCGCGTGTGCAGTAATGCCGCCGTGAATATTGCAGTGGGCGCCTGCGCCTGGGATGGAGGTCTGGTTCGCTCGAACCCGAACCCGACTGGAGCGCTTGGATTGCACGAAGCGGTTCCGGGGTTAAAGAACCTCATTAACTTGGGAGGTTGCCCGCACAATCCCGCGAACGCCGCGGCGGTGCTAGTGCACTACCTGACGTTCCATGATCTGCCTGCTCTCGATGAATACAACAGACCGTTGTTCGCTTATGGCGACATCATTCACGATCAATGTGAACGGAGAGCTCACTACGACGCTGGCCGCTTTGTGGAGGAATGGGGCGATGAAGGCCATCGCAAGGGCTATTGCCTATACAAAATGGGCTGCAAGGGTCCTGAAGCCGCGTACAACTGTCCCACCGTCCGCTGGAATGACGGAACGAGTTGGCCGGTAAAGTCTGGACACGGCTGCATCGCATGCGCTTCGCACCGCTTTTGGGATACGAAGTCTCCCTTTTACAAACGGTTGCCATCGGTGCCCGGATTCGGAGTGGATGTCACGGCGGACGAGATCGGGTGGGTTGCCACCGGAGTGGTTGCCGCAGCGATGGTTGCCCAAGTAGCCGGCAATTTCGTGCGTGACAAAATTCGGCCGAAGAAGACAACCGACGAAACAAATGAACCGCCGGAGTCTCACGGAGCTTAGGAGGAATCAATGGCGCGGATAGTGGTCGATCCGGTCACGCGAATTGAAGGACATCTCCGCATCGAGGCCCAAGTCGAAGGCGGGATGATCGCGGATGCGTGGAGTTCCGGCACGATGTTCCGCGGCATCGAGCTGATCTTGCGCGGCCGTGACCCGCGCGAAGCATGGATCTGGGCGCAGCGCATTTGCGGGGTGTGCACGATGGTGCACGCGCTCGCCTCGGTCAACGCGGTCGAGGATGCGCTGGGCGTCGAAATTCCCGACAATGCCCGCCTCGTTCGGAACATCATCGCGTCAACGCAGACGATCCAAGACCACGTCATTCACTTCTACCATCTTCACGCGCTGGACTGGGTGGACATCCTCTCCGCCCTGAAGGCGAACCCGGCAAAGACAGCGCAACTTGCGCAATCGATTTCTGACTGGCCCGTGTCGAGTGAGAAATATTTCAAGAGTGTCCAGGATCGCGTCAGCGCGCTGGTCGCGAGCAAGCAGCTGAGTCTATTTGGCGCCGGTTATTGGGGACATCCCGCCTACCATCTTCCGCCCGAAGCAAACCTAATGGCAGTCGCACACTACTTGGAGGCGCTGCAGTTCCAAAAGGAGTTCATCCGGATTCACGCGGTTCTCGGCGGCAAGAATCCCCACTTGCAGACATTTTTGGTCGGAGGCATGGCCACTGCCATGGACCCGAACGAGCCGGGTGCAACAGTAAATCCTGAACGAATCGATTTCTTGCTGGAGGTGGCCAAGTCAGCGATCGCGTTTGTGAATCAGGTGTACATTCCCGATGTTCTGGCCGTGGCAGGTTTCTACCCCGAGTGGTTCAAACTCGGCGCGGGCGTTGGGAATTACATGTGCTATGGCGGTTATCCCCAAGGGTCCATCAAAGATCCTGCGGACTTCTTTCTTCCCCGGGGGATCATCTTGGACCGTGACCTCTCAAAGGTTCACCCAGTCGATCCGGCAAACGTCACCGAATATGTGACCCATTCCTGGTACGAGTATTCGGGTGGAGACCAGGTCGCAAAGCATCCGTACGAAGGCGAGACCAACCCGAAGTATTCGGGGCCGAAACCCCCGTATGAATTCCTCGAGGTGAATGAAAAATATTCCTGGCTGAAGTCTCCGAGATATCAGGACCAAGTGATGGAGGTTGGGCCGCTCGCGCGCCTGCTGGTGGCGTACGCTTCGGGTCAGCCGGACGTTAAAGCTCTAGTCGATGCGACGCTCGGAAAGCTGAAGGCTCCGCCCGCTGCGCTGTTTTCGACTCTTGGACGCATTGCTGCGCGCGCTCTCGAAACGCAACTTCTCGCGAGCCGTCTCGTTGGCTGGATCGAGCAGTTGGGCGACAACTTGGCGAGCGGGAATGTGCGCATTCACAACGGGGAAAAGTGGAACCCGAACTCGTGGCCCAAGACCGCGCAGGGTTTCGGCTTCTTCGAGGCGCCGCGCGGGTCGCTGGGGCACTGGGTGGAGATAGAAGATCAGGCGATCAAGAACTACCAGGCGGTCGTTCCGTCCACATGGAACGCGGGCCCGCGAGATGCCCGCGGCCAGCCGGGCCCGTACGAGGCTGCGCTCGTCAAGACGCCGATCGCCGAGCCGGAACGCCCGCTGGAACTTCTGCGCACCATCCACTCCTTCGACCCGTGCTTGGCTTGTGCCGTGCACATGGTCGACGCTCAAGGGCACACCTATGCCCGCGCGGAAGCCTGACCTGGCAGAGGACTGCGTATGAAAAAAATACGAAGGCAACGCGGGCATGAAGCGGAATGGCAGAGACCTGCGCACGGGCAGGTGAGGGTTTACGTCTGGGAATGGCCCGTGCGATTTGCGCACTGGATCATTTTCACGACAATCGTTTCTCTCTCCATTACGGGCTATTACATGCACTCCCCGTTCGTCGTTCCGCACGGAAGGACCGCCTACGTGATGGGAACGATGCGCTTTGTTCACCTGCTTTCCGCCTTCGCGTTTCTCGGGGCCATCGTGATCCGAGTTGTCTGGATGTTTATCGGTAATCAGTGGTCGCATTGGGACCAGTTCATCCCGACGACAAAGAAACGATGGAAGGATTTTGCCGAGACCGGAAAGTATTACGGCTTCATGTCTTGGTCGCCAACTCCCCATATTGGTCATAACGCTCTGGCGGGTGCTGCCTATGCCGCTGTTTTCGGCATGGCGTCTGTCGAAATCCTCACGGGATTTGCGCTATATTCCCGGATCCTCGGGAGCAACTGGCTGAGCTTTTTCATCGGCTGGCTTCCACGCCTGATTGACATCCAATGGCTGCGCGAGATTCATTTCATCGTGATGTTCGGATTCTGGATGTTCTTCATCCACCATCTCTATACGGCCATCCTCGTTTCAATCGAAGAAGAGAACGGCGTGATGGAGAGTATTTTCAGCGGATACAAGTTTGTTCCCGAACACGAACTGCGGGAGGCAATCGCAGAGGAGAGCGGCGAGGATACTGAACCGCGTGCGGAAGCGATCTCGGCACGCCCGGTTGGTGGACAAAATTCGCAATCGCGAGCGTGACATGGAAGATTTGCTGTTTTCGGACACGGTGGTCATAGGGGTTGGCAACACGATCCTCTCAGACGAGGGCGTCGGCGTGCATGCCGCAAGACTGCTGCAGAACGACCCCAGGATGCCGCCTGGCGTCACGATTCTGGACGGCGGCACAATCGGCCTCGAGCTGATTCCGTACGCTTTGGACGCGTCTCGCGTGCTGCTCCTTGATGCCATGAAGTCGGGCAAAGCGCCCGGAACGCTTGCTCGGATGACGGGAACCGATTTGCTCGGCACGACCGGAGGATGGAGCGCTCATCAATTGGGAGTTGCCGATCTGATCGCGGCTCTTTTCCTGGTGTCGACCCATCCTCAGGACATTGTCGTGCTGGGCGTGCAGCCTGCCATCACAGACTGGGGCACGTCTTTGTCTCCCGAAGTCGAAGCTGCCCTAGCGCCGTTGGTGGATGCAGCTTTGGTGCAGCTACAAGTTTGGAAGGAATCACGGGACGCGAGTTTGAAGATCGACTCATCATCTTCGCCGCCTGGACCAGCCCGTGAGCGGACACTCTCCGAGCCTTGCGAAGAAGGAGGATTGTAACGTGTGCCTCGCAATCCCCGGCAAGGTCGTCAGCAGCGAAATACACAATGGCATTCGGGTGGGACGCGTCCAGTTTGGTGGGATCACCCGGGAGACTTGCCTGGACTTTGTTCCCGAAGCGTCGGTCGGAGATTACGTGATCGTGCATGTAGGATTCGCAATCAGTCTTGTGGACCGTGAAGAGGCGGAGCGGAGCTACGAATTGCTGGAATCCATGGGATTGCTCAACGGCGAACTGGCGTCGGATTTGGAAGATTCGTAAGCGGACAAGTAAGGCGATGTTGGAAGCACTCCGAGGAAGTGTATGAAGTATTTGGACGAATACCGGGATGAGAAGATTGCGCGTGGAATTGTGGCCGAGCTGACCCGTCGCGCTACGCGTCCCTGGGTGTTAATGGAGATTTGCGGTGGGCAAACCCACACCCTGATGCGTTATGGCATCGATGAGATGCTACCCGCTGGGATTGAACTCGTTCATGGGCCAGGATGTCCCGTGTGCGTGACCTCTCTGGAAATGATCGACAAGGCCACCGAGATTGCTTCACGTCCCGACGTGACGTTGATTTCTTATGGCGACATGCTGCGCGTACCGGGCTCACATACCGATCTACTCCATGTTAAGGCCCGGGGCGGAGACGTGCGGGTAGTTTATTCTCCCACGGAAGGGCTTAAATTCGCCCGTGCAAATCCTGGTCGCAAAGTGGTCTTCTTTGCAGTCGGTTTTGAAACGACGGCTCCGGCCAATGCCATGGCTGTTTGGCAAGCAAAACGGGAAGGGCTTAGGAATTTCTCGATGCTTGCCTGCCATGTCCTTGTGCCACCAGCGATTCGGGCGCTCTTGAGTTCACCGCGCAATCGTGTGCAAGGATTCATTGGTCCGGGTCACGTTTGCACGGTCATGGGCTATCGCGAATATGAGGACCTCGTTCGGGAGTTCCATCTGCCGATTGTTGTGGGCGGATTCGAGCCGCTTGATCTGCTGGAAGCGATCCTGATGCTTGTTACGCAGCTCGAGGAACGGCGCGCGGTAGTCGAGAACCAATATGTCCGGTCCGTGACTTACGAGGGTAACCTGCCCGCTCAGAAGGTATTGGCGGAAGTGTTCGAGGTGTGTGACCGGAAATGGCGTGGGATCGGCGGAATTCCAGAAAGTGGCCTCAGCCTCCGAGAGGAATATGCTGAATTCGATGCGGATCGCATTTTTGGGACAGAAGGAGTGACCGCGGACGAGCCCGCGGAGTGCATTAGTGCAGAGGTACTCCAGGGATTGAAGAAACCGACGGATTGTTCCGCATTCGGGACGCGCTGCACTCCGGAAAATCCGCTGGGCGCTCCGATGGTCTCCTCCGAAGGCGCGTGCGCCGCGTATTACCAATATCGCCGCCATGCGATTGCGGCGACGGGAACCCATTGATGCCGCCAGAGACGAAACTCGATGTGGCTTTGAATTGTCCGGTCCCTATTGCGGCCAGGGAGTCAATCCTACTGGGCCACGGAAGCGGGGGTCGAATGAGCGGGGACCTCCTGCGAAATGTCCTCCTTCCCGCCCTTCAAAATCCCGTTCTCGAGCGGTTGGATGATCAAGCCATCGTGGATGTCGGCGGATCCCGGATTGCGTTTACGACAGACTCCTTCGTCGTGAAACCACTGTTTTTTCCAGGCGGCGACATCGGAACGCTGGCGGTGAACGGAACCGTGAATGACCTGGCGATGGGCGGGGCCGAACCTCTTTTCCTGAGTCTTGCACTCATCCTTGAAGAAGGGCTTCCGCTCGATACCCTCCGCCGGGTTATGGAATCCATTCGCGTCGCTGCCGCTCTTGCGGGTGTCGTTGTCGTCACCGGGGACACAAAAGTAGTTGAGAAAGGCAGCGGCGACGGATTGTTTGTAAACACCTCGGGGATCGGACTCGTCTCATCCGAGGTGCAGCTTTCCGCCGATCAGGCACGTCCAGGAGATCGCGTGCTGCTGAGCGGGACCATTGGAGATCATGGGATCACGATACTGTCTCAGCGGGAAGGTCTCGAATTCGAAAGTGCTATCGCGAGCGACACGGCCGCGTTGCATACTCTTGTTGCCGACATGCTTCGCGCGAGTTGTGAAATTCGTTGTCTCCGTGACCCAACGCGCGGCGGCCTGTCGAGCTCCTTGAACGAGATTGCAGCCCGGTCACGCGTAGGGATTGAGCTCAAAGAGGACGCGATCCCGATCCGGGAGGAGGTCCAAGGCGCATGCGAGATATTAGGGCTCGATCCGTTGTACGTGGCAAACGAAGGCAAGCTGCTCGCGATTGTTGGGCCTACGGCGGCCGAAAGGATTCTCGAAGCAATGCACCAGCATCCGCTGGGCCGCAACGCACGCATGATCGGAACGGTCACGGATTCCCATCCGACGATGGTTACCCTGCGAACGCGGTTAGGAACATCGAGGATCGTCGATCTGCTCTCCGGTGACCAATTGCCGAGAATCTGCTAAGGACAGCCCGATGCACGAGATGGGAATTGCCAATTCGGTTCTCGATGCGATTCGCGTGGAAACGCGCCGCTTCCCGGATGGCCACATTTACAAAGTGGGGGTGCGAATCGGCGAACTCGCAGGAGTTGACCCGGATGCCATGAGCTTTTGTTTTGAAGCTCTTGTGCGCGGGACAGAATTGGAGCCGCTTGCACTCGAGATCGAATACTGCCCACGGCGCTACCAATGCCAGGCCTGTCGACACTCGTACGCCGCAGCGAGAGAAGATTCGACATGTCCGGAGTGCGGCACGAGAGAGTCACAGTTTTTGGGGGGCGACGAACTGGAGCTTGCTTACCTGGAGGTCGAAAATGGAGCGCGTGCCGCTGGAACGTAAAGTCTTGAGCGAAAATGACCGCATTGCCGCCGACTTGCGGGCGCGCTTTGCCGAACACAATATTCTGGCCCTGAACCTGATTAGCTCACCCGGGTCAGGGAAAACCAGCCTGCTCGAACGCACCCTCGAAAGCTTCGACCGTCATGAACGGGTGACAGTTCTCACCGGGGACATTCAGACGGAAAATGACGCGAAACGGCTGGCGCGGTTTGGGTTTCCCGTGAAGCAAATTACCACGGGCGGGACATGCCATCTGGATGCCAGGATGATCGAAAGAGCGCTTCTGGACTGGCGCTTGGAAGACATTGACCTATTGTTGATCGAAAACGTCGGAAACCTCGTCTGCCCGTCGAGCTACGACTTGGGTGAGGCAGCAAAACTGGTTGTTCTCAGTGTTACGGAAGGAGAGGACAAGCCGCTCAAATACCCTTCGATCTTTTTTAAGTCGGAACTGCTGATTCTGAACAAGATTGACCTGCTGTCCTACGTGCCATTCGATATCGATGCCGCCGAAGAGAATTCGCGGCGTGTCCACCGTGACATTGAGATTGTTCGAGTATCCTGCCAGACGCGACAGGGAATAACGGAATGGCTCGCTTGGCTGGATCGCAAGCGAGAAAGCTCGCGCGCTGCCGCGTCCGCGTCTTGAAGCGTCATGCAAGTCCGCAAGGAAATCCGAGTCTCCGGGATCGTGCAAGGAGTCGGATTCCGGCCGTACATCTATCGTCTCGCGACGGATCGAAACCTAGGCGGAAACATCAGCAACACGCCGGGCGGAGTCACCATCGAAATTCAGGGCCCGCCGGACCTAGTCGAGGATTTCGTCTCGCACCTCCCCGCGGAGGCGCCGGCGCTTGCACAGATTACCCAGGTGCTGGTCCGCGAGATGCCGTGCAAGCCGGATCGGTGCTTTGAAATTCTGTCCAGCCGTACCGGCGAACATGCTAGTGCGCTGATCTCCCCGGACGTGGCAGTCTGCGAGGAGTGTCTTCGCGAGTTATTCGACCCGCAGGACCGCCGACATCTCTATCCTCTTATCAATTGCACGAACTGCGGGCCGCGCTTTACGATCATGCGGGACGTTCCCTACGACCGGCCGCGCACTTCGATGTCGGCATTCCCGATGTGCGACAAATGCCGAGCGGAATATGACGACCCGCAAAACCGCCGTTTCCATGCTCAGGCGAATGCCTGCTGGAAATGCGGCCCCCAACTCGAATTCTGGGACGTCCAGGGCCGCCCGACGAAAGCACTTGATCCCATCGAGGCAGCTGTGGAGCGCCTCCGATCGGGCGAGATACTCGCCGTCAAGGGACTCGGAGGATTCCACTTCGCGGTAGATGCCATGAACTCTGCGGCAGTTGAACGGCTGCGCCAGCGCAAGCGGCGCGTTGAAAAGCCGTTTGCCGTGATGGTGCGCAATCTGGAAGCCGCCGGTCGATTTTGCGAGATCGATGCCGAATCACGGAAACTTCTGCGCAGGCAGCAGCGACCGATCGTGCTGCTGCCAAGAACGAAAGACACTACAATCGCTGAGATCGTGGCACCGAACCAGCGTGACCTCGGGCTGTTCCTGCCCTATACCCCGCTACACCACTTGCTCTTTGCAGCAGGCAAGTTCACAGCGTTGGTCATGACCAGTGGAAATCTGAGTGAAGAGCCGATTGCGATTGACAACCGCGAGGCGGTGGATCGGTTAGGTCGCATCGCTGACTTCTTTCTTGTGCACAATCGAGAAATTCTCCTTCGTTGTGACGATTCCGTGGTTCGTCCTTCGGCCGGGAGGTTGCGACAGATACGGCGGTCACGGGGCTACGTGCCAGCGCCTGTGCGATTGCACAAGGAACTTCCGCAGATTCTTGCGGTCGGGGGAGAACTGAAAAATACGATCTGCCTGACGCGCGGCAACCTCGCCTTCTTGAGCCAGCACATCGGTGACCTCGAAAACATCGAGAGTTTCGATTTCTTCTGTGATGCCATCACCTATCTTTCGAGGATTCTCGAAATCGAACCGGAAGTCATCGCGCATGACCTTCATCCAGATTATTTTTCGACGAAATGGGCCTTGACGCAGAAAGGGGTACGCGTCTTTGGTGTGCAGCATCACCATGCACACATCGCCGCGTGCATGGCGGAGAACCGGATCGATGGACGGGTTATTGGACTGTCCCTGGACGGCACCGGTTATGGGACGGACGGGCAGATCTGGGGCGGCGAAGCGCTCTTCGTGGGGTATGCAAGCTTTGAGCGCGCCGCACATTTCGCGTACGTGGCGCTTCCCGGAGGCACCGCGGCAATTCGGGAGCCCTGGCGGATGGCGGTAAGCTATTTGGCGCAAACTTTTGGCGAGGATTTCCTTGACCTGGATATCCCCTTCGTCCAAGAACTGGAACGCGAGAAGGCGGAGTTGATTTTACGCATGATGGCCCAGCGGGTGAACTGTCCCCTCACCTCGAGTTGCGGGCGTTTGTTCGATGCCGTTGCCGCCCTCATTGGAATTCGGCAAGAAGTAAGCTATGAAGCGCAGGCCGCTATTGAACTGGAAATGTCGGGACGGTCGTCGAGCGAGACTGATGGCTATCCCTTCACTATTCGTCGCCAGGACGAGTACTGGCAGATCGACCCCTCTCCATTATTCGGCGCCATCGTCGAGGATCTCCGCCGGAAGGTGTGCACGGAAACAATCAGCCGCCGGTTCCATAATGGACTCGTCGAAACTCTCGTGCGCCTCGCGTGCTTGCTGCGACAAGAATCCTCGCTCAATCAGATCTGCTTGAGCGGCGGTACATTCAACAACTTGCTTTTGTTCGAACATTTGATTCGCAAGCTGGAATCCCACGGCTTTGAGGTTTTCACTCATTCCGAGGTTCCCACGGGCGACGGTGGTCTGAGCCTCGGACAGGCGCTCGTCGCAGCACACAGCGCCCCAACTGAAACGCGGATTTCCCGCACCGGGAAAGCTTGCGATGCAACCTAGGCTGAACACTCTGTTTAACGATGCCCCCGACAATCTGCGCGGCAACGTGATCGGCATATATGGCATCTTGCTGGGATTCAATCTGGGGGCATGGCTTTGGGCGGGCATCGCCCTGCACCATTACCCTGTACTTTTGGGTACAGCCCTTCTCGCTTACAGCTTTGGCCTCCGGCATGCCGTCGATGCGGATCATATCGCCGCGATCGACAACGTGACACGCAAGTTGATGCAGGACGGTAAGCGTCCCGTCGCGATTGGATTCATGTTCTCGCTGGGACACTCGACCGTAGTCGTGCTTGGGGCAGCAGCGATTGCTGGGGCAGCTCTTGCGCTGCAACATCGCCTGGATGCAGTAAGGAGCGTCGGAGGCATCGTCGGGACACTGGTGTCGGCATTTTTTCTGTTTGCCATCGCATTTGTTAATCTGATTATTCTGCGCTCAATCTTTCAGGCGTTCGTCAGGGTTCGCCGGGGCGAGCCGTACGTCGAGGAGGATTTCGACTTGCTTCTCGGGAATCGAGGATTTCTTGCCCGTATATTCCGGCCCATGTTCGGGATGATCAGCAGCAGTTGGCGTATCCGCTGGGCGTTTTGTTTGGCCTGGGTTTTGATACGGCTACGGAGATTGGTCTATTGGGTATCGCCGCTGCTGAAGCATCAAAGGGCTTATCGATCTGGTCGATTCTTGTATTTCCGATACTCTTTGCTGCTGGGATGTCCCTCATCGATTCCACGGACAACATACTGATGTTGGGTGGGTACGGCTGGGCGTTTGTAAAGCCCATTCGCAAGATCTATTACAACATGACCATCACGTGCGTGTCGGTAATCGTCGCGCTAGTGGTCGGAGGGATCGAAGTTCTCGGATCGTTAGCCGGGCACTTTCATTGCAAAAGAAGACTCTGGAACGAAGTCGCCAGGCTCAACGATAACTTCGGCACACTCGGGTATTTCATCGTGGCGCTGTTTGTCGCGAGTTGGGTTGTGTCCATCGCGGTTTATAAGTGGCGGCGGTTTGACGATCTCGAACTGAGCGCCTGAAGCCCTTCAAATGTAAGAAAGCGAGCGGCGGTGCGACAAGTTCGAGTCAGGCGGCGCCCGACTCACGGGGTTGCACGGTGGCCGGTAATCTGAGCGATTTGAATGCGGTAAAGGACCGGCACCAGCGGGCGCGGTGAGCCGTGCAGGATCGTTTTCACGTAACCAGGCTCCCACCACATGGCTCTCTTTTGCAATACATTGTAAGTGACCGCGCGCTCGGGCTTGTATTGAGGCGTATCGGGCAGCTCCTCGTAGTGACCGAAGACGATTACACTCTCCCATTCCTCCGGGCTCACCACCTCGTCCGCTTCGACGCAGACCAGCGGCTTGGCGAGCATCCACTCGATCTTTTGCCCAACCGTGGCAAAGCTATAAAGGCAATTATTGTTGTAGACGAAATAGGATGGCATTACGTAAGGCTGACCCCCTTGGGCACACGCTAATCTGCAGAGATGCGTGCGGGCCAGAAGGGCCACGCTCGTCTGCGCGTCCGCTGTCGTAGGGACTCTTCCACACGATCCAGTTGTTTCAGGAAAAGCTCTCGCTTCACGGGAGGAAGAGAGTCGACAATGCGCCGGCTATCGTTTCTTAGCGAAGTCAGGTATCCGTGCGTAAGGCCGTGCAAAAACGCCTCGACAGGGCTCGTGTGAACATACGCGGTGAGCAAAGGACATTCCAGCTGAGAGAGCATCTTCAATTGACTCATGGTGAGCATGCCGCTTCTCCTCTATCGATCGCGTCTTCAACGCAATTACGCCAAATCGGGCAAAGGGAGCAGTGACCTGCATCACATTTAGCTTCGAACAACCCGAACAATACCTGAACGTCATTGCGGCGCAAACTGCTCTGCTGAACTACCAGCAAACCGGTGTGACACTTCGAATGGAGCAAATGGTCGCAGCCGTTCAACTCATCAAGGCCCCCGGAGGCGCCTGGGAATGCCTCAGAAATCGGCTCTCGGAAGGGGTGGGAATCAAGACCGCGGGCAGCACGTTGAGAGTCGCAGTTTGATGATCCGCACGACCTGGCTCGACGATGTGTGCCATATATGCCCGCTTCCGAGTTCCATAAGCCTGGGCTTCCCGGCTGGCGTTGCTGAGCGTGGCCGGTGTCACCTTGCTCTGTGACGCGCGTCACGTACTGCGGACGCCCTCGCTGCTAGGCTGATTTAGAGGCCTCCGCGCACCTCGCGGCGCCTCACTCGGAGGGGATTATGGACACAATTCAATCGTATCGAGTTACTGCAACTTCCACGATCGCCCGTAGTGGCGTGGCGGCTGTGCAAGGGATCGAACCTTCCATTTTCTTCAGCGCGCCGCCTGAATTCCGCGGCGTCCCTGGACACTGGACACCGGAGCACTTCTTCGTCATCTCGGTGGCAAGCTGTTACGTCAGCACGTTTTCAGGGATAGCGGACATTTCGCACTTTGAGTTTATATCGCTTGATCTGGAAGCCGAGGGCATCTTGAAAAAGGAAGAAGGTGCCTTGAGATTTTCTACGATCGTTCTTCTTCCAGTCGTAAAGATAGCCCGTGAGGAAGATCGCGAGCGCGCTCTTCGGTTGCTGGAAAAAGCAGAGAAGAGCTGCCTGATCGCTCGATCCATAAAGTGCTCCGTTGAACTCAGGCCCCAGGTTAAAGTCGAAGAGGAGCTGTTACAGACAGCAAAGGTAGGAGCCTCTGCGCCGCCGATGTAACAGGAAGCCGCAGCCGTTCTCGACAAGTATTTGTCTCTCGCACCGTCGCAGGCTCTTCCCGGCAGATCGGTTTAGCCAGCGAACAGTATCTCGGCGAAATCAAGGCATCGCTGCCTAAGAACCTTGGGGGTCCATCTATGAAAGCCAGCGCCCAGATTCTCGACGGTAACGAAGCGGCCGCATCGGTCGCCTACCGCCTGAATGAAGTGATTGCGATTTATCCGATAACGCCCTCGTCGCCGATGGGCGAATGGGCCGATCAATGGCGGCAAGAAGGCAAGAAGAACATCCTCGGCACGGTCCCCACGGTTATCGAGATGCAAAGCGAAGGCGGAGCTGCGGGCGCGCTGCACGGAGCGTTGCAAGCCGGGGCGCTCGGTACAACGTTCACCGCGTCGCAGGGCCTACTGCTGATGATCCCAAACATGTTTAAGATCGCAGGTGAACTTACACCGTGCGTGATCCACGTCGCGGCGCGCACGATTGCGACGCATGCGCTTTCCATTTTTGGCGATCACAGCGACGTCATGGCCGCGCGTATGACCGGATTCGCGCTGCTGTCGTCTGACTCGGTGCAGGAAGCCGGCGATTTTGCTCTCATCGCGCAGGCCGCGTCGCTCGAATCGCGGATTCCGTTCCTGCATTTCTTCGATGGATTCCGGACCTCGCACGAATTAAACAAGATCAAAGTGCTCGAGGATGACGACCTTCGCGCGCTTATTGATGAACAACTTGTCCGACAACATCGGGACCGCGGGCTGACCCCGGAACATCCGCTGCTCCGCGGCACCGCGCAGAACCCAGACGTCTTTTTCCAAGCGCGCGAGGCGATCAACCCGTTCTATCGGGCGTGCCCCACGATCGTTCAGAATGCGATGAACCGCTTCGCGCTGCAGACCGGCCGCGCTTATCACCTCTTCGATTATGTCGGCAGCTCGGTTGCTGACCGCGTGCTTGTGCTGATGGGCTCGGGCGTCGGGGCTGCCGAAGAAACGGTCGACTATCTCAAAGGCCGCGGCGAAAACGTCGGCATCATTAAAGTTCGCCTGTTTCGTCCCTTTGCGACCGATGCATTTCTAGCAGCATTGCCGAAAAGTGCGCGCGTGATTGCCGTTTTAGATCGCACGAAGGAACCTGGCGCTGTCGGCGAGCCAATGTACTCTGAAATCGTGACCGCATTGGCCGAAGCAAATCAAACGACACAGGACGGACGGTCTTCACCACGGGTGGTGGGCGGGCGTTATGGGCTGTCGTCAAAGGAATTTACTCCCGCGATGGTGAAAGCTGTTTTCGACGAGCTCAAGAAGGAAGCGCCCCAGAATCATTTCACGATCGGGATCCACGACGATGTAACTCATACTAGCCTTGAGTACGATTCCGGATTCTCAACGGAGAGTCCGCGGACTGTTCGCGCGCTTTTTTACGGGCTCGGCTCAGATGGCACGGTCGGTGCGAACAAGAACTCGATCAAGATCATTGGCGACAACACGCCAAATCATGCGCAGGGATATTTCGTCTACGACTCGAAGAAGGCTGGCTCCGTCACGGTTTCACATCTGCGCTTCGGGCCGGACCCCATAGGCTCGACCTATTTGATCAGCCACGCAAGCTTCATCGGATGTCATCAGTTTCAGTTTCTGGAGCGAATAGACGTCCTTGCGGCAGCAGAACAGGGCGCCACTTTTCTGTTAAACGCTCCGTTCGGGCCGGACGGCGTGTGGGACCACCTGCCGCGCAGGGTCCAGGCCCAGATCATCGAGAAGAGGATTCGCTTTTTCGTCATTGATGGCTACATGGTCGCGCGAGAGACCGGAATGGGGAGCCGCATCAACACCATCATGCAGGCCGGCTTCTTTGCCTTGAGCGGCGTGCTGCCGCGCGAGGAAGCGATTGCGGCGATAAAAGGCGCGATCCAGAAAACATATGGCAAGCGTGGCGATGCCGTCGTCCGGAAGAACTTTGCCGCGGTAGACGCATCGGTCGCCCATCTGCATGAAGTTCGTGTCCCTGCCCAAGTGACTAGCGCGCTTGATATTCTCGTGCCGGTTGCTGCCGAAGCCCCCAGCTTCGTTCGCAATGTTCTAGGCGTAATGATCGCGGGTAATGGCGACAATCTTCCTGTAAGCGCGTTGCCCCCAGATGGCACATTCCCGACTGGCACGGCCAAGTGGGAAAAACGCAATATCGCACTCCAGATTCCCGTCTGGGACGAGGAATTGTGTATTCAGTGCGGCAAGTGCGTTCTCGTTTGCCCACACGCTGTGATTCGATCAAAAGTATATGATTCCAGCGTGCTGTCGGATGCGCCCCCGGGTTTCAAATCGGCTAAGCCGCGCTGGCGTGAATTCGAATCCCTGCGATACACCTTGCAAGTGGCGCCGGAAGATTGCACCGGTTGCACTTTGTGCGTCGAAGTCTGTCCGGCTAAGAGCAAGAGCGAAGTGAAACACAAAGCGATTAACATGGAGGCCCAGACGCCTTTGCGTGAAGCTGAGGCAAAGAACTGGGATTTCTTCCTCTCCATACCGGACTTCGACCGCGGTCGGCTCCTCCATTCGCACGTGAAAGATGTACAGCTGCTGGAGCCGCTGTTTGAATTTTCAGGCGCTTGTGCCGGATGCGGCGAAACGCCATACATCAAGCTGCTCACCCAGCTTTTCGGCGATCGGCTGTTGATCGCGAACGCTACCGGCTGCTCCTCGATTTACGGTGGTAACCTGCCGACGACCCCGTATACATACAACGCACACGGCCGCGGGCCGGCATGGTCCAATTCACTTTTCGAAGACAACGCTGAATTCGGGCTGGGCATGCGCCTGGCGGTGGATAAAGAGGCTGACTATGCGCGTGAGCTTCTGACGTTTCATGTGGCCGATCTTGGCGAGTCATTCGTAACGGAGGTTCTCCGGGCGACTCAATTGACGGAGACGGAAGTCGCCGCGCAGCGCGAGCGAGTCGCCCTGATCAAGTGGAAGCTTGCAGGACTCGACTCGCGCGAGGCGCGTGACCTGCTGGCGATTGCCGATGCGCTCGTCCGTAAGAGTGTCTGGATTGTCGGCGGCGATGGCTGGGCTTACGACATCGGCGCGGGTGGGCTTGACCACGTTCTCGGATCGGGCGTGAACGTAAACGTGCTAGTCCTGGATACGGAGGTGTACTCGAACACTGGCGGTCAGATGTCGAAGGCAACGCCTCGCGCGGCGGTTGCGAAGTATGCAACGGGCGGAAAACAGACTGGTAAAAAAGATCTTGCGATGGAGGCCATCAGCTACGGTTCCGTCTATGTCGCGCGCGTGGCCATGGGCAGCAGTGACACTCACACAGTCAAAGCTTTCCTGGAAGCGGAAGCCCATGACGGCCCATCCATGATCATCGCTTACAGCCATTGCATCGCGCACGGCTACGACATGGCATTTGGCATGAACCAACAGAAGGCCGCGGTGCTCTCCGGCTACTGGCCGCTCATGCGGTACAACCCGGCGCTGCGAAAAGAAGGCAAGAATCCATTTCAGCTCGATTCCAAGGCCCCAAGCATCACTCTCAAGCAATACGCCTACCAGGAAGCGCGTTACTCGATGCTGGCGCGCAGCGATCCGGAAGCCGCTCGTAACCTACTGCGCATCGCGCAGGACGACGTCAATCGCAACTGGCACGTCTATCAAAATCGCGCCGCCGCGCCCGGGCGGCAACCCGTGCCCTTGGACACGAATGAAAAGGCCGAGCCTGCGGCGAATACCGCAGCCAAAGGAGAGGACGACTAATGACCGACCTCACCACGACATACCTTGGCATGAAGCTCAGCAACCCAATTGTCGCATCGGCCTCGCCGCTCACCGGTGAGCTCGACAACATTCGCCGCCTCGAAGATCACGGAGTCGGCGCCGTCGTGCTCCCATCGCTTTTCGAGGAGCAATTGAACATCGAAAGCGAGGCCATCGATTCCGATCTGTCACGCGGCACGGATGCGTTTCCGGAGGCCCTTACATATCTTCCGGATTTGACGACGTACAACCTAGGGCCTGACGGATACCTCGATTTGATCCGCAAAGCAAAGGCCAGTGTCCAGGTTCCGATCATCGCCAGCTTGAACGGCGTGTCACAAGGCGCCTGGATTCGATATGCCCGCGAAATGGAGCAGGCGGGAGCAGACGCGATCGAGCTGAACATCTATTCGCTTGTAACGGACCCTTCCTGCACCGGAGCCGAAGCCGAGCAGAACGATTGTGACTTGGTTCGCGCGATGACGCTGAGTGTCCACACTCCTGTCGCCGTCAAGCTGTCGCATTTCTTCACCGCTCCTGTGAATCTGGCGAAGCGCCTGGACGCTTCCGGAGCAAGCGCCCTTGTATTATTTAACCGTTTCTATCAGCCCGACTTCGATATCGAAGCGCTGGAAATCGTCCCGAACCTGACCCTGAGCCATTCCTCCGAATTGCCGCTCCGCCTTCACTGGGTCGCGATCATATTCGGCCACATCAAAGCGGATCTTGCGATCACAGGGGGCGTGCATGAGGCCGGGGACGTAATAAAGTCGTTGATGGCCGGGGCGCGCGTCGCGATGATGACGTCGGCGCTTCTGCAAAATGGAATCGAACACCTCGATTCCGTTCGCGAGAGCTTCAGTCGTTGGATGGAAGAGCACGAGTACGTTTCCGTGGAGCAGATGTGCGGCAGTATGAGTCAACGCAAGGTGCCCGATCCGGCCGCATTTGAGCGGGCGAACTACATGCGCGTCCTAAGCTCTTACTCGTTGCGCCCTACACAGGCCGACAGGTAGACGAGCTAAACAGCTGCAGATTCACAAGAATGAATTGGGCTACTGAAGATGCACTCGCAGATCCTGGCTGTGGAGCCGCGCCGTTCTCTGTTCCCTCGTGCGCCCTCGCGCTTCCGGGCAAAGCTCCATCGCGGCACCATCATTGCGCCCGATACCAAACACCTCGAGTGGGATATCGTAGACTCCCCGCCTTTGCAATTCCGAGCAGCTCAATTCATCAGCGCATTGATTCAAACCGGCGCCCGGACCGAGATCCGGCGGCTGTTTGGCCAGATGCTGCGGCAGATCTGGGCTCTGCCGATGCCATCGGGTTAGCACTACGATTGCGGTTACAAAATCTGGAGCCGAACGAGGAAGGTTGGCATAGTGTCTGAGAAATCGATTACGCGGCAACAAGCGGGGCGCTTCAGACGGGCAAAAAACGAGCCGTCGGCACGCCGCAGCCTCGCTGGGGGCTGCTCTAGTCTCAAAATTCATGCGTCGAGGGTCGACGGAGCATTAGGATGCGCGAGGTAGGAGTCCAAATCGGAAATCCCAGTTCATAGATGTCTGGGAGCTTGCGCGAACGTGACCTCAGCCATGCAGTCAGGTGATCTTCCGCATTGATATTGG
>Ga0182024_10009862_pt1 | contig 19616 bp, 15 predicted proteins | sample P32metaG_FD_120480 | JGI IMG/M metagenome (GOLD analysis project Ga0182024, IMG submission 120480) | Permafrost microbial communities from Stordalen Mire, Sweden - P3-2 metaG (Illumina Assembly) | ecosystem: Environmental > Terrestrial > Soil > Wetlands > Permafrost | place: Sweden: Stordalen... | reverse complement strand
CTCACCGAGGACCTGTCGATCCTGGTCATCCTGGTCATGCTGATCATCGTGTTCCGGGCGGTGCTCGCCCCGCTGGTGACCCTGCTGCCCGCGATCTGGGTGCTGCTGATGTCCGGCGCCATCATCGCGGAAGCGTCCAAGGCCGGGCTGCAGGTGTCCACCATCACCGAGACCATGCTCACCGTGCTGCTGCTCGGCGCGGGCACCGACTATGGCTTGTTCTTCATCATGCGGGTGCGCGAGGAAATAGCCGGGGGCGCGTCGGCGCACCAGGCCATCGAGCGGGCCGGCCGGTACGTAGGCGAGTCGATCACCTTCTCGGCGGGCACGGTCATCGTGGCCCTGCTCACCCTGCTGCTGGCCTCGTTCGGCCTGTACTCGGGGCTCGGCCCGGCCCTCGCACTGGGCGTCGCGCTGATGCTGCTCGCCGCGCTCACCCTGCTGCCCGCGCTGCTCGGGGTGTTCGGGAAGGCGGTGTTCTGGCCCCGCCCGGTCCGGCAGCCCAAGAAGGAGGGACTGTACGCCCGGCTCGCCGATCACGTGATCGCGCACCCGGTGGTCACCCTGGTGTGCGGGGTGGTGTTCCTCGGCGTGCTGGGCGTGTTCGCTGCCGGGTACACCTCCAGCGGGTTCGGCGGGCAGACCACCGGCCCGGCGGGGAGCCAGTCGGCCAACGGCACCAACGTGATCAACAACCACTACCCGGCCTCGGTGGCCAACCCGACCCAGGTGCTGATGGTCTACAAGTCCTCCGTGTGGAAGAACCTGGATCCCGTGCAGAAGGCCGAGAACGGCCTGGCCGGCCAGAAGGTCTTCGCGTCGGTCACCGGCCCGTTCGATCCCAACGGCACGAAGCTGACCACGTCCCAGCTGAACAGCCTGTACCAGGAACTCGGGCCGCCCGGGAAGCTGCCCGCCACCGAGCCGGCCGGCACCCCGGTCCCCTCGGACCAGTACGACCTGTACCGGTCGCTGACCCAGTTCATCAGCTCGGACGGCACGACCGTCCAGTTCTACACCGCGCTGTCGGCGGGCTCCCCGTCGTCCACCGCGGCGCTGAACGCGACGCCGTCGGTGCGCAGCGCCACCACCAGCGTCCAGCACAGCGCCGGCGCCACCGACAGCGGGGTGGCCGGGCTCGCACCCTCGTCCTACGACGTGAGCACGGTGTCCCAGAGCGACCTGAAGGAGATCGTCCCGATCGTGATCGTCCTGCTGGCCCTGCTGCTGGGCCTGCTGCTGCGCAGCGTGGTGGCCCCGCTCTACCTGGTCGGGACCGTCCTGCTCAGCTACTTCGCGGCGCTGGGGATCGCGGTGCTGATCTTCCAGATCGGGGCGGGTGAGTCCGGGCTGAACTTCGTGCTCCCGTTCCTGCTGTTCATCTTCCTGATGGCGCTGGGCGAGGACTACAACATCCTGGTCATGAGCCGGATCCGGGAGGAGGCGCACCATGCGCCGCTGAAGGCCGCGGTCCGGACGGCGGCGCACCACACCGGGACCACGGTGACCTCGGCCGGGCTGATCCTGGCCGCGACGTTCGGGGCGGCGGGCATCACCGGCGCGACCAGCCAGATCAAGCAGCTCGGCGCGGCCATCGCGCTCGGCGTGCTGATCGACACCTTCCTGGTCCGCACGCTGATGGTCCCGGCCATCGTGGTGCTGTGCCGCCGGTTCAACTGGTGGCCGTCGCACCTGGCGCGCCGCGAGGCCCAGCTGGCCGTGGAACCCGGGCAGCAGAAGGCCGCCGCGGTCAAGGGCTGAGGTTGCGGGCTACCGCGGCCGGGGCGGCCGCGCGCCCCGCGCCCAGGGCAGCAGTCCCGGGCCAGCTGCCCAGGGCGGCAGCGTTAGGGAAGGGAGGCGATCAGCTCGCGAACCGGCTTGCGGCGGCCGGTGTAAAACGGGATCTCGACCCGGGTGTGCAGCCGGGCCCGGGCCCCGCGCAGGTGCCGCATCAGGTCCACGATCCGGTGCAGCTCATCTGCCTCGAACGCGAGCATCCACTCGTAGTCGTTGAGGGAGAAGCAGGCCACCGTGTTGGCCCGCACGTCGGGATATTCGCGGGCCATCTTCCCGTGCTCGGCGAGCAGCTCGCGGCGCTGCGAGGGATCCATCAGGTACCACTCGTAGGAGCGGACGAACGGGTACACCGACACGTACGCCCGGGGCTCCTCCTCGGCCAGGAACGCCGGGATGTGCCCCTTGTTGAACTCGGCGGGCCGGTGCAGCGCCATGGCCGACCAGACCGGCTCGCTGGCCCGGCCCAGGGCGGTCCGGCGGAACCGCGCGTACATCTCCTGCAGGTCATCAGAGGACGGGGCGTGCCACCAGAACATGTAGTCGGCGTCGGCCCGCAGCCCCTGCAGGTCATAGCAGCCGCGGGTGACTACGTCCTTGCCCGCCGCCTGCTGGGATAGCTCGGTGACCTCGTCGGCCAGCCCGTCCCGGCCGACGCCGGTGACCGAGGCGGCCGCCTCCAGCGCGCCGGAGCCGGTGATCCGGAACACGGACCACATCGTGTAGCGGATGCGCTCGTTCAGGTCCCGGGCGCGGGGCCGCTGCGTCTGCGGGAACGGGTCGGCCGGGAGCGTGCCGGTACCAGCCGCCTCGCCCGTGTTTTCCGGGAAGGCAGTGCCTTCCGGGGGGAGAGGGCTCTCCGGGATGCCGCCTTCCGCCACGCCTTCAGTCGTTCCCATGACTCCTATTCTCCGCCTCGTCCGCTTGTGCTGCCGACCCGCAGGCCGGCCAGCACCTGATCCGCCGCGGCCCGTGCGGTGCCGACGCACGCGGGGATGCCGACCCCAGCGTAGGCCGCCCCGCAGGCCGCCAGGCCGGGCTGGGCCGCGAGGCCGGCCTGGATCCGGGCGACCCGGTCCAGGTGCCCGACCGTGTACTGGGGCAGGGCCCCGCCCCACCGGGTGACCACCGCATCGGCCGGGCGGCCCCGGACCCCGGTCGCCGCGGCCAGGTCGGCCGCGGCCAGCTCGCAGAGCTCCCGGTCGTCGCGCTGCAGGATGGCCTCCTCGCCGATCCGGCCGACCGAGCAGCGCACGAATACCGTGCCGTCCGCGCGGGACCGCAGGTGCGGCCACTTGACCGAGGAGAACGTGACTGCCTTCACCGGGCGCCCGTCCACCGCGGGGACGAGGTACCCGCTGCTGTGCGGGAGTTCCGGGAACGCCGTGTCCGGGTAGGCCAGGGTGACGATGGCCATGCTGGCGTAGCTGATCTCGCCGAGCGCGGCGGCCGCCCCGGCCGACTCGGGAACCCCGGCGAGCAGCCGGCTGGCGGGGCGCCCGGGCAGCGCCAGGATGACCGCGTCGGCCTCCAGGTGCTCGGGGGCGTGGGCGGAGCCGACGGTCAGCCGCCAGCGGCGGGGCCCGCGGGCCAGCTCACGGACCATGGCCCCGGTCCGGACCTCGGCGCCGGAGGCGGACAACGCGGCGGCCAGGGCCGGCGGCAGGGTGCCCAGGCCGCCGTGCAGGGTGGTGAACACCGCCGGCCGCGGCGGGCTGGCCGGCGGCGGGCCGTCCGGCGGCGGGAAACCGGGTGGCGCGGAGCTCCGCGGCGGGGCAGGCAGCAGCGAGGCGGCCGCGCCGGCCAGCGAGACGTGCGTGCGGGACGCCTGGGCCAGGCCGGGCAGCGTCGCCTCAAACGACAGCTGGTCAGACCGCCCGGCGTACACCCCGCCCAGCAGCGGGTCGACGAGCCGGTCCACGATCTCCGGGCCGAACCGGGCGCCCACGTAGCCGGCCACCGACACGTCTCCGTCCCGGTGGGTCACGGGCAGGTCCGGCTCCCGGCTGGCCCGGGCCAGCCCGTCCGCCGACAGCAGCCCGGTCCGGCCCAGCTCCGCCATATCGGCGGGCACGCCCATGAACTGCCGGGCGGGCAGCGGGTGCATCGCCCCGCGGCTCCAGATCCGGGCCGCGGTGGTTCCCGGTGACCTGAGCTCGTCGCCCAGGCCGGCCGCCCGGGCCAGGTCGGTGCCCTCGGGCCTGCGGGCCAGCAGGGCCTCGGCGCCCACGTCCACGGCGCAGCCCGCGACCTCGGCCAGGGAGAGTTTGCCGCCCAGCTGGGGGGATCCTTCCAGCACGACGACCCGCACCGGCTCGTCGCGAAGGAAGAACGCCGCGGCCAGCCCGGAGATCCCGCCCCCGATGATCGCGACCACCGGCTGGCCCGTCTCAGAGTCCTCGGACTTCGGCTGCTCCACCCGTTCACTGTACGGGTGCCGCCCGGAAGCGCGGGTAAATCACCACGGGGGGGAGAGGCCAGTGACGATCCAGTACGGCGGGCTTCTCGTGGTGGCGGTGGCCGCCTTCGTGGCGCCGCTGCTCGCCCGGCTGGTGCCGCGCCGGCTGGTGCCGTCCGTGGTACTCGAAGTGCTGGTCGGGATCATCGTCGGACCGCAGGTCCTGGGCCTGGTCCGGGCGCAGGGCGCGGCCGAGGTGCTGTACCTGCTGGGCCTCGGCTTCCTGCTCTTCCTGGCCGGGCAGGACGTGCGGCCGGAGCGGTTCCGGGGGCCCGCCTTCCGGCTGGCCGGGACCGCCTTCCTGATCTCCGCGGTGCTGGCCGTGCCGGTCGCCTTCGGGCTGCACCTGATCGCGCACGGCGCGGACGTGCGGCTGCTGGCGCTCTGCCTGGTGGCCAGCACGCTCGGGGTCCTGGTCCCGGTGCTGCGCGACGCCGAGGAGATCACCAGCGAGTTCGGGCAGCTGCTGGTGGTGGCCGGCTCGGTCGGCGAGTTCGGTTCGCTGCTGCTGCTGACCATCCTGTTCTCGGCCCAGCCCGAGTCCACCCTGGTCCAGGTGATCTACGTGGTGGCCATGGGGGCCGCCGCGCTGGTGCTGGCCCTGGTGCTGAAGCGGCTGTGGCGGACCCCGCTGCTGGCCCGGGTCTTCGCCGACTCCGACGAGGACACGTCCCAGCTGCGGGTGCGCGGCGCGTTCGTCGTCCTGCTGCTGTTCACCGCGCTGGCGCACGAGTTCGGGGTGGACGCGCTGCTCGGCGCGTTCATCGCCGGCATGGTGGTCGGCATCTCCGACGGGGACGAGCGGCCCAACCAGGAGCGGTACTGGGGCAAGCTCCGCGCGATCGGCTACGGGTTCCTGGTCCCGGTCTTCTTCGTCATGACCGGGGTGCAATTCAACGTGCGGGCGCTGCTGGCGCACGCCTCGTCACTGGCGCTGGTCCCGCTGCTGGTGCTCGCGATCGCGGTGGTACGCGGCGGCCCAGCGCTGCTGTACCGGCGCCGGCTCGGTACCGCGCCCGCCGTGGCCGCCGGCCTGCTCCAGGCCACCACGCTGACCTTCCCGGTGGTGGTGGCCGCCCTGGGCAGCGCACTCGGCCTGCTCAGCCCGGCCAGCGCGGCCGCCCTGATCGGTGCCTCCCTGCTGTCGGTGCTGCTGTTCCCGGCCGCCGCGCTCGCGCTCCGGCCGTGGACCAGGGCCCCGGCCCCGGAGCCGGACGAGTCCGTTGTGAAGCTGTGATCGCGGGGCCGGAACCGGCCCGGCCTGCTGGCGCGTCCGAGCGGCATGACATCGTCCCTGCTGTTCCGGGCGGCCGCCTCCGGCGCGCTGCTCGCCGGAGCCTGCCTGCTCGCCGCCGGATGCTCGGCCGGGGGCTCCACCGCATCATCGTCGCCGGGGTTGGCCGCCCGGCCCGCCCCGGCCCGGGCCGTCCCGGGCAGCTCGCCCGCCCAGGGCTCAGCCGAGTCGGCGGCCGGGTCAGGGTCGGCCGGGGTGGGTACCTCCCTCACCGCCCAGCCGGCCACCTCATCGATCATCTACACGGCCAGCGTCACCGTGCGCGCCAGGGACCTCACCCGCGCCGCCTCCCAGGCCACCCAGCTGGCTCGCGCCGCCGGCGGGTACGTGTCCAGCGAGAACACCGCGCTCAACCGGGCCCACCCGGACCGCTCCACGGTCAGCCTCCAGCTGAAGATCCCGGTCAGCGCCTACCCGGCCACGCTCGGCGCCCTGTCCAGCCAGCTCGGGACCAGGCTGGCGATGTCACAGCACGCCCAGGACGTCACCCAGACCGTGGCCGACGTGACCAGCCGGGTGACCTCGGCCCAGGCTGCCATCAGCCAGCTGCGCGCCCTGCTGCGCCACGCGGGCTCGGTCACCAGCCTGCTGACCGTGCAGAACCAGATCAACGACCAGGAGTCCAGCCTGGAATCGCTGCTCGCCGAGCAGCGGGCCCTGACCCACGAGACCTCGTTCGCCACCGTCACCATGCTCCTGGTGGCCAGCCCGCACGCCCGTCACCAGTCCAGGCAGCACACCGCAGGCGGGTTCGTGGGCGGCCTGAAGGCCGGCTGGCACGGCCTGGTCCGCGCAGTCTCCGTGCTCCTCACCGGCGCCGGCGCCGCCCTCCCCTTCGCCGTCATCGCCGCCATCCTCGGCTACGCGTCCTACCGCACCCGCCGCTGGTACCTCCACCGTCGGGCCACCCCAGGCGGCACCACGCCCCCCAACCCCGCAGCCCAGCCCTAACCGAAGTCACCCCCCGACCGTGATTTTTCCCGCTGAGTGAGCCGTATCCCACCCTCGTGCAGTCACCGAGGCGCCAGCGTGAATACGCAGGTCATAGCGCAGCGGGGCCGGTCGGCCTTTCTCCCGGCGTTTATCTTGCCGGGAGAAAGGCCGCCGCCCCGCGGCGCCCACGCAATGGTTTTGATTTTCTGTGGCTGACCCCGCACTACCGTCCCAGGTCCTGCGGCTCGGCAGCTTCGCGCACCGACGCCTCGTGCACCAGATCCGTCAGCCGCGCCAGCACATCCGGATTCGTAGCCGGCAGCACCCCGTGCCCCAGGTTGAAGATGTGCCCCTCCGCCGTCCGTCCCCGCCCGATGACGTCCTTGGCCCGCGGCTCGATCGTGTCCCACGGCGCCAGCAGGATCGCCGGGTCCAGGTTGCCCTGCAGCGCCTTGCCGGGTTCAACCCGCCGGACGGCCTCGTCCAGCGGGACCCGCCAGTCCACCCCGACCACGTCGGCGCCCGCCTCGCCCATCATGCCCAGCAGCTCCCCGGTGGCCACGCCGAAGTGGATCCGCGGCACGCCGGTGTCGGCGAGGGCGTCGAAGATCCGCTTGCTGTGCGGCAGCACGCCGGTCCGGTAGTCCTCGGGGCTGACCGCCCCGGCCCACGAGTCGAAGAGCTGGATCGCGGACGCCCCCGCGGCGACCTGGACCCGCAGGAAGCTGATCGTGATGTCGGCCAGCCTGTCGAGCAGTGCGTTCCACAGGGCCGGGTCGCCGTACATGAGTGACTTGGTCAGGTCGTGGCTCTTGGACGGGCCGCCCTCGACCAGGTACGAGGCGAGCGTGAACGGGCCGCCCGCGAAGCCGATCAGCGGCCTGGGTCCCAGCTCGGCCACCAGCGCGGTGACCGCCTGGGTGATGAAGTCCACGTCCCCTGGTTCCAGCGGGCGCAGGCGGGCCAGGTCCCGCTGGTCCCGGATCGGCTCCGCGATCACCGGGCCCACGCCGGGCTTGATGTCGATATCCAGCCCCACCGCCCGAAGCGGGACCACGATGTCGCTGAACAGGATGGCCGCGTCCACCGGGTACCGGCGCACCGGCTGCAGCGTGATCTCGGTAATCACGTCCGGCTGGGCACACGCCTTGAGCATCGGCATTCCGCCGCGGGCCCGGCGGTACTCGGGCAGCGAGCGGCCGGCCTGGCGCATGAACCAGACCGGCGTGTAGGGCACCGGCTGGCGGCGGCAGGCCAGCAGGAACGGGGACTCATCGAGGGACTTGGGCTGCACGTTCACACCAGCGATGCTCTCACAGGAAGCGGCCTGACCCGGAGTATCTTCCCAGGTGACATCGGGACACGCCGCCCGAGATCCACCGATCCGCGCGCTCCGCGTGCCACGATCGACACCTGCCTGGCGCCGCAGCCCAAAACCCCCAGATGAGGGCGCTTGCGGCAGCCATGGGTGAGGAGGTCACGAAGCCGTGAACCAGATGGATGGCTATTGCCCCGATTGCGGCGAGACCGGGGCATTTGCCCAGGTACACCCCGATCCGGGAAGCTGTTTCGAGGCATCCGGTGGTATTTGCCCGGAATGGTACTGCATCGCCTGCGGTGTCGCCGTCCTCCTCGGCACCATCCCCGGCCCCGGGCAGCCTCTCAGCGCGGCGGAGTTGACCGGGCGCGCCGCGTGACAGCCCATGGCGACGACGTACGCTCAGCTTATGAGGCAGGTCAGCGAGCCAGCGGCAGCGGGCGACTCGGCCCAGCCTTCGATGCCGCCTGGTGACGGCGCCGCGGCCGGTTTCGGCGTCATCGTGGCCGGCCTGCGGGCCCAGCGTGACCGGATCGGCGGGCTGCGCCCGGAACTGGACTTCGAGGACGTTCCGGCCCCGCGCACCCTGGCCCCGTACGCCAGCGCGGTAGCCGCCACCGTGTGGGCGGGAGACGACGAGATCGCCAGCGGCAGGCTGATCCTCCTGTACGACCCGGCGGGCCAGACCGGATGGGCGGGGCCGCTGCGGGTCATCGCCTACATCCATGCCGACCTGGACCCGGACATCGCCGAGGACCCGCTCATCGGGCAAGTGGGCTGGACCTGGCTCACCGAGGCGCTGGGCAACCACACGGCCGGCTACGCCGAGCCCAGCGGCACGGTGACCACCGTCATCACCGAAGGCTTCGGGGCCAAGGAGTCCGAGGCCGCGGTCACCGGATTCGAGCTGCGGGCGTCCTGGTCCCCAGCGGCCGGTGACCCGGCCCCCGAACCCGGCCCGGAAATCCTGGATGGCCACCTGACCGCGTGGTGCGACGCGCTCTGCACGGCGGCGGGCCTGCCGCCCCTGGCCGAGGGCGTGACCGCACTGCCGGCGCCGACTAGCCGGCGGCCTGGGTAATGGGGCAGGAGATCGAGCCGCCCGCCCCGGGCCCGGCGGAGGCCAGCCCCCCGGCTGGACCGGTCACGGCCGCGGACGGGCCGGGCCCGGCGTCCGCGGCCGGGGCGGACCCGGAGGCCGACGGGGAGCCCGAGCGGCCGCCGGCCGTCCCGCTTCTTGAGCCCCGGGACGGACTGCCGCCGCTGGTAGCGTCGGCCGGCGCGCTGCGCGAAGCGGTGCGGGCGCTGGGCGCAGGCGAGGGCCCGGTCGCCGTGGATGCCGAGCGGGCGTCCGGTTTCCGTTACGGGCACCGGGCTTTCCTGGTCCAGCTGCGCCGGCGCGGAGCCGGGACCGTGCTGATCGACCCGGTCGCCTGCCCGGACCTGTCGGACCTGGACGCGGCGCTGAGCGGCACGGAAGCGGTCCTGCACGCAGCGTCCCAGGATCTGCCGTGCCTGGCGGATCTGGGCTACCGGCCGCGGGCGCTGTTCGACACCGAGCTCGCGGGCCGGCTGCTCGGCTATCCCAGGGTTGGGCTCGGTCCCCTGGTCGAGAACGTGCTCGGCCTGGCCCTGGAGAAGGGCTACGCGGCAGCGGACTGGTCCACCCGCCCGCTCCCCGAGGACTGGCTGCGCTACGCCGCGCTGGACGTCGAGGTCCTGGTCGAACTGCGGGACGCGCTGGCCGAAGAGCTGGTGGCCCAGGGCAAGGACGAGTGGGCCCGGCAGGAGTTCACCGCGGTGCTCAACGCCGGCCCGCCCGCGCCCCGGGCCGAACCCTGGCGCCGCACATCCGGCATTCACCGCGTCCGCACCCGGCGCGGTCTGGCCATCGTCCGTGAGCTGTGGCTGGAACGCGACCGGATCGCCCAGCGCCGCGACCTGTCACCCGGCCGGGTACTGCCCGACTCCGCCATCGTCGAGGCGGCGCGCGCGGCCCCGGCTACCCCGGCCGCGCTGGCCGGGACGCCGGGATTCAAGGGCCGGGGGGCCAAGCGGCACGCCCAGGAGTGGTTCGCGGCCATCCGCCGCGCGTACACCGAGGCGGACCAGGCTCTCCCCCGGCCCTCGGCCCAGGTGTCGGAGGGACCACCCCCCGCGCACCGCTGGCATGAGCGGGACCCCGAGGCGGCCCGGCGGCTGGCCGCGGTGCGGGCCGTCATCGCCGCGCTCTCCGACGAGCACTCGGTGCCCGCCGAGAACCTGCTCCAGCCTGACTCGGTGCGCCGTCTCGCCTGGCAGCCCCCGGATTCGGTGACGACGGAGGCCGTGGCTGCCGACCTGTCCGGGTACGGGGCCCGGCCCTGGCAGGTCCAGCTCACCTCGGCGCCGATCGCGGGCGCACTGCTCCGCTTGGCCGAAAAGGGCGACGACTGATCTAGCCGGGCCTGCCGGCCGTTCTCCCGGCCGGTGCCCGGGGTGGGGAGCGGTAGCTGTCTGCGGTGATGTCCGCGAACGAACGGACCAGCGGGTTGGCGTCGGCTTCGCGCCAGGCCAGCACGAGACGGCTGGGCGGCATGTCCGCCACCGCCACGGCGACGAGTCCTTCGGGTAGCGAGTCCCCCAGCGGCGCCAGCCCGATAGTGCCGTTCCACAGCACGCCTTGCAGGCACTCGTGGACGGTGCGGACGACCGGCCCGTCCCGCAGGCTGCCGCCCGGTGCCGTGCCGTTCCAGTACGCGCGCCAGATGGGGTCGGTTCCCTCGGGCAGCTGGAACCACTGCCGTCCGGCGAGCTCGGCCAGGTGCAGGCGGTCGTGGCCGGCCAGCGGGTCGTCGGCCCGCAGCACCACCCCGACCGGGTCAGACCGCAATACATGGACGGCTATCCCGGCCGCATCGAACGGCGCGCGGGTGAGCGCCACGTCGGCCAGGCCGGCCCGCAGGCCAGCCGTGGGGTCAGTGAGATCGGCCTCGTGGACCCGGACGCCGACACCTGGATGACGCTGGCGGAAGGCGGCAGCCAGCTGCGTCCCCGCCTGCTCGGCACTGTCGGCGACGACCCCGATGGTGATGGACGCGGTGCCCGCGGCCGTGGCCATCCGGGCGCGAGCCTGCTCGGCCCGGTCGAGCAGGGTGCGGGCCTCCTCATACAGCACGGCACCGGCGCCGGTGAGCGTCACCCCGGCGGGCGAGCGGTGCAGCAGGACCGCGCTGAACTCCGCTTCCAGCTGCCGGATTGCCCGGCTCAGCGGCGGCTGGGTCATGTGCAGGCGGGTGGCAGCGCGCCCGAAGTTGCGTTCCTCGGCCACGGCCACGAAGTAGCTCAGCAGGCGCAAGTCCATCGCCAGCCACGATACCCGCCGGGTATCGCGGGTGCGTAATGGGTGTTGGACGGTGCGCAGATCCGCCGGATGAACTGGGGCCAGGCCGCCCGGCGCCGCGATGACCGTGACCGGTCGGCGGCGATCAGCGGAGTGAAGGAGCACCGGTCATGCCCGGATACCCCTACCCAGACCCCGTCGTGCAGACCTCGGGCGCGCAGGAACTCGCACGCGACGTCGTCGTGATCCCTAACCGGCGGGTACCGCTCGTGCCCAACATCGGGGTAATCGGCGGCGCGAACTCCGTGCTGGTCATCGACACCGGGATGGGCCCGCGCAACGCCGGCCAGGTCCTCGAATTCGCGGCCGGGTACGCCAACGGCCGCAGGCTCTACCTGACCACGACGCATTTCCACCCCGAGCATGCGTTCGGCGCGCAGTCCTTCGCCGGCGCGGCCACGTATCTGATCAACCGGGCGCAGGCCGACGACCTGGCCGCGAAGGGCCCGGGCTACATCGGCATGTTCCGCGGGCTCGGCGAGCCGGTCGCCCGGGAGCTGGAAGGCGTGGAGCTGGCCAGCCCGGACGTGGTCTACGACGACTCCTATGACCTCGATCTGGGGGGCCGGGTCGTGCAGCTGCGGCCCACCGGCCGGGCGCACACGAAGGGCGATCAGGTGATCACCGTGCCCGACGCCGGGATCATGTTCACCGGTGACCTGGTCGAGACCGGGCAGTTCGCGATCTTCCCGTGGTTCCCGCCCCACGACACCGACGTGTCCGGAGTCCGCTGGATCGAGGTGATGCAGCGGCTTTCCGCCGCCCGCCCGGACGTGGTCGTCCCCGGCCACAATGAAATCGGCGGCCCGCAACTGCTGGCCCACGTCACCCAGTACCTCACGGAACTGCGCGACGAGACCTGGACGCGGCAGGACTCGGCGATGAGCCAGGACGCTATCGCGGCAGAGGTCCGCGACCTGCTGATCGCCAGGCACCCGGGCTGGGACGGGCAGGAGTGGATCGAGCCGGGCGTCGGATGCCTGTGCGCGGAGCACGCGGCATGAACCACACCGCCGGTCACGAGCCGGGCGGCAGCGCGGCCTAGCGGCCTGCCGTTCACGGGCTGTCCGGCTCAGACGGCCCGGCCACGGCCCATCCCGTTGACACGTAACGAGATCCGGCACCGGGCCGCCGGCTGGCAACCGGGCCGCGGGCCTGGAGGGCCAAGACGCGGGCCGTATCGCAGACTGGTGGCATGGACCACGACGGCACGCTGGGGTGCAGGCGGGTGGCCTGGCGGGCAGGCTGGCCGTCGCTCCGGGTGCGGCTGGCCGCCGCGGCCGCGGGCCTGCTGGCCGCCGGGGCCGTGGTCATCGTGCTGGCCGGCGGCGCGGCCACCCGGGAGCAGCTGACCCGGCAGGCCGGGCAGGAACTGCGCGGCTACGCGCTCCAGCTCGCCCGCCAGCCCTTCCTGCTCACGCCGTTCGCCCAGGATCCGCCGGGGCCCGCGGGACTGACCGGCCCCGCGTGGGCTGCGGCGGGCATGCTGAGTATCGAGGTCCGCGGGGCGGGCGGGCAGCTGGTCCTGCGGGCGGCACCGACCCACCTGGCCCAGGCTGGCCTCCACGCGGCTGCGGCCGGGGTGCTGGCGAGCCGGGGCCAGCCCGGCCCGGTCCACGCGGCCAGCGGCGGCAGCTTCCTGTCCATCGCCCAGCCGATCCGCTACCGGGCGCACCGCATCCCGTACGCCTACGGCGCCCAGGACTTCGACGTGGACGTCACCAGTCCCGCCGGAGCGGGCTCCCCGGGCACTCTCGTGCTGAGCCTCAGCCTGGACCGCATCAGCCGGGGCACCGGCCGCCTTACCGTGATCCTGCTGGCCGTGAGCGGCCTGCTGGTGGCGGCCGCGGCGGCCCTGGCCGCCTGCTCGGTCCGCGCCATGCTCCGGCCACATACCCTGCCCGGGCTCCGGGCCGGGGCCATCGCCGGGCAGGCCGCCGCACCGGCCGCCGATCCGGGCCAGGCCTCTGCCCGGGCCACCGCCCAGATGGCCGCGGCCGTGGCCGGCGCCAGCCAGGATCTGCGCAAGCCGCTCGGCGTCCTGGCCGGCCTGACCGAGTACTACCGGCACCGTGATGAGCTCCGCCCCGGTGACTTCGAGCGCCTGCTGGCCCGGGTCGGGGACGAGGCCGCGCAGATCAGCAGCATCATCGACGCCCTGGACGGCAGGCACCCGGACCAGCGCGCGTGCCCGGGCCAGCCGGGGCCGCCCGGGCGGCCCGAAAATGTCGGCGGGGGTGCGTAGTCTCAGACCAGCGCGAAGGGGTGAGCCCGGCCGGTCCGGCGCCGGACCGCAGGCCGGCGGAGCGGGGCAGAAGGCGGATGACGATGACCGAACTGGCCTGGGCGACGCTGAGCTCGCCGGTCGGACCGCTCGCGGTGGGCTGCAGCCCGGCAGGCGTGGCCCGGCTCGACTTCCGGGCGCCAGGCGGCGCTGGCCGCCGCGACACGGGCCAGGCCAGCACGGGCCAGGCCAGCACGGCCCGGGCCAGCACGGGCCAGGCCAGCAGGTCCCAGGCCGGCACCGGGCTGCTGGGTGCGGCCCGTGACCAGCTCGCCGAGTACTTCGCCGGGCAGCGGCAGGCGTTCGACCTGTCGGTGGACTGGTCCGGCTGTTCCCGGGCCCAGCACCAGGTGCTGTCGGTGCTCTACGACTCGGTCAAGTACGGGGAGACGGTCACGTACGGCGAGCTGGCGCAGCGCGCCGTGGCCGGGCCGGACGGGATCTCGCTGCCGGCCCGGGCCATCGGGCGGATCATGGGCTCGAACCCGGTCCCGCTGATCGTCCCGTGCCACCGGGTGGTGGCGGGCAACGGGCTGGGCGGCTACAGCGGCGGCACCGGCATCGAGATCAAGCGGTGGCTGCTGATCTTCGAGGGAGCCCTGCCGGCCACCCTGGACTGGAGCCCCGCGGGGGCCTGACCCGCCCGGGGGGGACGGCCTCAGCCGACCGTCAGGTGGTGCTCTTCCCGGGAGGCCAGGGCGTTCCACCCGATCTGCAGCACCCAGAACCCGCCGAGCGGCAGCGGCGGGCTCTCGATGGCCTTCGCGCCGAGCACCGCGCACGCCTCCTCGAGGATCACGGACAGGTTCTCGCGGTGCCCGCAGATCACCGCGGGCAAGCCGCTGCCCAGGACCTCGTCCACCCGCCGGCGCGCATCCCCGGCCCCGGCCAGCCCCACGGTGAAGGCCGGGTCGGTCTGCACCGACTGCCTGGTCAGATCGGCATAGGTCTGCACGGTCGCCACGCAGCGCTCGGCGGCCGAACTGAGCACCCGGGCGGTCCCGAAGCACCGCAGGAGCAGCGCCAGCTCCTTCTGCTGGTGGCGCCCCACAGCGTCGAGCGGGCGCTTCAGGTCGTCGTCATGCCCGGCAGCCCGCCACTCGTTCTTGCTGCCCGCCGACGCGTGGCGCACCAGGATCAACGGGGTCGTATCGGGCGGCCCGGCCGCGAACTCATCCAGCACGCCGAGGTCATGCGGGTAGCTCAGCCGCTCCCGGGCCGCCGCTACGCCCAGCCAGCCGACCTCGTCCACTTCGTCGTTCGGGATGAAACCGGGCTGCGGCCCGTCGGCTGCCTTCGCCGCCCAGTAGTCCACGGTTTTCGGCTGGTTGCCGTGCTGCTCGTAGTGCGTGGACGGCAGGCGCCGGCCCAGGGTCACCCGGACCCCGGTCTCCTCGGCGACTTCACGGACCGCGGTGAGCAGGACATGCTCACCCGGCAGGGCCTTGCCCTTGGGCAGGCTCCAGTCGTCGTAGCGCTGGCGGTGAACCAGCGCCACCTCGGGACCATCGGGTCCTGGCCGCCACAGCATCGCGCCCGCGGCCCTGATGTCCGTCTCCCCGGCCTCCCCGCCCAATGCCATCAGCCGTCGGTCGGATGACCACGCCGGGGGAGGAGGTACTGCTGCAGGTCCCGCAGGGGCTTCCCGTCCTGGTCGCGGTGATGCCTGGTCCATGTGCCGTCCCCGGACAGCCACCAGGAACTCGTGCCGTCGTCCATGGCCAGGTCGATCAGCGTGCGGAGTTCGTGCTGCTGCTCGAGGGTCTTGATCCGGCACAGGGCCTCGACCCGGCGGTCGAGGTTGCGGTGCATCAGGTCGGCGCTGCCGATCCAGACCTCACCTTCGTCATCGTCGGCGGGGCCGAACACGTAAATTCGCGAGTGTTCCAGGAAACGGCCCAGGATGCTCCGAACCCGGATGGTCTCCGACAGGCCGGGCAGCCCCGGCTGCAGCGAGCAGATGCCGCGGACCCAGAGATCCACCGGCACGCCGGCGTTGGACGCCCGGTACAGGGCATCGATCACCTGCTCGTCCACGATCGCGTTGCACTTCACCTGAATCCGGGCTGGCCGGCCGTCCCGCTGCCGGGCGACCTGCGCGTCGATCCGCTCCAGCAGGCCGGCCCGCAGGGCCTGCGGGGCCACCAGCAACCGGTGGTACTCGGTCTTCCGGCTGTACCCGGTGAGCACGTTGAACAGGTCAGTGGCGTCGCCGCCGACCTCCGCATCGGACGTGAGCAGGCCGTAATCCTCATACATCCGGGCGGTGGCCGGGTTGTAGTTCCCGGTGCCGACGTGACAGTAGCGCCGCAATGACCCGTCCGGCTCCTCCCGGACCACCAGGGCCATCTTGCAATGGGTCTTCAGATCCACGAACCCGTACACCACATGGCAGCCCGCTTCTTCCAGCTTGCGGGCCCACAGGATGTTGGCGCGCTCATCGAACCGCGCTTTCAGCTCGACCACCACCACGACCTGCTTGCCCGCCTCGGCTGCGTCGATCAGCGCGTCAACGATGGGTGAGGTGTCGCTGGTCCGGTACAGCGTCTGCTTGATGGCCAGGACCCGCGGGTCGGCCGCCGCCTCAACGGTCAGCCGCTCCACGGTCGCGGTGAAGGAGTCGTAGGGATGGTGCACGAGCACATCGCGCTTGTCCAGGACGGTGAAGACGTCGCTGTCATGCGGGAATGCTGCCTCGGACGGGACGAACGCGGGGTACTTCAGCCGCCGGATGTCGAGGTCGGCGATGGAGTTCAGTGCGGCCAGATCCAGCGGCCCGGGCAGGTGGTAGACAGCCCGGCGGTCGACGCCCAGCTCGGTGACCAGCCTGTCGAGCACTTCAGCGGAGATGGATTCCTCGACTTCGAGGCGGACCGGAGGCTCGACCCGGCGCCGCAGCAGTTCGCGCTCCAGCGACTGCATGAGGTCCTCGGTGACGTCCTCGTCCACCTCCAGATCCCGGGTCCGGGTGACCCGGAACACATGCTGCTCCAGGATCTCCAGCCCGGTGAACAGCTCCGTCATGTGCGCGGCGATCACGTCTTCCAGCAGCACGAAGCGGTACTTCCCGACGGCCAGGAACCGCGGCAGCAAAGGGGGCACCTTCACCCGGGCGAACAGGGTCGCGCCGGTATCCGGTTCCGCGATCATGACCGCCAGGCTGAGAGACAGGCCGGAGATGTAGGGGAACGGGTGCGCCGGGTCCACCACCAGGGGGGTGAGCACCGGGTAGATGCGGTCGCGGAAGAGCTGGTGCAGGTTCTCCTGCTCGTCCTCGGACAATTCCTTCCAGCGGAGGATCTCAATGCCCTCGTTGGCGAGCAGCGGCCGGATGGTGTCGTTGAAGTACTCGGCGTGCCGCAGCTGCAGCTCCCGGGCGGTTTCCAGGGTGTTTTCCAGCACCTGGTCCGCGGGCATATCCGTGGTCACGCCCTCGACCGGCAGCCCGGTGGCCATCCGGCGCATCCGGCCCGCCACCCGGACCATGAAGAACTCGTCCAGATTGCTGGCGAAGATGGCCATGAAGCGGACCCGCTCCAGCAGCGGGACGGTGTCGTCCTGGGCCAGCTCGAGGACGCGCTGGTTGAACCGCAGCCAGCTCCCCTCGCGCTCGATGTAGCGGTCCGGCGGCAGATCGTCTGCCGGTCCCGTGTCCGCCTGATCCGGCGCCCTGCCCGCGCCCATCTCGTCCCTACTCTGCTGGAAGCTGACCTCACCGACACTCATGTCGTCATTGTCCCCAGTGCCCAGCGGGTCAAGACCTCCCGGGCCCCTGTTTTCAATATCGTCAAGAGCCGCATTTGCCCAGTTCAACAGCGCGTCATTGACGCGGATCGCCGCACCCAGGGCCAGTTCGGCGCAGCGCAGTGGCGATGGTGGCCTGATCGTCCGCGCCACTGCCGTGCAGGCCAGGGCGGTCACCCCGCGCAGTGCGGCCCGGGTCAGCCCGCAAAGGGCCGGCACAGCGCCTCGATCGCCTCCCGGTCGCCGATCTTCACCCGCTCGCCGCGGCCCAGTGCCCCGGCCAGCTCGGCCTCAGCGGCCTCCACCCGGAGCCAGTCCACGTACCTCACCGGCTGGATCCCGCGCTCGGCCAGCACCTCCGTGAACGGCCGCCGGGCCGGCCCGGCCCCGGCGGCACTGCCCTGGCCGGCGGCACTGCCCTGGCCGGCGGCATAGGCGGACCGGTCGGCGAGCAGTGACCGGACGGTCCCGGCCGCGTCGGACTTGTTCGTGCCCACCACCCCGGTGGGGCCGCGCTTGAGCCAGCCCGCGACGTACTCCCCCGGCAGCGGCGCGCCGTCCGGGCCGAGCACCCGGCCCTCGGCGTTGGGCACCGTGGCGGTGTTCTCGTCGAACGGCACCCCGGCCAGCGGCACGCTCTGGTAGCCGACGCTGCGGAACACCATCTGCGCCGGGATCGTCTCGAACTCACCGGTCCCGGTGAACCGGCCCTGCTCGTCCAGCCGGGTGCGTTCCACGGTCAGCCCGGACACCCGGTCCGGGCCCGCGACCTCGACCGGGCGGAGCCAGAACCGGATCACCAGCCGGCGTGCCCCGTCCCCGCCGGGACGCCCGGCCCAGGCCCGCATGGCGGCCAGGTTGCCGCGGACCCGGCGGTCGCTCTCGGCCAGCTTTGTGCTCTGCCCGGTCGGGTCGAACGCGTCCAGGTCGAGCTCACCCGGCCGCACCTCGATGTCCACGCCGGCCAGCTCGCCCAGCTCACGCAGTTCCTTCGTGGTGAACTTGGCCTGGGCGGGCCCGCGGCGGCCGATCATGTGCACCTCGCGGACCTTGCTGGCCGTGAGGGCCTCCAGCACCGACTGGGGGACGTCCGTGGCGCGCAGCGCCGCCGGGTCCTTGACCAGGATGCGGGCCACGTCCACGGCCACGTTGCCCACCCCGACCACGGCCACGGACTCGGCGTCCAGCGTGAACGCCTCGGCCGAGGAGTCGGGATGGCCGCAGTACCAGTTGACGAAGTCGGTAGCCGCGTAGCTGCCGGGCAGGTCCTCGCCGGGGATGCCCATCCGCCGGTCCCGCATCGCCCCGGTCGCGTAGACGACGGCGTCGTAGCTGGCCAGCAGGTCGTCCCGGGTCACGTCGTCGCCGAGGTGCACGCCGCCGAGGAACCGCACGTCCGGGTGCTCCAGGACGCCGCGGAGATAGTCGGCGATGGACCGGATGGACGGGTGGTCCGGGGCCACGCCGTAGCGGACCAGGCCGTAGGGGGTGGGCAGCCGGTCCAGCACGTCCACCCGCACCGTGCCCGCCGGGGTGAGCGCGGCGACCTGCTTGATCAGCGCCTCAGCCGTGTAGATGCCGGCCGGCCCGGAACCCACCACGGCGACCTCGAGTGCCGTCACGGACGCAAACCCACCGTTCTCCTCCTCGAGGGTCTTCTCCTGCGGTCTCCCCCGGGGGGCCTCAGCCCTGGGGGTTATCGGCCATGACCGGGTCCAGCTGGGCCACGGCCTCGGTGATCTGCCGGGCCAGGTGCTGCGGGACCAGGCCGACCTCGTCGAGGATCTCATCACGCGACCCGTGGGCCAGGAACCGCTGGGGAATGCCGAAGGTCCGGGCCGGGGTGCTGACTCCCGCGTCCCGCAGCAGCCGGCAGACGGCGTCACCGAACCCGCCGGCCACGCCATTGTCCTCGACGGTGACCACCAGCCGGGCGCGCCGGGCCTCGTCCGCCAGGGCCGGGTCGACCGGCTTGAGCCAGCGCGGGTCGACCACGGTCACCCCGATACCCTGATCGGCCAGCCGGTCCGCGGCGACCAGGCAGGTCACCGCCATCGGGCCGGCTCCGGCCAGCAGCACGTCGGGGGCGGCGCCGCCGTCCGGGCGGCGCAGCACGTCCATGCCGCCGAGCTGCCCGACCGCCTCGACGTCCCCGCCCACGTTGGCCTTGGGGAAGCGCAGCACGCTGGGGCCGTCGCTGAGGGCCACCGCCTCGTCCAGCAGCTCGGCGAGCCGGGTCGCGTCCCGCGGGGCCGCGATCCGCAGGCCCGGGACGACCTGCAGGATCGAGCCGTCCCACATGCCGTTGTGGCTGGCCCCGTCGGGGCCGGTCACCCCGGCCCGGTCCAGCACGAACGTGACCGGCAGCCGGTGCAGCGCCACGTCCATCAGCACCTGGTCGAAGGCCCG
>Ga0182024_10009861_pt1 | contig 19619 bp, 20 predicted proteins | sample P32metaG_FD_120480 | JGI IMG/M metagenome (GOLD analysis project Ga0182024, IMG submission 120480) | Permafrost microbial communities from Stordalen Mire, Sweden - P3-2 metaG (Illumina Assembly) | ecosystem: Environmental > Terrestrial > Soil > Wetlands > Permafrost | place: Sweden: Stordalen... | reverse complement strand
CAGTAGCTGTCCACTGCCCCAACCTTGCGGCCCGGGCGCTGCGGTTGACGATGTTCAAGTCGCACACGTCGACATAGCGGCCTTAACTTCAAGGTTGGACGCCGGCAGCTGACGTCGGGGGTCGGCACGAGGTCGCTCGAAGCACGTGCCTACCCGGGATAAAAGAAAAGCCCCACATCTTGCGACGCGGGGCCTTCAGTACGGGAGGCGGTGCCTTTCGGTGGCCCTCAGGCTCGACCCTCGTCCGGATTGATGGGCCACCATCTCTCCGGGCCGTCCACTCGCCATTTCTGACTTGCGGGCCCGCAACCGGTGACTCTACAGAGTCGCCCAGCGGTTCGCAACATTGGCGTGGCGTGGGTGGTAGGTCAGTCTGATTCGGGACGTCGACGAGCCTCACGGCGGCCTCTCAGGGCCTTGGGAATCGCAAGAAGAACCGCCAGCATTGCGCTTACGGTGGGGCGGACTCGCTCGGGTCGCCTCGATGAGTGATCCTGTTCGAGTAGATCCGCGCTCCGCATCCGCCGCACTTGGCGACGGGCCGCATGATGACGACCTCAGGCCGCTCCAGGTCGCCTGCGGCCGCCCGAGCAGCCTGGAAGGTCAGAGGGACGAGACGGTCTGCTCCGCACTCAGGGCATAGCCCCATGGCGGTCTCATAGTCGCACGCCGCAACCGGAAACAACGGTCCTTGACCGCAGGTTGTGATCGTCAGTTCTGGCAAGGCGTCACGGTGCGTCCAGGAACGGTGGGATCATCGTCATGGGCATATCGGCGCGGCCAGTCATGCCGATATGCGAGGGCCCGTGGGGCGCGCGATTCATCGGTCACACTGGTCCCACGTTTGGTCAGCGGCCCCAAGGGAACACCAAGCAGAGTCGTGGCGATGCAGGCCGATCCGTCCGCGTTCCCTGCGCTCGACCCCTCCGAAGTCGCGATCTTCGAGGCGGTCGGCACGCGCCGTCACGTGGTCGCCGGCGACTACCTCTATCACGAGGGCGACCCGCACTACGATTTCTGGATCGTCCTCTCAGGCGCCGTCGAGGTCGTCGTCGACGACGCCGACGACCAGGTGATCGTCACCCCCCGTGCCGGGCAGTTCCTCGGTGAGTTGAATCTGCTCACCGGGGTGCGGGCGTTCGTTTCGGCTCGAGTTGCCGAACCTGGCGAGGTGCTCGCGGTTCCGGCGGATCGCCTGAGGCGGGTCATCGCCACCGAGCCGGAGCTCGGCGACAAGATCCTGGCGGCGTTCATGGCGCGGCGAGCAGCCTTCCTCGCGGGAGCCGCGGTGTTCATTCGGGTCGTGGGCTCGCGTTTCTCTCCCGAAACGGTGCACATCCGTGAATTCCTGACGCGCACCCGCCTGCCCCACGAGTGGCTTGATCCGGATGCCGATCCACAGGTCGACGACATCGTGCGAGCCTTCTCGCTCGAGCCATCGGACCTCCCGGTTGTGATCGCCACCGGCGAGGTGCTGCGCAGGCCGACGCCGGGCGACCTAGCGTCGTATCTCGGGCTAACCCTCGAGAACCTGCCCGACCGCTCGTTCGATCTCGTTATCGTGGGCGGCGGACCGGCGGGTCTCGCGGCCGCAGTGTACGGTGCGTCAGAGGGGCTTCAGACCCTCGGCGTGGACATGACCGCTCCCGGCGGCCAGGCGGGCACGAGCTCGAGGATCGAGAACTACTTCGGGTTCACGACAGGGATCTCGGGGGCGGAGCTCACGCAGCGCGGGCTGGTGCAGGCCGAGAAGTTCGGCGCGAAACTCAGCGCACCGTGCACAGCCGTCGCCTTGCGTGAGGAGTCCGGACACTTCACGGTGGAGCTGTCGGACGGCACCGTGGTCGCCGCGCGGGCAGTGATCGCAGCCACCGGAGCGAAATATCGCAGATTGCCGGTTGATCGTTTGCAGGAGTTCGAGGCCAACAGCGTGTATTACGCAGCCACCGAGCTGGAGGCGCGGCAGTGCGCCGGCAGCCCGGTTATGGTCGTTGGCGGCGGTAACTCGGCTGGTCAGGCGGCCGTCTTTCTCGCCGACAAAGGCAGCGCTGTAACGCTGGTCATCAGGGCAGCTGACCTCAACGCTCACATGTCTCGATACCTCGTCGACCGGCTGGTGCGTCATCGCCGCATCGAAGTGATGACCAGCACGAACGTCGTCGGGCTCGACGGCGCCGGCGCGTTGCAGGCGGTTCGGGTCGACGGACCGGATGGGAAGATTCGCGTTCCGGCCGCGGCGCTGTTCTCGTTCATCGGCGCCGATCCCGAGTCGTCGTGGCTGCGCGGTTGTGCCGCGCTCGACGACCGCGATTTCGTCCTCACCGACCGCGCCCTGACTGACGAGCAGCTGGGCGACGCCTGGAGCGCGCTCCGCCGGCGGCCGCTGCCGTTCGAGACCAGCCGCCCGGGGTTGTTCGCGGTGGGCGATGTTCGATCAGGTTCGACCAAGCGCGTCGCGGCCGCGGTCGGCGAGGGATCGGCAGCCGTCAGCGCGGTGCACCAGTTCCTTGCATTCGACCACCACTGACGCCGGCGCGATCCCTGGTCCACACCACCGACCGGCTGGCGGGCATCCGGCTCGAGGCGCGACGCGCCGGCGCCGAGGTGCAGCTGCGCAAACTGTCGCCCGAGCTGGAGGAGCTGTTGGGGTTCGCCGGACTCACCGAGGCCCTACCCGTCGAGGTGAGGAGGCAGCCCGAAAAGCGGGAACAGCGATCTCGGTATACGAGGCGATCACGAATCGCTGAAGGTGTGACATCGGACACACAGTCCGGCACGGTCAGGGGTCTCGGAGCGCAGAGACCTACGATGGACGCCAGGATGCAGCCGCTTCAACAGACGGATCGACCCCCGTATCGGCCGAGCCAACGCGAAACCCCGAATGACGTTTCCGGCGAGGGCCGAGCCCTTGGTCTCGCGCTCGGCCTCCGGGCAGAGGAATGCTGCGATCTCTGCTACTCGCGCGCCACGGCCTATCGATGGGCAGGCCGCCCTCCTGATCCGAACTACACGGAGCGATCGCGAGGGGTCAACTGGCTGGCCACGGTGCTGACCGCACGCTGGATCGCATACGGCGTTCCGGTATCCGCTGAGGAGATGGAGTACATCGCCGAACGAGGTGATCTTGCCGCGTCCTTGCAGCAGTCGACGGTGAACATCACACGGGCCTATTTGATCTGGCGAGACACCATCGGGGAAGTCCTGCGCGACGAGGCGGCGCGCCTACAGACACCACGCGAGACACTCAACAACGCGCTACGAGTGGTGCGGATCAGCTGCGATGCGAGCCTGGTCCAGGTAGCGGGAGCGTTTGATCGCCGGATGACGGAACTCAGCAGCGAGCTAGCAACCGAGCGCGAGACGCTCTCGTATCAAGCACTGCACGATCCACTGACCGGGTTGCCGAACCGTGTGCTGCTGTATGACCGCATTTCGCAAGCCATGCTGGTATCGAAAAGAACCACACGACCGTTCGCGATCCTGGCGATCGATCTCGATGGGTTCAAGGCGGTCAACGACACACTCGGCCACGACGGAGGCGACGTGGTCCTCCAGCAGGTCGCCGATCGCCTGGTGAAATCCGTCCGTGAATCCGATACTGTCGCGCGTCAAGGCGGCGATGAATTCACGGTGCTCCTGTCTCGCATGGCTGCCGAGACAGCCGCCGACGTGGCTCGAAAGCTTGAGGACAGGCTCTGCCAAGTCCTCGCGTATGACGGCAAGACCGTATCGGTCGGCGCCACGATCGGCGTAGCCACTTTTCCGCGCGACGGCGATGACCTGCACACACTGCTGCGGTCCGCCGACCATGCGATGTACCGCCGAAAGCGCGAGAAGGAGAGCCAAGCGTGATTCCGGGAACGGAGATTCCGTTCACTCAAGTTGCGGCGAGGAGCTGTCGGTGGAGTTCGCGACTCGCAGCGCTCGGCGCGACACCGAGTTGGTCGCGCAGGCAATCGCAGAGCTGACTGTAGACGGCCAGGGCTTCACGAGCGCACCACCGATTGCCCCTATCGGGTGAGTAGCCGACCTCGCGCCTGATGCAGTCATCTTCATCCTCCGCGTTAGTTCAACGGTCCTGGTCCCTCGTTCTACGACTTCTACGTTGCACCAACCTTGGCGAAACCTTGACGCCGGCGATCCTGGCGAGACGCTTGCAAAGGCCCTACGCGCAGGCCGAACGGGCTAGGCTCGGCGCCATGGGAACCAAACGAACGTGGACGATGCGGTGATAAGCGACCACATCGAAAGCCCGGACGGTGGCTTCCGCGAGTCTGGACTTCGAGGCGAGGCCCTCGCCTGGGGAGTGCCGTCTGCGGACCGCTCCTATTGGCCGGCACGAGGGGCGATAGTGGTGGCGGCCATTCTTTACCTCTTGCTCCCTGACCAACTCATCCCGGGCCCTCGCTGGGTCGTGCCCGTGCTCGAGGCGGTGATTCTCGTGGTGTTGACAACGGTGACCCCGCACAAGACTGGGCAGAAGTCGCCACTCCGGCGGGTGCTGGTGGTGGCGCTGGTAGCGCTGGTGACTGTGGCCAACCTCATCAACCTCGGACTCCTCGTTCACGCGTTGCTGCACGGCGGCGTCCAGAACGGTCGAGCCCTGATCCTTGCGTCAGTCGCCATTTGGTTGACGAACGTGATTGTGTTCGGACTCTGGTACTTCGAACTTGATCGAGGCGGTCCGAATCAGCGCCACAATCCATTGCATCGAGAGCCGGATTTTCTGTTCCCCCAAATGTCAACGCCGGGCGCGGGACGGCCGTCCTGGTCGCCGGCTTTCCTCGATTATCTGTACGTGAGTTTCACGAATGCGACAGCGTTCAGCCCGACCGACACCATGCCGATGACTGTCGCGGCGAAGGCGTTGATGGGGCTTCAGTCCGGTGCCTCGTTGCTGACCGTGGCCCTGGTCGCCGCACGTGCGGTCAACATCCTGACCTGAGCCAGGCGCCAGGACCCCGCCCGAGAGAGGTAGGCTCGGCGTGGCGAGCCGCAACTGCGACGACATCGCCGCCGGTCCGCCGAGGTGTCCAGGTGAACGCGATTGCAACCGCGCCTGTAACCAGCGCGCCCGCAGAAAACCCGTGGCATAACGCCCAGCGGCAGTTCGACCAGGCTGCCGAGTTGAGCCACCTTGACCCCGGACTCCGCGCCGTGCTCCGCGAGGTGAAGCGTCAGCTCATCGTCACCTTCCCGGTGAAGATGGACGACGGCTCGGTGCGCGTCTTCGAAGGCTATCGCGTCCAGCACAACATGGCCCGGGGGCCGGCCAAGGGCGGCATCCGCTACCACCAGGGCGTGACCCTCGACGAGGTCAAGGCCCTGGCGATGTGGATGACCTGGAAGTGCGCCATCGCCGGTCTGCCGTTCGGCGGCGCCAAGGGCGGCATCGTGGTCGACCCCAAGCACCTGAGTGAGGGCGAGCTGGAGCGGATGACTCGCCGCTACGCCACCGAGATCAGCGTCATCATCGGCCCCGAATACGACATCCCCGCTCCGGACGTCAACACCTCACCAAAGATCATGGCCTGGATCATGGACACGATCTCGATGGAGCAAGGTTTCTCCGTTCCGGCGGTGGTCACCGGCAAGCCGCTCTCCGTCGGCGGTAGTCAGGGACGCAACGCGGCGACGGGTCGTGGCGTGATGTTCGTCGCACTCGAGGCATGCACACGGCTCGGTATCGATCCCAAGGCCTCCACGGTTGCCATTCAGGGATTCGGGAACGCAGGGTCCATCGCTGCGCGGCTCATGGATGCCCAGGGGTTCACGATCGTGGCGGTTTCTGACAGCAGCGGTGCAATCCACAGTGCCGACGGGCTCGACATCGATCGCCTCATCGCGCACAAGAAAGCGACAGCCAGCGTGACCGGCTTTCCCGGCGCCAGCGCTATCGCTGCCAGTGACGTCCTCGAGGTGCGATGCGACCTGCTCGTGCCGGCCGCCCTGGAGAACCAGCTCACCAGCGAGAATGCCGGGCGCATTCAAGCTCGGCTCATCCTCGAGGCGGCCAATGGTCCGATCACTCCTGACGCGGACATCCTGCTCGAGCAGCGCGGCATCACGGTGGTCCCCGATGTGCTCGCTAACGCCGGCGGCGTGACGGTGTCGTATTTCGAATGGGTGCAGGATTTGCAATCCTTCTTTTGGGACGAGGACGAGATCAATGCTCGCCTCGAGAAAGTGATGCACCGGGCATTCACCGAGGTATGGGATAGCGCGAAGCAGCATGGGGTTTCCCTCCGCCAAGGCGCGTACTTGCTCGCCATCGCGCGCGTGGCTGAGGCGACGACCGACCGCGGTATCTATCCCTGACCGAGGAGCGCACTTCCAACCGATCGTCGTGAGTACATTGGTAGAGCGCATTGGCTCACGGAGGTGAAAGCACAGTGGATGTCAAATTCGTTGCGAGCATCGCCCCGATCGTGCGAGATGCCGACGCAGCTCGCATGTTCTACCAGGATGCCCTGGGCCTGTCGCTTGAAGGCGAGGAAGGCGACTACGTCTTCACCCACAAGCTGGAGGGCACGAAGCACTTCGGGTTGTGGCCTCTTTCCGAAGCCGCGAGCGCCTGTTTCGGGACCACAGACTGGCCCGATGACATCGCGGTCCCGCAGGCCAGTATCGAGTTCGAAGTCGATGATGTCGAGGCTGCAGCCGCCGAACTCACGGCCAAGGGCTACCGGCTCATCCACCCGGCCCGCACCGAGCCGTGGAGCCAGATCACCGCTCGGCTCTTGAGCCCAGAGGGCCTGCTCGTCGCCGTCTGCTATACCCCCGCGTTCCGCGAGCCGCACGATAGCTGAACCCGGAGGAGGCCATGGAGTTCTCGCTCGAGATCGGCACGGAAGTGCTTCGTCAGACTCCGGACGTCCTTCGGGCCATGCTGTCGGGCCTGTCGGTCGGCTGGACCACCGGCAACGAAGGACCCGACACGTGGTCTCCCTATCAGGTCGTCGGGCACCTCACCTTTGTAGAGGAGAGCGACTGGATTGACCGGACTCGCGTGATTCTCAATTATGGAATCGAACGCGTCTTTGACCCGGTGGACCGAGAGGCCGGATTCACGCGATTCAGGGGCTGGAGCCTGCCCGATCTATTGGATCGATTCGCATCAGTGAGAACCTCGAATCTCCAGACGCTGAAGGAATTGATCGAGATCGAGGATCTCGGCCATCGGGGTGTTCATCCAAGCTTCGGAGAGGTGACGATCAGCCAGCTTCTTGCCACCTGGGTGGTGCACGATCTGAATCACCTGGGTCAAATCGTGAAGACGATGGCCAAGCAGTACTCGCAGGCAGTCGGCCCGTGGCGCGAGTTCCTTCCTATCATTGACGCGCCCTGATCTGTGCGGCCACACGGTGACCTGCACCTCAGCGTTTAAGCTCGCCCGCCGAACTGCCAATTGTGGACCTCGATCTCGGCGTACCGGTTGGGGGTCAGAATGGCGCGGGCCCTCTCCGGGTCGGTCGCCTGAATCAACACCGCCGTGCCCAGCCAGCTGATGCCGTCGTCGGACAGCAGCGGTCCGAATGCGATCAGCTCGTCCTGACCCCTCGGTATGGCGAGGTCGGTGCGCTGATCCGCGCCGAGGCCGAGCACAAGGTACTGGTCGCCACCGGCTCGATCACCGGAAAAGTCCCACATGGTGCGCCCCAGCGTGTTGCGCCACCTGCGCAGCAGCACGTCGCGATACACCCCGGCCTGGTAGTTGGGCTCATCGAAGGCGAACGCACGGGCTGCTGTGGGATCTGGCAGGTTGACAATGTGCACGCTGCCGGTGGGCGTTTGGCCATCGCCGGCGAGTGTCGGCCCGCGGGCGATCATCTCGGTCGCATACCGGTCCATGTAGGACCAGTGCTCTTCCAGCAGCTCGTTGCGCAGAGCTACGGAGCCGCGCCGATCGCGGTGGTAGCAGAAAAACTCCATGCCGGGAGTCTGTACCTCAGTTCGGCCCTGACCCTACGGGTGTGGCGAGGGGCCGGTCACGGGATGGTCACCGGCTGGATGACCACGGGACCCAGGGTGGGGTCGAGCTCCATCGCCTGGGAGACCCCCGCCGGGGTGATGACGTCCATCGCTTTCGGCACCGTGCTCGGGTCGACTGAGCAGATCGGAGCCGTTCCGCCGGACGCGCACACGCCGAAGGCGTACGCCTGCGGCGTTGTCGCAAATGCGCGAGCCAGGTCCGGGCTGAACCCGTCCTGCCCGGTCAGGACCACGCTGAAGCCCCAGCCGGACGCCGGCAGGCCGAACTGGGCCTCGGGCAGGGCGATCGTGATCGTACCGTCGGACTGCACGGAGAGTACGGACGCGGTGCCCACGGTGCTCCCCGCGGCATCCACCCAGACAGGCGCCGCGAACCCCTGCACCTCAACGCGCTGGCTCCACGCGCCGGCCGGGCCGATCGCATAGTTGCGGGAGGCGAACGCGGCCTGCGTGGAGGTGGTTGAGGCGCCCGGCACGTGCACGTAGACGTCGAGCAATTGCGCACCGGCGCTCGCGCCGAACGTTGGGTCCAGGTTGCGCAGGGTGGTGCGCAGATAGGCGAAGGTGCCATCGCTCAGCACCTGATACCTGGTGATGTCGAACGCCCCGGCGTGGAAGTCGGAGGCAGTTGGGTACTGATACGTGCCGGGTCCGTTGTCGTCACCGGTGGGGTCGGTCACATCGAGGACGGAGACGCCGCCACCCTCGTTGGTCACGGTTACCTGGCCGTAGCCGGTACTCCGTCCGCCGCTCCCGGTGGCCGCCACGGTGAGGGTGTTGCTGCCGAAGCTGATGGGCACGCTGGCTGAAAAGGACCCGTCGGTCGCCGCCATCGTTCTGGCCACCGCGGCCGGCGCACCGGTCGTCGTGTCGGCCGACTCGATCGCCACCGCTGCTCCTGGCGAGGTTGTCCCGGTCACCGTGGTGGAGGTTGTGGCCAGCGTGCTCCCCGGGGTCGGGGCCGTGATGGTCAGCGGCAGCGAGGAAGGCGGCCCACTGGTGACGTATCGCGCCGTGGTCACACCGGGGGTGTCCACGTTGCTTCCGGTTCCCACGGAGAGAATGAGTCGCAACTCCTGCGCCTGAGCCCAGGTCAGTGGCGATGCCGACCCGGCCGCCTTGCCGTCGGTGAATCCGATGGATGCCGTCGCCGGGTCGCTGCCGTACGGCGCGGCCGCCAGGTTCGGGTCTTCCCAGGCCTGCTCGGGCACCAGCCCCACCCCGGATGAGAAGTTGATCATCGCCTGGAGCAGGGATTCCGCGCCACTGGTATTCCCCGCAGCGAGGTCGGATTCGGCGCGCTCGCCTGAGAGGTTGGGCCACAGGTGCCCGGTGCCGCTATTGGTCGGCGGCCAGGGTGCTCCAGGAGTTGTGCATATGCCCTGGCTCGGCTGATAGCAGTCGCCGTACCCGTCCGCGCTGCCGCTCGCGGCAGAGTTGCCGTAGCGGTAGTAGCCGGTGCCGCTCGGCGTCGAGACCGAAAGGTCTTTGTCGAGCACAGCCAGCGACGCCTGCACGTCGGCGTCGGTGATGCGAAGCTCGCCGAGCCGGACCAGCTCCTGGAAGCCGCCGTCGAGGACGGTGCGCTGGTCCACGGTTGGACCGCCGTTGCCGAGGCTGTAACTGATCGCTGCATTCGGATCACCGGTCTTGGACAGCCGGATGAAGTAACTCGGAGCGTCGGGGCCGGTGGTCGTCACGGTCCAGGACTCGACGTTGCGCTGGAAGTCGTCGGCGGTCGCCTGGTACAGCTGCGCTCGGGCCGTGTCACCATGGCTCGCGGCGATGGCCGAGGCGGCGGTCAGCCCGGCGATCTCGGCGGCGATGGTGGATGGCGAGTACCCGGTCTGCTCCTCCCAGCGCTCGACGCCGGACGAGGGTCCCGTGGCGACCAGGTAGTCCGCGCCCGGACGGATGTGCTGCTGCCACAGCGTGGTGTTGCCGCCGAGGCCGACGCGGTACGCCATCAGGATCGGGAAGGCGGTCTCGTCAAGCTGGTTCCCGCCGGTGTCCGGAGCGGACTTGCCATTCAGCAGCGAGTTCCGCGGCATCGCCCCGTTCGGGAGTTGCTGCTGGTCGAACAGGAAGAGGGTTGCCGCTCTGGCCGTGGCCATATCCCCGTCGGCCAACAACCCGGTGAAGGCCTCATACAGATCGCGGGAGAACACCTCCCGGTAGGAACCGAAATACGCCGGCTCGCTGCCGAAGTTCACCCCGGCCGGCACCGACTGGCCCCACGGACTGGCCAGGGAGGCAACGATGGCGCCGGGGTAGGTCTTGTCCTCGCTCGCCTTGAGAACGTTGGCGGACAGGTAGTAGTGGCTGCGCAGGCTTGCCGCCTGCCCGGCCGTCAGCGATGGGAAGCTAGCGGCTGGTCGACGCAGCGTGTTGTCGTAGACGATCCAGCCGTGCTGGAAACTGGCTGCGATCTTGCCGAATGAGTGGCTCAGCGAACCTCCGGCGCTCGCGAGCGACGCCGCCTCAGTCCGACCGAAACCCAGCGCGAGCGTGACTGATTTGCCATGGCTCGGGGTCACGTCCTCGGTTGCCACGATGTGGCCGTCCGGCGCGGAGCTGTACGGGGTCAGGACACGCGACGCGTCCAGTTGGATGAGGCCGTCGCTGGCGCTGCCGGCATACCCGACGCTGGCCGCCTGCGCGCTCGCGCTCGCCGCGAGGGCCATGTAGGTCGGCACTGCGTAGTCGCGGTTTGTCGCGTTCGTGACGGTGTTGGTGCTGAAGATCACCGGGACCGGCGATCCGGTCGTCGAGTCCACAACGCCGGAGTTGGCGCCGGCGTTGTCGGCTCCGCCGCCGCCATTGCCGTTGGCGTGCGCGTCCAGCCACGCGTACAGGTGCAGGCCGGCCAGGTTGGTGGTCGAGCCGGGCGAATCCCGAAACGCGGTATGCATCAGCACGGTGTCGTGCGCTGGGTCGGTGACGTACGTCGTGACCAGCTGGAACCCGTGCACAGCATCGGTGGACGTCACGGTGCATGCCATGCCGGTCGGATCAGCAGCGACCGTGTAGGTCATGTCGCGGGTCTGCAAGTCGGTGAAGGTGGAGCCGTCGGTCACGATGTACTGCAACGTGCTCACGTTCGTGTTGTCGATCGTCGGCTCGTAGACATCGGAGAGCACGCCGTCGGCGACGGTGTACCAGACCTTGGATCCCTGGGTCGCCGACGTGCCCACGCAATCCTTCCTGGCCAGGTCGAAATACGACGGCGCTCCGGGCACACCGGGCGCTGTTGCAATCGCCGCCACGGTCGCCGCGGCCGTGGGGCTGGCGACAGCCAACCCGGCCACGATCACGGCGCCCGCAGCCAGGGTGGGCAGACCGCGTCTGTGAGCCATGACCGACCCTCCGTCGTGCTGGGTAAAAGGGCCATGAGAAATCCAAAGCCCCCGCGATGGGGGCTTCGGACTCTACGCACATGACAACGTGCCTGTCACTGATGGGGAGGCGTCGGTCAAGAGCGGGGGTTGCGGGCCTTCGCCTTCACGGGCGGCGCGAACTTGCGTGGCGCTTGGTCGCCTGTTCAGTTGTGTTTGAGGTCAGTTCACGCGCCTTCCTGGACTTCCGTGAGGTCGTCGGCGACCAGTCCGTGCGCCTCTCGGTGCACTGCTGCGGCAGCCTCCTTGGTCGGGGAGCTGACCAGGCAGAACACTGCGCCCGAGCTTTCATCAAACCAGTACTTCAGGTATTCAACGCCATGTTTTCCTTGCACTTCGAGGTCGCGTTGGTGCGCGCCTGCCACGGCCTCCGCGGTGAAGCCCGTCGACCTTGTGGTGATGGTCCATGTCGAGCGGCAATCCGGGTCCGTCCTTGGTGACAGCGCGGGCAATGCGCCCGGCTCATTTAGTTGTCAGCGTGGCGTCGATGGTTGCGACCACGGTGTCCGCCCGAATCAACCTTCGGTCGATCCTTGAGGACAAGCATGGCTGTCGACGCCTTCGTGGTAGGTGCCCCCACCCTGCAGGGGTAATCGACAGCGTGAGCTCCGATGACTGCGGCGCGACAAACCTGCTTTCGATAGGCTCTGGGATTGTCGTGGATGGGTTCGCTGTCGCTTCGTAGCAGCGTAGAGCCGGTCAACTCTGCTCATAGCGCATGAGGTGCGAGGGTTTTCCCTCCGAGGCGGTGACGACCGCGATCCGTGCGGAGTCCGCGCTGTCCATGACGTCGTAGTGGATGCCGCCGACGAGATGCAGGATCGCGCTGCGCAGCTCTGGACCGTCCTCGATCGCCGCGATTGCATCCGTATTCACCCATATGGTGGTCTCTTGATTGCTGATGATCTTGATGAACTGCATGTCTGACTCCTGATGTTGGAAACGGGAGATGCGTTAGTGGGCGACCAAAGGAAACCCGGCAAGACGTAGGGTAAGGGGCGGTGCAGGCCAAGCCGCGGTGTGATTCCTTCAGGACCTACTGGTCGTCCGATACCGCGGGCGGCGTCGTCGATGCGGCTCGACTTCCGATCCGCGCTTCGGCAGCGCTGACAATGAGATCGACGCATGACTCGACTGGGAGCGCGGTGCTGTCGATGATCAGGTGATAGAGGCGAGGATCGTCCTGTCGCTGTCGATAAAAGAAATTCGCGTGGGCGGGACTCCTGGGCCACCCATATGCCAATCGGTCTGGGTCTGATCCTCGTCGTAGCTTCCACCCCAGGTGCTGAAGAAGCGGTTGCTGTCGCTGCCCATCAGCAGCGCCAGCGCGGGCTTGTCGAAGCCGCCAACTGCTGCCGTGACCATGGGGAGCAGCACCGGCCAGATGGTCCCCTGGTCGCCGGCGAGGTCCCCCTCATGTCCATAAACCCCGACCGCATCGTAAGCGCGCTGACTGTATGCGGTGGTCGGCGTGAATGCGTACTTGAACCAGGACTTGTCGTCGACCGTGTTGGTGGGGTGAAGTTGCTCCATGACCCAGGTCGCTTCGCCCTCGCGCAGCCATTGGTGGCGGAGGAGGAGGCGGCGGTGGCTGGCCGGACACCTCATCCACAGGTCCAGGTCACGGTCCCCGACTCCGTCTGCCCCGAGACAGTGCCCGATCCGGGCAGACTGGTGAACGACGCGTTGCCGGATCCATCGCTGTTGATGGTCATGGTCGAACCGCTGCCGGAGAAGTCGTCGCCTTCGGTGGTGACGCCTGCGGGCATCACATCAGAATAGGTGCCGGCGCCGTGAAACATGCTCGTCGGCACGCTGAGCAGGAAGTTGACGAGCGGGCCGCCCACGGTGGTGGGCACCCCCTCCTGGGGTCCGGTACCGAGGTTCCAGGCGAACGCGCTCTTTGCGAAATCCGAGCACGTATAGATCTGCCATTCATCGCTGGTGAACGAGCCCTGGACGGTGTCGGCGCCTGTGAAATTCACCTGGAATGTCAGGTTGGCCGTCTGCCCGCCATCGCTTCCGGGGGTGCCGTTGCCACCGTTGCTCGTCCCGCTCGTCGTCGGGGGCGGTGTCGTGGTCGTGCTCGCGCTGCACGCTGTGAGCGCCAAACCCAGCCCCGCGAGCATGGCGATACCGGTGAGAGAGAAGCGCGTTGTCCCAGGCGTGGTCGTGTTCATGGCCGCCAGGCTAGGTCCGGGCTCGTCGGGTTGTCTTAAGGTCGACTGAAGGCGCTCAGCCAGGGATTGGGTCGCATGCGGATCCTGCATGCCGACAAGCTAAGTCGCGGCGGCTCGCGCTGAAACCGGGAAAACCCTACGCGCCGGCGAAACAACCCTTGATCAGCTGGGCATTCCGGGGCCGCGCCGTGCGACGACCGCTGCGTCCGCTCCCACATCGCCACAGGTCGAGCAGCCAAGGTGCGTGTGGATTGAGCCTCCGCAGCCGGCGTGCTCATACAGAATCGGTGGACCGTTCGGGGCCGCCCACCGGTCACCCCACGCCGTCAGCGCGATGATCACAGCCTGCAGCTCGCGGGCCTTGTCGGTGAGCAGGTACTCGTGGTGCTCGGGCCGCTCCGAGTACTGCCGTTGTTCCATCAGGCCGGCAGCAACGAAGCCGTCGAGGCGCTTGGCCAGGATGTTCGAGGCCAGACCGAGATCACGCTGAAAATCGGCGAAGCGGGTGGTGCCGCGATACAGGGCGTCGCGCAGGATCAGCAGGCTCCAGCGCTCTCCCACCAGTTCGAGCGTTCGGGCGGCGGAACAGACCTCCGCCTCATAGGTTCGACCGAGCATCCCTCCACTGTACCACCACGCTTGCATTATGAAAGCAGCCCGTGATACCTTCCTTTCATCATGCAAGTAGCCGTTCAACTGGAGCCGTCATGAGCCGAGATTTCGCCACCACCATCACCGTCGATCACAGTCCGGAGGAAGTCTTCGACGCAATCACGAATGTCCGTGGCTGGTGGTCAGGACAAATCGACGGCAGTACCGACAAGCTCAACGATGAATTCACCTACCGCTACGAGGACGTCCACTACAGTAGGCAGCGGATCACAGAATTGATTCCTGGGAAGAAGGTCGTCTGGCGGGTGCTCGATTCGAGCCTCAGCTTTGTTGAGGACAAGCATGAGTGGAACGGTACGGAGATCACCTTCGAGATCGCTCAGAAGGAGGACAAGGCCGAGCTCTGCTTCACCCATGTCGGCTTGGTTCCTGACCACGAGTGTTTCGGCGAGTGCTCGAGTGCCTGGAGCTTCTACATCAACGATAGTTTGCGAAGCTTGATCACCACCGGCTCCGGTCACCCCAACGAGCAACGGGAAGGGGGCTCGGATCAGCCGTAATACATACCGTCAGTTCATCCGACTTCCGCAACAGGGATCTCGGGACGGGGACAGGTTATGACATACCGCACCGATCCGCGCGTCGACGCGTATATCAACCGGCTTCCGGCCTGGCAGCGCAAGGTATGCCGTGACGTGCGCGATCTCGTCCATGCCCAGGACCCGGAGGTAACCGAGACGATCAAGCGCAGCACGCAACCCTACTTCGTCCTCCAGGGCAACATCTGCGCGCTCCTGGCGGCCAAGGACCATGTCAACGTCTTTCTCTATGACGGGGGCATCGTGCCCGACCCCAGAGGAATCATCACCGCCGGCCACGAGAACAAGACTGCACGCACCGTTGGGGTTCGTGAAGGCGAGACGCTGAACCTGTCTGCGCTCGGTGCAATGTTCAGGCAGATCATTGCGAACAACCGCGCCGGCGGCTGGCGGAAGCTCAAGCGGGGAAACCTAGGCTCGTAGTCGCGAGCAGGGCATTCAGACCCGGCGGAAGCGCATCTCCACGAATGAGTACAGCCCGTAGGCCGCGAGGCCCGCGGCGACGACCAGGAGGAGCGCAGGTCCAAACGGCGCATGCGCAAGGGTGCGCAGTGTCTGGTCGAGGCCCTTGGAGTCGCTGGGATTGTTCGTAGCCGCCGCCTGGATGAGAAAGATCCCCACGAGGACAAGCACAGCACCACCAGCGCCGTTGCCAGCGATGCCCAGGCCGGTGGCCCACTTTCGCGCACGCGGTCCCATCTTCTCCATGGCGAGATGCTTCTCAAACTTTCGGGCGGAGGCCCTCCAGATCACGACGAATCCACCGACCACGATGCCTGCACCAATGACGATCACCAGCGCTCGCCCGAAGGGGAGCGCCAGCAGCCGGGCCGTCGCGCCTTGCTGCTGTTGGGTGCCTGACGATGTCGATCGGCCCATCAGGACAAGGATCGTGCTCACGCAGAGACCGGCATACACCAACCCCATCACGAACGCACCAACCCGATGCGCCCACTCCTTGGCCTCAGACTCGGCACCGGTTCCATGACCACCGACGGCGGCTACGGACCAACGCCAACACGTATACGCCGCGAAGCCCACAGCCAAGGCAATCAACAGCACACCACCAAATGGCTTGGAGGCGACATCCTCGATGGCACCGTGCTGATCGGCGCTTTGGGTCGTGCCGCCAACGGCAACCTGGGCCGCAATCAAAGCGATGATCAGGTAGGTGAAACCGCGAGCAGCGAGGCCCACTCGGGCCATTACCTCGACTGCACGGCTGTTCTCTGCCGCGTGCGCCACGGCTGATCCGCCGGTCGCGAGCGACGCTCCGAAGGGACGCTCAGACACCGATCGATTGCGCCGCATGAGCACAGCCTAGTGGCTGGTACCTGGAGCGGCAACCGCCGCCCTAAGCGATGGGGATGAGCCGATTCATCGACGTCAGCCACCGTCGCGGAGGGAATGGAGACGTATCGACCTCTGCCCCCACCGAGGGTTGAGGTGCTCAGTGACTACGACGCGTCTCGATACGAGGGCAAGGCGGAATTCCATTGGGGTACCGACCGTTACTTCTCCGACAACCCCTTTCTGACCGCCGAGTCCTGCGAGCGGCTGGTCGCCGCCGGCGTGGCGTTCGTCGGGATCGACTCCTTGAACATCGACGACATCGCCGATATGGCGCGGCCGGCGCACACGACGCTGCTCCGCGCCGGCGTGCCGATCTGCGAACACATGACCAACCTGGCCCCCGTTTCGTCCGGCGGTCGCCTTCATGCGGTGCCGATCGCGTGGGTTGGTGGCGGCACGTTTCCGGTGCGGGCGTATGTCCTGGCCGACGAGTAGCGCACCACGCTCGAGGGTTGGCCGTCGTCGAGCTGGCTCGTGCAGACGGTGGTACGTTGCTCAGCGATGAGCGACGCATGTATCGGTCCGATCAACGCGGCAACGGACCTGCCCGACGAGACGTGTGGGGCGGAAGCGACCAAGATCCTGTTCTTCCCGCATCAGGGTGGGGTCGCGTTCATGTCGTCATGTGATCGACACGTGGAGAGCCTCGCCCGCTGGGCCGGGATACGATTCGGCAATTGCTTCGCAGGCGGACCCATCGCCAAGGGCGCGCGCACGATGACCGAGGCGGCAGCGCAGTTCGGTCCCATCACGATGCCCCATGGGGACGACTTCGACGCACTCCTCGGCGTGCCGGTCACGGCGAAACGGTCCCGTGGACCCAGACGATCGCGGTAGTGTGATGGGGTGCCGATGTTCCTTGTCGTGGTCCGTCGGTCGGGAGCCGAATACGATGCGTCCCGACCCCTCGAGGACCAGTCCGGCTGGCCCGCACATGCAGCCTTCATGGACGAACTGGTGGATGCAGGGTTCATCGTTCTCGGGGGACCGCTTGCGACCGAGGACCGCGTCGTCCACGTGGTCGAAGCGGAATCGGAGAACGCAATCCGCGCAACGCTCGCGCGCGATCCCTGGAGCGAAACCCATCTGCAAATTGACACCGTCGACGCCTGGACGATCCGCCTCGACGGGCGCCGGACCGAAAGGCGATAGGCGGTACCCCTATCGCCACCAATGCGTGCGCGCAGCCGCAACCGCCGCGTCGACCGGCTGCTCCAGGTCCACCTCGACACGTACGAGGTTCTCCACCCATTCTCCGGCGATGACAACGGCCATCGCGCCGCGCGTCGCGTCCGCATCACCCCCAGAGCCCCGGAGGCAATCCAATGCGGCGCGACGCAGCGACTCCTCCGATGGGCGTTCAGGGTGAGACCCGCTGTTGCGCGTGCTGGTCAGCCGGTCGGCGAGATCATCAAATCCGGCCAGCAGCGTCCGAACCTGCGAGTCGACCGCCCTGACACCGTCAGGGCAGCCGGTCGCCCGATAACCAAGATCAATCGCAACCATCACCAGGAGATCTGCCGCAAGCAGCCCGTGACTTCCTGATGAGACGAGGCGCGCGGCCGCATCGGGATCGAGGGGTCTCGAGCCGCGCTCGTTGAGAAAGACGTCGAACGCCTCCGCTGCCCGGTCGCGTGCTCGCTCCGCATCGGCTCGGGTCCTGCCGATGTCCGCATCGCGGTCCTCCCCGAGCACCAGGCTGAACGCAAGCCCGAGATAGACGCGGACGGCGCGGTAGAAGCCCGCCGTTGCGCTCGCAAGATCGCGCCGGCCTCCCCGCGGCCAGAGGAGGACGCCGACCACGACGCTGACAGCGGTCCCGACCGCAATGTCTTCGACCCGCACCAATCCCACCTGCCATCCGGCCGGCGAGATCAGGTTGAAGATGATGATGACCATCACCGTGAAGGCGGCCTGACCCGTGACGAACCCGATCGCGCTGGCCGCGTAGGACGCGAGGAAGGTCGCGATCGGCATCGCGATCCACATGACGGTCGAGTCCCCGCCGGCAACACCCGCGATGACGCCGCCGACCGCGAATCCGATGATGCTGCCAAGCAGCGCCTGCACGGTCGTGCGCCCAGTGCCGAGTGCGTTCGATCGCAGCACCGATAGCGTGCCGAGGACCACCCAGAAGGCATGGTTCAGGCCGAGCGTCCTCGCCAGGAGTACCGACAGAGCAAGCCCGACCGCAACCCGTGCGCTCCCGTGCAGGACCGTCGAGCTGGGCTCGAGATGCGTGCGGATCGTCCGGGCGGTGCGCATCGCGACACCGCGAGCACCGTCGAGCCGCGGGATTCCCGCCGGGAGCGAGACCGCATCGTCGGGTTCCCGACCGGCGGCGATCACCGCGTTGGTGCTCAACGCGATCGTCAGATATGCGATGACGCGGAGCGTGTGGTCGACATCCAGTCCGTCGAGCACGGCCTCGGCTGTCCGTCCCGCGCGAAGTTCGTCGGCAGCCCAGCGATCGAGTGCCTCTCGATGCGCACGCCGCGCAGCCTCAAGTTCTCGAATTGCCGGCGGGGGTGCACCGATGATGACCGAGGCGTCCAGCCGCAGTGTCTCCACCACCGCGGCGGCGAGCAGGTCGCCTTCGCGGATGCAGGGACGGAGCGATGGACGGCGTTGGTGGAACGGCCGCTCAGCGACCTCGATGACCTGCCCTAGCTGGGTCACAAGCTCGACGAAGGCACGGTCCTTGCGTGTGGGACCGGAGGGTCGCATCCCCGTGCGCGCGTATTCGCCCTTGACGGCCGAAACCGCGGCGCGGGCGGCCTGTACGCGGCCTCCGACGGCTCCGTCAGCCGGACCACCTCGCATGGCCGCGACCAGGTCGGCGACCGTCCGGCACGCCTCTGCGGCTCGCCTCCGCAGCGATGCATGCTCGAACCACGGCCAGAAGAAGACGCCCGCAAGCGTCGAGACGATCGCGGCGATCATCCACCCGGCCAGCCGGGTGGGAATCGCGGAAACCGATGCTGGGATCGACGCGGAGAGGACGAATGCGAGGAGAAGCGCGGTTTGCGCCGCCGCGATGTATCCACCGAAAACGCCGGCGAAGGAGAGCATGAAGCCCACCACGAGCATGACGATCGCGGCGGTTGCGGCGCTGAATGAGACTACGCTCCCGATCGCGATGAGCGCGGCGCCGGCGAGCGCGGTCGTGGCGTAAGCGATGGCGCGAGTGCGTCGGGGGCCCCCGAAGTCCGCCATGACGAGCAGCCCGAAGCATCCGAAGACCGCGAAGGTCGCCACCTGCAGGTCGCGAATGACGAGCAGGGTGAGCGCGAACACCGCCGGATTGACCACGGCCGCGCGCGTCGCGCGATGCAGGGCCACCGCTGACGTGGGTCTGGCTACCAGGCGCTTCGTGAATCTCAAGCCTAGGTGTAATACCCAGACACGTTGTTGAGACGTGAGATGGGTGGGAGCTGAGCAAGGCTGGTGTGGGCTCGGTGATGGTTGTACAGGTGAAGCCAAGGCGT
>Ga0182024_10009860_pt1 | contig 19620 bp, 21 predicted proteins | sample P32metaG_FD_120480 | JGI IMG/M metagenome (GOLD analysis project Ga0182024, IMG submission 120480) | Permafrost microbial communities from Stordalen Mire, Sweden - P3-2 metaG (Illumina Assembly) | ecosystem: Environmental > Terrestrial > Soil > Wetlands > Permafrost | place: Sweden: Stordalen... | reverse complement strand
GTCGCCGATGTCCCAGCCGAAGACGTTGGTCATGGTCGCGCCGTGATTGAACATGCGGGCGAGGTAGGCCTGCATACCTTGAGCCGGGATACTGGGTGGCACTGATTGGATATCGACATTGGTGCCCTCGGCGGAGGCCCAGGGCGGGTTCCCATGGGCGTTCAGGGCCGCGTAGATATCGCCGAGCACGCCGGCATCTGGATAGGTGCTGAACCCCGGACGATGGAACTCGCCGAATGCGACCGCGGGCGGTGTATACATGACGCTGCGTGAGTAGGAACCGCCATCTGAGCCGTGGCCTTCATCAAACTGTTTTCGCGATATGAACGTGATGTGGGAGTAAATTTTATCGCTAGATACGCCGGCGCCGGCCAAGCTCTGCGACCAGGTTCCGATCCAGGTCTGAACCACGGATTGGAGCTCGCGGTCCGGGTCGCGCGGTGGCGCCTTCTCACTGAAACCGAGGTTCGTGAGAGCGCAATAGCCGAGGTCGCGACGCGACTCGAAGTCCCGTCCGATCGCGGCCTCCCAGCCGACGATGATCCCGGCAAACAGCGCTTCGTCTCCCGTCTTGCGCAGTTCTGCGACCTGTTCGGCGACGGCAGGGCCAATCACTTTGCCGGCCAGCCGCCTCGCCTCATTGAGCATCGCCGGGCTGTTGAAGCAGGCTTGGGGCGCAAGCCTCCACGGCTGGCCCCAGTTCAGGTATTGGCCGGTGTTCGGAGTTCCTTTCCAGTCAAGCCATTCGACATTGGCGGGATTGCTCCACAGGTCACGGCGGTTCATCCAGAACTTGGAATCGTCGATATGCAAGCCTACCGCGATTTTGTACTTCGACGCGACCGCGAAAGTTCTTTCGATGAGCGTGCGCAGCTGAGCGTCGGTGTAGTCCATCGCGAGCGGTCCCACCATAACTCCGAGCCGATGGAGGCCGTCTCCGCGCTCGCCCACGAAGTCCAGGATTTTCTTCGACTCGACGTCGATAAACTGGGGGTCAGGAAGCTTCGAAATTACCTGCTTCCCCGCTTCAGTGGTAAATCCTGGACCCGCCGTGAAGAGTTGGAACATCAGGTACTGGGGTTGAGCCTTCGTATCCACGGCTTGGCTCTGTCCGCCGTGAGCGTTCGATATCGAGAGAAGCATGAATGCCAGGAACACTATGAACCGCGCGCGAAGCATTCGCATCTGGCTACTCCACTCCTCACTCAGCGCCGAGACTGGCGCAGACCGCGAGCGTCGCTTCGGCTGCGTCGCGCCATGAGTATCGCTTCACCCGCTCGAAGCCCTTCGCGACCAGGGTCTCGCGCAAGGCTGTATCGGTGAGGATCCGTTCCATGCTTCGGCTCATGTCGTCGGCATCGTGCGGATCGAATGTGTCGGCGGCATCGCCCGCGATTTCGGGCAGAGTGGTATTGTTGGCCACTGTTATAGGTACTCCGGCGATCATCGCCTCATGAACCTGCAGGCCCCATCCTTCGTAGAACGACGGATAGACGAAGAGGCCGGCTCCCTGGTAGAGCGCCAGCACGTCCTCGGACGGCACATAGCCGAGAACCCTAATGTCATCTACGAATTGACTGCTCTTTACGCGGCGGTAGAACTCCGGATACGGCCACAGGCTGCGCCCGGCGATGACAAGCTGATGAGGCAGCCCGGTGCGGGACTTCAAACGTCCAAATGCCTCGACCAGACCCTCGAGGTTCTTCCGCGGGTGGATATCGTTCAGAGAGAGAATGTACTGCTGCCCGATGCCGTACCGAGTGCGTAAATCCGAGATCCTAGCCGCGGACAGACGCTCGCTGAATTCAGTGCGTACGCCGTGCGGCACCACGACGATTTTCTCGGAGGGGACGTGCAGGATGCGCACGATCTCGCGCCGGGAGAATTCCGTCGTGGTGACAATTCGGTCGGCACGCTTAACCGAGCTTCGCGTTGCAAGCGTTCTGGGTAAGGCTATATGAGGCGGCAGCCAGCCCGGATTCGCCAGCCAGAAGACGTCAGCAAGCAACAGGACCGTCTTGCAGGGCGCATAGGCCGGCAGGGTCGAAAAAGCGAGCAGGACATCGATCGGATGTCGTTCCAGCTCGATCGGATAGGCGATCAGGTTGCGCAGGAATGAGCTTCTCGCGTAGCGAGGCAGCGTGACGACTTGACAATTGGGTCGATGATCGATGCCAAGTTCCTCGTCGAGGGCGTACACCTTGAACCGCCTCTGCGGATAGCACTCCAGCATCTCTTTCAGGAGTTGTCTGGCGTGAACACCATGACCGGAGCGGGACCCGAAGCTCTTGCCTTGCCACAGGAACTTGCCGTCGTAGCCGATGGTCAGGGCCATGTCGACGCCACTTCGTCCTCCGCTGCAGTTTCCGACCGCCTATTGAAGACAGCCACCATTCCGAGGTGAAGCCGACCACCGGTGGCGCTCCTCCACTGAGTCGTTTGAATGATCTTCGCGGTCATCATAGCCCAGATACACATAGCCCCGATGCGCCCAAAAATTGCCCTAGCACACCATGTTCTGGCGACTCAGACCCAATAACGCTGCATGTGCGCCTTTCTGACTCAGTAAGACTGGGATCCTACCGTCCACCGGGAACGCTTCTCGGTATCGCGCCCAAAACCGGCACCCCGAGCTCACTATCCAGGTCGCGGATCGTGCGAACGCGTGGATCAAGTGATTCGAAGAACAGCGCCCAGCCGATCGCCACCACCAAGGCCGTTGCGAAGCTCAATCCCGCGTACACATACTTTAGTGGCTTGACCGGGTACAGACCCGGCACCGCGGGCGAGACGATGCGGATTTCGGTGACGGTAGCAGACTCTTTCACCCGTGCCTCCTGGTATTGCTTGAGAAAGAACTCATAGCTGTCCTCCGCGAGGCGCTGGTTGAGGGTAAGGGCGTTCATTCGTGTCTCTTTTTGGGGATAGGCGGCTAGCTGTACCTGCCAGGTCGAGATCTGTTCCTTTAGCTCCGCTACCTGCGCCTCCTGCGCGATCACGTTCGGGGTGATAAATGCGCCTGCCACACGCTTCAGCCCCGCCAGCGTCCCCTCGGTTTTCGCGAGCGTGCTTTCCAGGTCCGATACGTTCTTCAGTTTGTCGTTGTATTCGGAGCTCAGCTCGAACGTTCCACCCGAATTCTTGTACGCGAGTATCGCGGCCCGGGCTTGCTCGAGCGTTTTGCGACTCTCATCAAGCTGCACTTCGATGAACTCGCGGGCGCGCGCGTACTCGCTGCGATACGCCTGGGAACTCTGCTCGACGAAGATCTCGGCTGCCATGTTGGCAATCGCAGCCGCCTCCTTCGGTTCACTGGAGCGCGCGGTGATGTCGAAGGCGTAAGTATCCTTCCTCGCAGAAACGACGAGGTCCTTCTCGACGCCCTCGACTGCCAGATCGAACGGAGACGCGGGAATGTCTCGGCCGTACTTGCAGTAATTTTGCACGGTGCGAATCGTGCTTTTCACCCAGGTCCTCACTTTGTCTTTGATAGTCTCGAACGAACTCTCGGGCTTTTTCGGCTTCTTGATATTAAGGTGAAGGGCGTCAACGATCTTCACCGCCACCGCTGGGCTCTCTATTACTTCGATGTAAGTCTTGCTAAGCGAGTCGATGGGTGCGGACAGGTTTACTGGAAAGTCGACAATCTCGTTCTTGTCGCCACCCCCAGAGTCGAATTTGATATCTTCGAATGGTCGAACGAGTACCAACGCGGTGGACTGATACTGCTCAGGAAGCACGTAGGTCAACCCAAGCGCGACGCAAGTTGCGATGATTGGCAACCCGATCAATACCCATTTATGGGCAGCGAGAATTCGCCAAATGCGGTAGAACTCCATCGTCGCTACTCCGTGCTCAATCTCAGGATTCCCAACGTGCCTGCTCCTGTTAATGAGGTCAGACTAGCCTACAAAGAACTAAATGGTAAGAATAACGTTTCGCTGATCGTTCGACATGACTGGATCTACGCGACCGCCGTGGCCATGGACTGCCATGAAAGCTAGCTCATTGCGGATAGGCGCGCTGCGTGGAAATAGGCACTGCTTGTGTGAGCCGATTCCGCGTGTTAAAGGTTTCCCGCGAAAGCCTTTTGTCCAACATTGGTCATAAGAACGTTTCAATCGTCGTAACGCCGTTTAAATTAGCACTGACGCCATACCGGGCCGTTATGCTGGTTGAACGATTCTGATGCTTTGCGCAGCACTGTCGTGCTTGGTGGAATAATGCGGATGGTAGATGGCGTAAGAGGTTCTGGGACCACCTACGACGCAAATAAGAGTTCATTCAGCCGATCAACCTCCGGTTATATAACGTATTTACTGATACGCTCGATAATGGTGGTGGTGTCGCTCTCGGGGCTTAGTGCTTGTGCTTCGGTCGAATACCCGCTCAGCCAAGTACCCCCCTTGCCCTTGCCGACCGTAGTATCGAGTTTATCTGCCAATGACGAACAACCGGAATATCGCATCGGACTCGGCGACGTTCTTATTATCCAATCCTACTTCGATCCAATACTTAAACAATCTGTTACAGTGCGTCCGGACGGGTTCGTCTCTCTGGTTCTGCTTGGAGATGTCTCCGCGGTGGGCAAAACCACACGCGAACTCGACGCGGCGCTCACCGAACAATATGACAGCCGGCTGCCAGCTAAACCGGACGTTACCGTAACCGTTGATCAGATGGCCGGGATGGTAGTCTACGTCGGCGGCGAGGTCAAAAACCCGACCTTCGTGCCAATTAAGGGTTCTCTCACCCTGCTGCAAAGCGTAACTGCAGTGGGCGGTTTTCTGGCGACCGCAAACGATAATCAGGTCCTGCTGTTGCGCGAGGGTGCCGGCGGCCACTTCCGCGCATACCAGATCGACGCAAGACTCCCGTTACGCAACCAGGCGGACGAAGTCTATTTGCGCAGCCACGACGTCGTCTACGTGCCAAAAACCCGAATCGGCCTGGTTGACCAATATGTCGATGAGTACATTAATCAGGTTGTGCCAAGGTTCGTTACGACGAACTTCGGCTACTCTTTCTTCGATCAAGTTGGCCAGAGCACGGTGACAACTCCGGGCAGATGACGTAGCCGCGGTTACGCATGACAACGATTTTACGCATATAGCCCGGATGTTTTTCGATGCGCCAGCTAGAGCGCGTGATCGGCACGGCTTGGATGGCTGCCCGCGCGCGTAATCGGGCTGGGCGATGCGACGCACTACAATAATCGCGCCAGCCGGGTCACCTGTGCCTGACGCTGCTTCCACACTTCACGGTTCATCGGAGCCGAGCCAACGTCCGGAATTCGAGATAGCTTATCCAGTACGGGCAGGCCCGCGAACGATCTCAGTGGCGCTGGAGGTCAAATCGGTTTCATTGATTAGATTGGACGTGCCGTCGTCGATCACGAGAACCTTCGGCCCCCGCGCGCCCGCTCAGCACAGGAACACCTCGCCGCCGATCGCGAGGGGTTTTTCAGCAGCCTTGTTGTAGCAGATGCAGTAGAACCGAAGGACTTTACGCCTCGGCATTAGGGAAGTTATTTGCGAGACGCCACACTAGCTCGACGCGCCCTTTCGGATCGAATCAGTCCGCCCGACGCAGCAGGTAGAGATCCTGGTCCGGATTCCCCTTCGCTCCTTCAGGAACGGCATCGACGATCTCGAACCCTTCAGCCAGTATCTCGCGCACATACGATTCCGGATGAAAGGATACGCAGAGGTTTCCACCAGGGTATTGACCGAGGCGGACAACGGGCCGCCCTGAGTTGAAATCTTCCAGCTCCTTGTCCGCGAGACGCCCGCTGTAGGCTTTCCCATGGACCGAAAGAAGAAGCATTCCACCAGGCCTCAATATACGGCGAAGTTCGTCACGCCATGCCTTTTGTGCGTTGATGTCCAGGTGAGTGAAGACCGAAAACGCATAGACCAGATCGAAACTCTGGTTGGCAAAGTCGAGCATCGCGACCATCGAATTCTTGCTGATACTCGCGAAAGGGACGCAGCGCTGACAGGCCTCGACGAGATAGTCATTTACGTCGGTTCCACAGATTCGCGTATCCGCGAAGCCGTTCCAATACCGGATGACCCGCCCACACCCGCAGCCAAAATCGAGAACATCCTTGAGACTTCCGATCGGCGTCCCGTTCCTTTCAAGCGTCTCGCGGATACAATCGAATCCCCGCCGTCCCAATTCAAGAAAGCCTGGAACGTCGGCCGTACCGGCCACCAACAAGCGAGCCCAATACCCCGGTATCGGAAGCATCTCCTGGTTGCCGCCGAGCCAAAAATGGAAATTGTGGAATAACGTAGTCGGAGTCAAGGTTGCAGCAAGCATTCGAGCTTTGTAGGCTTGCGGCATCAATCGAAGAGCTTGAAGCAAAGCAATGATCGTCTTCCTCAATGTCGTCTTTTTCAAATCACGCATCGCTTCCTTCACCTTTGGCCTTCCCTGGACGCGTAATGTAGGCCAACGCGGCCATCCCGATCATCCGCCAGGTCTCGAGTTCAACTCAGTATAGGTGATCGGCGAACTGAAGCACGCTGTCAAGGTAACCTAAGGTGAGCACCTCACCGTCTTGCAACACAATGAACTGTTACAGATCTGCGTCATCGCTCAGTCCGCTTGCCTGGGACGCCGCCTCAAACAACGCGGTCGTGGTCTGAAGCTATGACGATTCCGGGGATTTCGCACCGAAGACCGCTGCTAGCCTGCGGGACGGACCCAAGCTAGACTTCAAAGCTGTACTGGACGATAATCGCGCGCCGACACCCGACCGGTGACGGACCCTTGTGGCAATCGAACTGGTAGACACACCTTACATCGGGACAGGCTTGAGTGCGTTCACGCAAATCATGTCGGAGAGCCCTGAAGTTGCAGACGCATACGTCGCGCTTTTGGGGGCCTTGCGGTTGAGTTGTCCGCTCGACTCCGGCAATTCGATCCTTGTGACGAGCACGCAACCGGGCGAAGGTAAGACGACGGTTGCTTCGTGCCTGGCGATTACCGCCTCACTCGCGGGGCAGACGGCCCTCTTGATCGACGGCGATCTGCGACGGTCGTCGTTGGCATCGGCAATCGGCATCGCCGACACGGTCGGGCTCACCGAAATCCTCCTGGGTCAGGCCCAAGCCGCTGAAGCCATCCATCCCGTCCCGGCGTTGGCGGACTCACCACGGGCCGGTCTCGTCAGCGTAATGGCCGGAGGGCGGAAATCCTCGATATTTCTCCCGGCCGTGGATTGGCCCAAAGCGCGAACGGCGTTCAGGTCAATTTCGCAGGCGTTCGGCATTGTACTTTTGGATTCGCCCCCTATTTTGGCAGCCAATGATGCGCTGCTTCTCGCGAGCATCGTCGACGCAGTCCTTCTTGTCGTCGGCGCAGGCAATGCCAATCTCGACGACGTGCGGCGGGCCAAGGAGCAGTTCGATCAAATCGGCATTCCGGTCATCGGGACCGTCCTCAATGAATTCGAGTCGAAGATCCACGGGCGGTCGAATCAGCCCTATCGCGGCTATAATGGACGCTCGCACCGATGAGCGCAGAACATGATCCAATACCGAGCCGAGAGCCGGTCCGCGATGGCGCGCCGGACACCTCCATTGCGCTTTCCATAGTCATCGCGACTTACAATGCACGCGATCTTCTGGTTGATTGCCTGCAGTCGATCTACCAGAATCCGCCAGGCGAGTCCTATGAGATCATCGTCATTGATGACGCATCAACGGACGGGACGAGTGAGATCGTACGGGCTCGATTTTCGGAAGTCCGCCTGTTTCGGAACGAGATCAACAGCCATTACGCAAGCTCGAACAATCGGGCTTTCAGGCTTGCCCGAGGGCGCTACCTATATCTGCTCAACAACGACACGATAGTATTGCCGCAGGCGCTCGACCGCATGCTCGCCTTCTTAAGCGAGCATCCCGAGGCCGGTGCGGTGGGCAGCAGGCTGCTCAACGAAGACGGGACGATCCAGTGGTCGGTCAAGTCGCTACCCAACGTCGGCTCCGCGCTGTTTGGCGCCCGTTCCATCATCACTCGGCTGTTTCCGGACAACCCTTATTCGCGCAAACATTTGCTTCATCTCCGTCGGGACATGACCACGCCATTCGTCGCCGGCTATGTTTCTAGCGCCTCGGTCATGATCCCGCGTGAAGTCGTCGACAAGGTTGGCGATCTTGACAAACGCCTCTCGTATCATGTCGATGCAGACTACTGCAAGAGAATTGCCGATGTTGGGTACAAAAGCTATTACCTGCCGACAGCGACTATTGTTCACTTAAACCACCGTGGCGGAACAATGGTCAGCTTTCGTCGTCGAATTCGCTCGGTCGTGGAGTTCCACGTCGGCAGTTACATCTATTATCGCAAGCATGTTCAGCACTCACCGTGGAGCCCACTGCAAATCATCGTTATAGCCGGCCTCTTCACCCGTTTTATGGGATCGCTCGCGGTGCAGGCCTCTACCGAGGTCGTGAGCCTGACGCGATCCCTTTCCCGGCGATACAAGGCCGTTCGGTGATGCGATATCTGCAGTCTTGGTCATGAGCATGGGTGCGGGGCTGCGCTTTGGCATTGATAGGATGCCCCAGAATTAACTCAGGATCGAAGCGATTGCGGCAACGGTGACTCAAGTGAAGATTCCTCGCGTGATCCTCGCTGCATTCAAACGTCGTGTTCTCGAGCATATGGGTGAGCGCCCACCAACAAGAATAATTGAGAATGCAGCAGGCGAGCCGTATCTTAATCGCTGGGAGCTCCTCGGGAACCACCCGATCTTCGACATCTATCTGCACCAATTTCTCAAGTCAGACGACACGCAGGCACTTCACGATCATCCGGGCGTAAGTGTGGCGATCGTTCTGAGCGGAAAATACACAGAGTGGTTTCAGGCAAATAGGTGCAAGCTACGCACTGAAGGGGACGTTATTCTGCGGCGAGCCACCACCGCCCATCGCATCGCAATCGATGAAGGTGAAACCCAACCCGTTACAGTCTTTCTGCGGGGGCCAAAATTGCGGGAATGGGGGTTTCATTGCGCTAGCGGCTGGCGACATCATCGCGATTTTCGCGCACGCGGCTGTGAGCCTTAGCCCACTTTCACCGCTCAGGTAGCCCTAACTATGCAGCCGCTCAAATCTCAACGACCGTCAGGGCAATTGTAATCGCCGGGAGCGGACACAGTTGCGATCTCGATCGCAATGGAATCGTAACGATGGCTGCCTACGGCCTGGTTAACTTGACGCCGCAAGCAAGTCACCGTTTTGTGCCGCGGATCCTCAACAGCTCGGAGCATCGCGTGTTCAAACACCCGCGCCCACCTTTCCAGCTTCTATTTGATCGTCTCTCAAAGAAGGAAAGCGAACGGTTAAAACCAAACTGTCTTCGAGGGCTTCCCACCAATGGTCGATGCCAGGGCCGAAAGCGATGTAATCACCCGGAGCGCTTAAGAGGATTTCCCGTATTCCATCACGTAGCCTGAGTCGCGTGGTGAAGGAGCCCTTAACGAGTATGGAGATCGTGGTGGCTTTCCGCGATTGAGCAAATTCTTGCCGGCGCTCACCTTTCGCGTGTTGGCCCCATTTTATTTCGAGCGCTTGCTGATGGGCCAGACCGAAAGAGTCCGGGACGAACTGCCCGACGAACCAGCCGCGGTTTCCATCTTTCGACGCATTGCCGGTACTGACAAGGTCATTTCGATCAGTCATACCCAATAACCCCGGCTTCGGAGAATCATGCTAAACCAAATGTTGGCGTTACCTTCTTGATGGCGTGCGCATAGTCGCGCTCAATATGCGGACGCAGGAGTCGCGGTAACGCTAACGCCAGCCGTGCGGCCAACAATCGCAAAGTTACCTTGGTAGCGCTTTCATGGCAGCCGTTGGAATCTTGATAGATATCAAACGTAACTTTCCGGGTGATCCTAGTCAATATCTGCCGTCGGGAGACCCCGCGTCGTGGCTGCGGCTCCGCGCGCGACGCTATGACGGGGAACGGCTTGGCACCCGGATAGTCGCCGAGGGCGAGCCCACAAAATGACCTTGTTCGTGACGGGCATTTTGAAAAGCAAGGGCTGAGGCAATCCCGCTAGCCTTGCCGCTGACCGTATGAAGTTCTTTGAAAGCTGGTAGGCGAAAGCCAAAGGAGCGTAAGTATGAAACTGGACCGTGCGCAAACGCGACACAATATAACTTAGCAGGCGATTCCGACGAGTCGTATCTTTGCGGATAGCGATGAGCCGCACCGAATCTACTCCTTGCCAGTTACCAGCTCTCAGAGAATTTCAGAAACGGAAGACCGGAGATCAGTTCGTTCTTCGCCCTCGTAGAAAATCGCGCCCAAAACGTAAAATCGAAATGGCGCGGGAACCTGCTTAAACCGTCAAGAGCGTTGCATCTTTTCTCTGAGATAAGAAAAAACCGGCAGAGCCTTCTTCTAAATTTGGGGAGTCCTAATTCTGAGAAAGAAAGAAGAGAGAGATTGTTAAGAATTCGGCGGCGTTACATTTTTCTTTATCCTTGGAGGTCTGGGAGGTATTAGGTCTTTATCCTCTTCCGATCGCTTAGGGAAGATAAAAATCGTCTCGATCAGACCTTCAGCAATGTCGAGAAGCCGATTTAAGTCCGTGAGCTCAGGACGATGCACCCGATGCGCCGCAGCGTTCCCGGCCTCTATCGTATTATCAATAAACACTCTCTGGTCTTCCGTAATGAAACCATCATCTCGGAATTTAAAGAGCGTGTTCGTAAGCGAACCGCAATCGCCGACTTTCGCCATCATTACCATATCGATCAGAGTACGAATCCCCATACAAACAAGAGAATTTAATTGAGCGTAAAGTGCGGAGTAAATTTCCTCCAACATCACAACTAATGGAAACTGATCGTGTTCCCAGACTAATTCATTCAGCCACGGAGGCTGGGGGCGCGACTTCTTCGGAGGATAATAGGTCTCGTCCTCAATCGGGGTTCCGTCTTCGGTAGTGATGTCGTCTCGTATCTGGACGAGGCGGAATGTTACATGTCCACACCCGTTGCATTGCAATGTCTGATACTGGTCTATTGAAAATCTGTCACCGAGCGGAGATTCTGCTTTGCATACCTTTTCGTATAAGAGCGTCTGATTGGTCACTTTCAGACACTCATTGCAATGGGCTTTAAGTGATTTCTCGATGATCTTCACCTGACCTATTGGTTGTCCAAATTTAGAACCTCAAAACAGATAAATTAGTTTATCTCCTTACTTGCAGTCGGCCGTTTTCGCCCGCGACCGTACAGGTTTAGGGCGACCAGACCGAGCAAAAAGGCTAGCATTCCGAGGCCTTGAGTATGTAGTGAATACTGCTCGTGTGGTTGTGGTGTTGCGGTTTGCCAGTCCGCCCAGAGAAGAAGAGCACCTATACCGACCCACATAAGGATGTAACCGATAACCACCAGAGCCAGCAAAGCGAAAAATGCTTCGCGGCCAAATAAAAAACAAACAGAATCGCTAGGAGTAGTAAAATCACCATTTCCCCAGCTTCCAAGCCCGCTCAATACCTTTCGCCAGAGCTTCTTGCCTGACCTTGACCCTAGGTCGAGTAATGCTTTTCGGCGATTTTCACAAAAACGCGTACAAAAATCAGACAGGTAATCCAGAAAAATAAAAGCCCTTTAAAATCAAGCACTTAAGATGGTGGAGGCGGGGGGAATTGAACCCCCGTCCGAAGACCCTCCGGAAATGGCCACTACACGCTTAGTCCGCAAACTGTAGCTCGCCGCGCGCCCGCCCACGGACAGGCTTACGCGCAGCCAGCCGATTGAAGTTTCGGGCCACCGTCCAACCGGTAGACTACGGCGCCCTAGCCCACTAAATGACGCCTCGACCCACTGTCATGGGCGAACAGTGGCGAGACGCTAGCGGCCCTTAGGCCGCCAGAGCGTAACCGTTATTATCTGCGGGTAAATTTCGCAGTACTGTTTGTTTTACGGGCCAACAGCACCCCGGCGTGCGACCAAAACCTTCGTGACCCCGTCGAACCCGGTTCGCCCCCATCGAGAGCGACCGTCGCGCCATGATCAATCATAACGCCCGGTCGTAACGGCTACACACTCATTTTAAGGATGGCGCGGCGCCGGCGCAATGCGCATTTGCTGACGATAGCCGGCGAATTGAGGTACGAGCGGCCTATAATAGTGAAATCGGTAGTGAGATTCTCAGAAAGCACACTACCAGAGAGGATTAATCCGGTTGTTGCGCTACCGAATCGACTGTTACAGGCCACTAGCGGCGAGAAATTAATCTTGGGCAGCCCCGATAGCCGATCCATGGCGCGAGCGGGCCGCGGATTTGTGCTATAAATTTTGGCCACGTTCGATGAAGATCCTCGGAATTTCCGCATACTACCATGACAGTGCCGCGGCGCTGGTCGACGACGGCAGGATCGTCGCCGCGGCGCAGGAGGAGCGCTTTTCACGCAAGAAACACGACGCTGGCTTTCCGCGAAATGCGGTCATCTATTGCCTGCATGAGGCCGGAGTCCGGTTGGCGGAAATCGACAATGTGGTCTTTTACGATAAGCCCTGGATCAAGTTCGAGCGAATGCTCGAGACTTACCTGGGCTTCGCCCCGAAGGGATTGAAGTCGTTTCTGACCTCAATGCCCCTGTGGCTAAAAGAAAAGCTTAACCTCAAGTCACTGCTGATGCGTGAACTCGCGGCGGTCGGTGAATGCACGGCCGCCGAATTGCCGCCACTACTCTTCACGGAGCATCATCAGGCGCACGCAGCTTCAGCGTTTTTCCCGAGTCCGTTCGAGTGCGCGGCGGTGCTCTGTCTCGACGGCGTGGGAGAATGGGCGACGACCTCGCTGTGGCTCGGCGAAGGCAATCGGCTCTCCGCTCAATGGGAGATCGATTTTCCGCATTCGCTGGGTCTGCTCTATTCGGCTTTTACCTATTATACCGGTTTCAAGGTCAATTCAGGCGAGTACAAGCTCATGGGGCTGGCGCCGTATGGCAAGCCGAAATATGCCGATCTAATCCTGGAGCATCTGGTTGACCTGAAGCCCGACGGCACCTTTCGGCTCAATAGCGAATTCTTCAACTATGCGACCGGGCTGACGATGACGAGCGGCAAGTTCCACGCACTGTTCGGTTCGCTGCCACGCGAACCCGAGTCGCCACTGACGCAACGCGAGATGGACCTGGCAAGTTCGATTCAGGCGGTGACCGAGGAGATCGTGCTGCGGCTCGCTCGGACCGCACGCAAGGAGCTCGGCGCCGAGTACCTGTGCCTGGCTGGAGGCGTCGCGCTCAACTGCGTCGCCAATGGAAAAATCCTGCGTGAAGGGATCTTTCGCGACATTTGGGTGCAACCGGCTGCGGGTGACGCAGGTGGTGCGTTAGGCGCGGCGCTGGCCGGATGGCATCTGTACCGCGACGGCGCACGGGTTACCAACGGCGCCGACCAGATGCGCGGCACTTTCCTCGGTCCGAGTTTCGATGACGATGAAATCCTTCACGCGCTCGAAGGGGTCCGTGCCGTTCATCAGTACCTCGACGATAACGAGTTGTTCGATCAGGTGGCCGAGGCATTGAGCAATGGTGCGGTCGTCGGATGGTTTGATGGACGCATGGAGTTCGGGCCACGCGCACTCGGCGCACGCTCGATTATCGGCGACGCGCGCGATACCCGGATGCAGTCCGCGATGAATCTCAAAATCAAGTATCGCGAGTCCTTCAGGCCGTTTGCTCCGTCTGTACTGTGTGAACGGGTCGCCGATTACTTCGAACTCGACCGGCCAAGTCCGTACATGGCGATTGTGGCAGCAGTGCGCGAGAAACTGCGCACGCCGATTGGCCCGGATCAGAAACGGCTGTTCGGGATTGAGCAACTCAACGTGCCGCGATCGACCATCCCGGCAGTGACCCACGTTGACTATTCGGCGCGGATTCAGACGGTGCATCGCGAGACCAATCCGCGTTACCATGAATTGATCCGGCGCTTCGAGGCGCTCACAGGCTGTGGCGTGATCGTCAATACTTCGTTTAATGTTCGTGGTGAGCCGATAGTCTGTACGCCCCAGGACGCTTACCGCTGCTTCATGCGCACCGAGATGGACTACCTGGTGATGGGAAACTATCTGCTGGCGAAGAGCTTACAGCCGGTCCGTCCGCGCGATGAGTCGTGGCGCCAGCAGTTTGAACTGGATTGATGCCGGCGCAAAGGGAGACGGCGAAGGCTGGAGCGAAGGAGCTCCGAAGCTTCGGCCTCGTTTTGGGCGTGCTGTTCGCGGCGTTCTTCGGCGTCTGGCCGCTGCTGCGTCATCGCGGCAGCCCGCTATGGCCATGGATCGTCGCCGGCGTACTCTGTCTGTTCGCTTTGATTTGGCCGGCTGCGCTCAGCCACCTTCATCGCGGCTGGACCCGGCTGGGGCTCGCACTTGGATGGGTCAACACACGGGTTATTCTAACGCTGCTGTTCGCAATCTCAGTCGTGCCAGTGGGACTTCTGATGCGGCTATTTGGGCGCGATCGAATGGCACGCAAACTCGACCCGGCCAGCACCAGCTATCGGGTGCCCTCGCGGCAGCGGTCTGACAAAGACATGGAGCATCCATATTAATGTTCGATTTGCTCAAGGACCTATGGGGATTCGCTCGCGAGCGCAAGAAGTACTGGCTGGTGCCGCTAATCGGAACGCTGGTGCTGTTGAGCCTGTTGGTCGCGCTAGCGCAATTCTCGGCCGTCGCGCCATTCATCTATACGCTCTTCTAAATTGATGTTGTTGTCATGAACAGCGCACCGAATGTGGAAGATGGGCGGGGGGCATGCGTGCGTAGCACCCTCAGCCGCTGCGGCGATGTCACCCGATGCTGAAAGCGATCGCGCAACGGCTCGCGCTTATTCTCGCCGGCATCCTGGCAGCGTTCGCAATCACCGAGGTCGCCGTACGCGTCTTCAATCTCGCTCCAGCGGAATTCTATACCTACGATCCCTATGTTGGATGGAAATTGAAACCCGGCGCATCGGGCTGGCAGACGCACGAGGGGAATGCGCTGATCGAGGTTAATAGCGACGGCTTTCGCGGCCCGGAATATTCGTTCGAGAAACCGCCCGGCACGCTGCGAATCGCAGTGCTCGGCGATTCGTTTACGGAGGCCCAGCACGTCGCTTTCGACGATACGTTCTGTGCAGTTGTGCAGCGCGATCTGCAGGCGCAATGTCCGTTCGCGATCGGCGGCGATCGGCTGCCGCGGCAGATCTTCACGCAAGTCGAGGTGATCAACTTCGGCTGCGACGGTTATGGCACGGCGCAGGAGCTACTGACGCTACGCCATTGGGTGTGGCGCTATTCACCCGATGTCGTGGTGCTGGCCTTCTTCAACGGCAACGACGTGCGCAACAACTCGGTCGTGCTTGAGGGCGACAAGTGCCGTCCCTTCTTCATCCACAAGGATGGCAAGCTGGTACTGGGCGGCCCGTTCGAAGACTCGCGGGCGTTTCGCGCCCACTGCATAATGCGCTTCGAATCGCGTCATTCGCAGGTGCTTAACCTGATCGGCAACGGCCGCAGCCAGTTAACCAACATCATTCGCGGCGCTCTCGCCAATCCACACGGAGGCGCGGCCAAACCGGTTCCGCACGGATTCGAGCTGGGGCTGAGCGATCTGATTTATGGACCGCCAATCAACGAGGTCTGGCGCGAGGCCTGGAGCGTAACCGACGACCAGATCGATCTGATGAGTCGCGAAGTGACGGACCACGGAGCGCTCTTTCTGGTCGCTACGATCGCAACCGGAATCCAGGACGATCCCAACCCCGAATTTCGCGCCAAATATATGCAGATGGTCGGTTCCAACAATCTTTTCTATCCCGACGACCACATCCGCGAGCTCGGCCGACGGCATGGTTTCGCCGTGATCAACCTGCCGAAGCCGATGCAGGAATATGCAGAGGCGCATCGGGTCTATCTGCACGGGTTCCCCAATACCGGTCCCGGCCAGGGCCATTGGAATGTAGAGGGCCATCGCGTGGCCGGTACACTGATCGGCGAGCGTATTCGCCAATTGCTCGATGAGTCCGACGCGCCATCGGAGTCTTCGCCCATCGCTGCGGCGCCTCCGAATCCGCCGCATTAGCTGCGGAACGCGATCGCGCGCGGTCTCAATGGGCCCGAAATCGACCGGAAGCCCGGCGATAGCCGTGCTCCCCTTCCTCATTCCGTCGGCTGGCGGATGTCGCCCTGGGGTTGAGGGATTTCCTCAGCCTCAGGGGCTGAGGTTATTTCAAATCAGTCACGGAATAAGCGGGGCCAACGTCACACAATTGGCCGTTAGATTGTCACTGGCGCTGACGTTGCCACCGCAAATCAGTTGGCCGTTGATAGTCGCTCCACTATTCACCTTGCAATTCTACAGTGTGCAACCAGGGTCCCGTTGAAGACGCTAGAGGTTCCGCCAATAAGGGCGTCATTAGCCTGCTCGCCGATCAGATTGAATACCACACTGTCGGGTCCGGCGGGATTGGCGGGATCGGCACTACTAAAAGATCAATTTTGAACCGATAGTCAACAGGCCGTCTGAGGGCGTTGGCGGGGCCAGTCACATTGAATACGATGATTTGACTGGAGTCGCAATCGATCTTCAGCGTTGCCGAGCCGCCCAGCGTGATCGACGGAGTGGAGATCACCGTGACGTTATTAATGGGTTCATAAGCGATCGAGGACGGAATGCAGAAGGGGACCCCGGCCTGAGCCAGTATCCCCTTCGTTGTCAGTCGGCCTCCGCCGGGGATGTTGAGGGAATCCTCAACATCCCCGCGAAGGGTTACTAGAGTTACTTCAGAACGTAACCAACGGGTCGTAGGTGGCCGTGACGTTGTCACCGACAGTGACGGTCGATCCGCAAATCAACTGCCCAGTGATTTTCACGTTCGTGGAGCCCACCTGACAGACTTGTACTGGCGCAACCAGGGTTCCAGCAAACGTGCTGTTGGTTCCACCAATAACGTCCGGACTCGTTGAAGCGCCCTCCACATTGAAGACTACGTGAGCCGCGTCAGTGCCTACGAGCGCAATGGTGAAGCCAGACTTCAGGTTCACCGTGCCACCCGTTGCGCCGCTTCCGGTCACGTTAATCGCCATGACGGTCCCAGCAGGGCAGCCGCTGCCATTGATAATCAGCTTGGTCGTGCCAGCCATCGTAATCGACGGCGTGCTGGTTACATAGACACCCGTTGTGATCGGAGCAGAGGTGCAAGCGATTGTGAACGGACTGTTCTTGCTCGTGACGTTCACCGCAGGCAGTGCCTGGTCAACTGGCAAGGATGCCACTTCTGCAGAGAAAGTAGTCACGTCGCCTGCCGAGCCCTCGAGCAACGCGAGCTTGCCGCTGGTATCTGAGAATCCTGCGCACGAAGCACCAGTTTTCAGACTCACGAGAGTGTCCGCAGGGCTATCCTGAGTGATGCAATCCCCTGACACTTTGGCGAAATTCTTAATCGTAATGGCCGGGAAGATGTTCGAGGAAGCGACCACATCACCGAGAACCTTCGAGGAATTACCAATGGTATCGGTACTTCCACCGATATCGCCCGGACTATCGCTATTCACGTTGCCAAGCGTCGTGGTTCCTTGAGTGCTGAGGATAAGGAATCCAGAGGCATCGCCGAGCGAAATTGGAGGCGGCGGAGTCGCGGTCGGGATATCGCCCAGGAATGGGTTGAAGAGCAACTTCGCATTATCCAGGAACGTTACGTCGCCACCGCCATAGACCGCGCCACTGAGATTTGCCTGACTCCCCACATTGATCGGAGAGGTGCCAGGGGCCAGCACTGTAGCCTGCACCGTCGTGCTGCTACCCCATGCTGCGACTTTGCCACCGACGTAGATGAGCACCTCGTCTGCACCGAGTCCTTTGAGCACAATCTTTGCACTGCTGCCAATGCTCAGATTGCCGGTGATCTCCAACACCAGGAATTCGCCAGGCGTGATCGTACCACTGACGCTGGATAGAGTCAGCGTCGAAGAGTTATTGAGCGTCACCGAAGGGATCTCAATGATGTTGAGACCGCCCGAAACGGTGTCGGTTATTTTACTGGCTGGAAAATTCTTCACAGTCAGAGCAGGCAGGGTGCTCGTCGGCGTTGCGGCCACCAACGCAGTCACAAACGTGCCAACCGCGGTATCGGCGTCCGACAACACGCCTAATCTTGGATCCAGATCGTTCTTCACTTCTCCGCCGACGCACTTCGCACCAGTAGTGAGCGTGATCGTGCCGGCAGTAGGAACAACGCATGCTCCGTGGACGATCGCGAAGTGACCTAGCGTGATTGGACCGGGGTTGGCAACGACGTCGCCGCCCGTGCTCGAGTTAGCACCGCCGAGGCTCACAAAACTGCCCCCTACGGAACCCAGCGGAGTGGTGCCGACCTTGGCGAATTGGCCGAGAGTGACGCCGTCCGTGGTCGTATCAGTACTGAGCGCGGAGAAGCTGAGCGCAGCACCCAATGTGACCGCGCCGGCAGTAGCCGGCAGCATTGCGGCTGTCAGCAATGCTAACAAACCGCCCAAGGTTAATCCAAACCATCTCTTTCGCAACTTCATCGTCTCCATTTCCTTTACCTCTCAATTGACGTGGATTTTGACAATCTCCAACTTTACTCTGCTCTATCGCATCTCTGGGTAACCTAATCGCAGTATAAATGCAAGCGACAATATCCTCCCTGCCCTAAGCTTGACAAGCCTAAAGCGCCCTAGAGCAATGGTGGTGCCATACAACCTCACGTACCAAAAGCGTGATTTGCTTAAGGATTTCCTGAATCGCAAGGAGGAGACGCTAACAAAATCTGGCAGTCCTGCCAACAATAGTTTCCAACCGTCTACGGCAGCGTGCCGCCGCTTCATTTCCGTTAGTGCGCTGCTTTCTAATTGCATCGTGGCGGTCTGGCCGCGCCGCAACCTCAATGTTCGAGTCACTGGAAACCTGGTCATATCGCAATGCAGCTTTGAGCTATCGCCCGAAGTCATAGCGCGACTGCAGAGCAGAATAAAGCGAATTACGCTCGGTTAGTCAAGATAGATAATATAACCAACATCGAGTGAGAGAAAAAATGGAATTCGGGAACAGAAGATGGAGTAGCCGGTGAGGGTCTCCTGGGGACCTCACATCACGAGGAATAAATCGCAACAAAAGATGGCACAGCAAACCGCTGAATTAAAGCATATTGGCGTGCCAGGAGGTAGCGAAACTCTACCTGACTCGGAGTAGTACGACACAAATCGCTCTCGAAGTTATTGGGCGGCCAACCCGGCGATGATCGGGAGTGTGCAGTCGTCAGACGATCTGAGACTGACGGCGTCGATCGATTCGGCGAACCCTGGCGGAAACCAATCAGTGACGGTCTCCTCTTTATGATCGATCATGAATAGGCGGCTGGTCGAGCGCGTCTATCTTGGAGGCGACTACTCGATCGCCGATGTCGCGACTTATCCGTGGGTCGTCGCGCACTTCGACACGAGCCTACGCAATTGGATAGCCGTCTCAATCTGAAGCGTTTGGATCGACGCGATCGGCGAACGTCCGGCGGTCAAGAAGAGCATGACCCTTATGGCCGATACTCCAGCGCAGCCGCTGATGGATGAGGAACCCTCG
>Ga0182024_10009859_pt1 | contig 19622 bp, 12 predicted proteins | sample P32metaG_FD_120480 | JGI IMG/M metagenome (GOLD analysis project Ga0182024, IMG submission 120480) | Permafrost microbial communities from Stordalen Mire, Sweden - P3-2 metaG (Illumina Assembly) | ecosystem: Environmental > Terrestrial > Soil > Wetlands > Permafrost | place: Sweden: Stordalen... | reverse complement strand
TCGAGACTGCTTGTCTTCGACGGCGGCCGCCGCATGCGTGTGCTCCGCGACCACCGGCAAGCTCTCTGGCTCACCTCTAAACCGGCTGAACTGGCTCCCTTTTAAATCGGCGCTAACAGTGGGCGCAGTCTGGCACAAATGAGCTGCAAACGGGCCGAGCAAGCGGCAATTTCCATCCCTTTGCTCGACAAACCAATCTCGACTTAGCGGCTGTCGCGTGATCCATTCCAGCAGGTAAGAGTCCACCTGCGGGCGAACCGGCTCCATAAGATCGCACGCCAGACTGTCACGCGCGGTTGTATCGACATGCAGGACCCCTAGGCCGACATCGAGTCCGAGTGCGGCAGCTGCTATGCGTGCCTCGGACTCCAAAAGGCTATAGAGGTAGTTGAGGATCGCATTGGCTGGGGAGGCAGCTAAACGAGGTGACCCCGAAAGAGGCGATTGACGACTTCCAAAACTGAGCCAATGCCCAGGCACTCGGTGCAGGTCCTTCTTCGGGAAGTTGATGGGCAACGCACTCCAAGCCGACCAGTACGCTCGGGCAGCCTGCGACTCGATCAGCCGGATCGTTGTGATGCTGTCGGCGGTGGGCACTTCTGCACGGAATCGAGCAATCGTGTCTGCCGTCGCGGTGTCCAACAGCTTAATGCGCGCGACCTCTTCCTGACCAGCAAGCTTTTGACTGATCAATTCCCGCGTGATGCGCAACGCCGCTCCCGAATGATGGGCGAGCGCTTGAGCGCGGCGGAGCTTGGCATCCGATGGACGAACGGGACCAGTTGTCGCGAGAATGGAGCCGTCACGGTCGAGCAGGAGAAAGCTGGCGTCCTGATCGTTGACCCACCGGAGAGCTTCAAGGCTGATGAAGCCGTCGCTGCCGATTAATACCAGCCTGCGCAGGCCATGGCCCACGCGAGCGAGTCTGATTTTGCGCCGCTCCGGACCGATGCCATCTTCGATTTCGAGATGGCCACATTGCATTCGCACTTTTATGCCAAAGCCGGAGAGCGTCAAAACGCCACTGCGGCCAATAGGTGATTTGCGGGACAGTCCTCGTTGCGGTAGGGTGCCTGAAGCTGCCATTTGGAGCTTATACCTCCGGTGGTAGTTAGGGCTTGTCGGCTGCGTCCAACAGTCGGCAGGCCCGTTTAATATTTCACCCACTATTATAAATGCCGCACGCCAACCTAATCCCGGATTCTCGCGGCCTCTGCTACGGCCAAATCCGCGAATGTTTTGGGTTCTGCGACGAACCTGTCTAGGTTGGACGCAATGACAAAGAACGGTGGTCGCGGGTCACCGGTGGTTTCTAGAGTCTTTCTGATCGCCCGCTGCAACTGCCACCAGTTTTCACACAGAAATGTCCTTACGTAGTTCTCAATCTTCAGGGGTCCCATTTGGGGATGTTCTTGGACAACGGTCCTCTGTAGGCCTCTGATTTTCTTCTCAAAGACCTCGATGATCGCCTGTGTCGACGAAGAAGGATTCTTCCAAGCCGATTCGATGGTTTTGAAAACTTCGTATCGATAGTTAGGCCAACCGGGGGATTTCATCTTTGAACAGCGAGCATGAGACTGCCACGCACCCATGAAAGGAACTCCAATGGCAAATGGCAACCCTGCAATCGCATTCGCCAAGTTCAAAGGGTGAAAAGCATATTTACCCTTGCCGATGAAAATCAGTAGTTGATCCTGGGCGTACGCGGCTTCCTCATCAACCAGCTCATTTTCCAGAGTCAATTGCATTTCGGTTGTAGCTCGTGATCGATCTTGCGCGGTCTGACACTCCATCCTCCGCTTGGAGAATTCCAGCCTGACAATCTCAGATTGCTCTGCCGTTGCCTGAATCGTTGCAGCTTCTATATCCCGACAGGCACTGACGCATTTGGAGCAGTGTGACTGTGTTGCGTGCATCTCTTTCACAGCTTCGCCTAAAGCGGTTCTCTTCTTCCGAATTTCGTGCTCCTCTCCCCTCGCGCTCGTCGCCTTGAGAAGTCGATTGATGTGTTGCTTGTTGGCGTGATCTCCAAGAGGCTGGAGCGCCAGTCTCAGGGCATCTCTGTTCTCAGCTGCGGCCAGCTGCCACCCTATTTCAGGCCACCCAAACGCAAACATGTTTAGGAGTGCGTCACGGTTGCCGCTGAGCCAGCCATTGTCGATTGTGTGTCTGCCCAATTTGGTCGCATTCGACTCGTCGGCGTCGTCCATGCCTTCCATTGCAGCTCCCACGTTTTTACCCATTCTGCGCAAGAATTTCTCACATTCCAAAATAAGGAGTCCAAAATCATTCAGCGCGACCGTTTTTTAACTGCTAGGGAATTCTATCCTCGCTCCCTGCGATTGCTGGAGAACTCAATCGCGAACATCTCCGACACTGCCGGGAATTGCTCTAAGTGCTTGCTGCGTATGTAGTTGCGCATGGTCGCTGGCACTGCGCATGCACTACTCAGGAGTGCTTAAGAACTCAGCACCCGAGGAAGACAATGAAACGCAGGCGCACCGCAATCGCACGCAGTGAGCGCGAAAAAGAAGCTCGTACACGGACGTTACGCGCTCTTTCAGCGATGCGCCAAGGTGCTTCAATTTCCAGAGCTGCCCGTGAGAATGGCGTCACACCGCGAACGATCAAAAGATATGCAGGCTCGGCACTCGTACAAGATCGCCCAGGCGGACGCATCCGCGCAACGAAAAGCGACCGTCTTGTTAGGTATTTGCAGATTCCTGGTCCTGACGGTCCCAGGGACGTTAACGTTCGTGGATCAAAAGCAGCGAGCGAGTTTGCAAACTACAAAGCTGCCATCAATCGCTTGCTTCGCGGTGATCGGCATGCGCTGGACCGCTGGCACGGGAAGACAATTCAAGGCATTCAGCTCGTAACAGACACCAAGACCCTGGTCGAGCAAGCTCGTAAAGAGATACTCCCCTACTCCCTTTACCGTTCGCTGATCGGGGGTGCCGCGTGAAGTTGAGGCGCTCACGAGTGCGGTGCTGTGCGATCTGTGGATCAACGAAGGACCTGCAAGAGCACCACCTCGGCTTGTTCCAGCATGCCCCATTCTTCACGATTCCATTGTGTCAGCCGCACCACCAAGCAGTCAGCATCTTCATCGTTCGTGCACAGGAAAGTCCCCGCGTATTGTTCGCACAATCCGCATGGTGCTACACGGCAAGCAAGCTGGCATGAAAACGGTAAACCTGCGCGGGAGCATGGTTGAAATCAACCCCTACAAGGATGACCTCTTCCGCAAAGTGATCGAACAACGAAAACTCAACAAGTCGGACAAGAAGCTCTATTACTGGCTTAAAATCTTCGCGAATTCGATTTATGGATTCTTCGTTGAGCTGATCCCCGAATTACAGAACAAGAATGTTCCCCTCGAAGTCTTCTCAGGCGAGAAGAAATTCTCAGATTCGTCAGACGTGATTGAGAAAGCCGGACTCTGGTTCTTCCCGCCATTGGCATCGTTGATCACTTCTGCGGGACGATTGTTGCTTGCGATGACAGAGGAATGCGTAAACAGAAAAAAGGGTACATACCTGTTTTGCGATACCGATTCGCTTGCAATCGTCAGCTCCAAGAACGGTGGAGTGCTGGACATCCCCGGCAGCGAGGGTTGCCGAATTCTGCCGTGGGCAGAGGCGCAGAGAATAGCGGACAAATTCACTTCATTGAATCCGTACGACCGAAAAGCGGTAAAAGGGTCGATTCTGAACCTCGTGGACGCAAATTACGTTGAGTCCGATCCCGCGAAACAACAGCGACAACTGTATGGCTACAGCATTGCAGCGAAGCGCTACGCGTTATACGAAAAAACGGGGAAGTCGAGCATCACAATCGTTGATCCAAAAGCCCACGGGATTGGTTTTCTGTACTCACCACAAGATTCTCCGAAGAATTGGGGGAAAGACGTACCTCTTTGGATCTATCAGCTCTGGGATTACATCGTGCGAGATGCGCTGAAACTGCGTCGCAGATCACCGTCTTGGCTCGATTTCCCGCAGATGATGCGTCTTACCATAACAACGTACAACGTTTTGGAAATGCTCGGAGAATGGAAAATCGCGCGTCCTTACAACTTTCTCTTGTTGCCGATGGTTGATCCCTTGTTCGGAGTTGCATTCCATCGACAATCAAACGAGAAAGTTCTCCTAGTGTGCGCCTTTTCGTCGAAGCAGGAGGAATGGTTTGAACTTCAATGTGTAAACGTGCACAACGGCAAGAAATACAAGATGCTCAATTGCAACAAAACGACTGCGAATACACCTTACAACGTGGTCTTCCCTTCGCAATTCGCACACCTTTTGACCCAGTATCAGCAACATCCAGAAGCGAAGAGTCTCGCGCCCGATGGAACTCCGTGCGTGGCAGATACGAAGGGTTTGCTCAAGCGTGCACGCATCTTTGGAGGAGAAATTCGTTACGTAGGCAAGGAAACGGATCGCAAATGGGAAGAAGGCGACGAAATTAGGGTTTTAGAATTTAAAGCAACGGAATACGGGCGAAAAGGTAAAGTCGTCGCGAGCGAGGACGTAAAGGCAAAAATCACCAGTATCGGAATCAACAAGTGCGCTCGCGAAAGCGGATTCGACCGCAAGAATTTCGTCAGAAAATTAGTTCGCGGTTTGCCAGTAAAACGTAATTCGTATAATGAATTCGTGCGCTGGCTTCAGAGCTACAAGTCACCGGGCACGACCACTCATCCGGCGACCACGTAAATTGACGATTTGGCAATCCGGGCAATGAGTGTGATTTCGACGCTCTGCAGGATTTGAAGTAGGCAACCGCCGGGCCGTCAGTACCTAACGCCTTCGCCTCAATTTCGTGAGGCTGACCATTAGTCGATACTCGGTTTCGAGCTTCTCCTCCAACTTCGATGACGACGAGCGATGAGCGTAAGAGGCAACTATGAAAATAAAAAGGATAAAGCTGGACCGGTTCAAGCGGTTCACTGAAATGCTCCCTCCCCTCCGCCCGGACCCAATTTTGACTTTGGCCTGGGGCCCGCCCTTACGACGTAATAATCGAAATGATGGAGATGGGTATTCTCACAATCGACTTCATAGAGAATATTCCCGTTGTTTCACCGGACTACGATTTTGGCTTAGTTTCTGGCGAGTTTTTACGTTATCAGCATCAAGCTCCGAAGTTGTTTCAGGAACTGACCGGGAAGTCTGGGAAGGGGCGAAGAATAGCGAACCGAATGGCTAAGCTCGTGCGTCCAGTTCAATGTGATCCGTCTCTGCCTGACCTCGCAAGGGAGGATGCCGCTGACACGAGTTACGTGGAAGAGGTAGGGCGGGCCCTTGTGGAACATTTTGCACCTGAGTATCAAATCCCAAATCCCTGCGTGTTCCGATTTCATCGCAGCAACCAGACCTGTACCCTAGAAACCAACATTGATTTCGCAAAAGTGAACGCTTTTTTCAGACGCCGGACCGATGTTTTAGATGCCACCCTCACCCCCGGCTATCTACTCTCTTTTATAGCCGAGACGAGAAAACACTTGACCTATGCGGGGGAATTTTCAGCTGACTTAGCGGTTTCCGCCCCGATTTCGATTGCGGCAGCATGCAAGTTCAAGAACCTGATTGAAAGGCGCGGCGCTAGCGAGACACAGATTCAGGCTTTCGAGGACCTAGTATTCCGCGAGTCCAGATGCATTCGTGAAGCTGTGAACAGCGGAGAGCGGACGTTTGATGATGTGCTTCGACTTGTCACCGCTGGACTGAAATTCAAAGAGTGGCTCAAAAAGAGTTCCCAAGATGGGGATGTCGTTAAGGAGTACTGCCGTGAGGTGACCCAGGCTGAGTGGGCTGAAAAACTCCCTCCGAAGTCGGCGCGGTTTGCGATATTTGCAGCTGCGAGTACGGCCGCGAGCTTTCTGCTGACGCCGCTTGCGGGCGCTGCCGTGGGGATCGGATTGAGCGCGGGTGACTATTTCCTGCTAGACAAGGTGATCAAAGGATGGAAGCCGAATCAGTTCGTGAACGGCCCCCTGAAGGATTTCGTGGGACGGTGATGTCTAGTCCGTGGGAGGCAGGGATAGGGTTTTCCCGCTCACACAAAACGTCTGATTGACATTTCAACTGCCGTGTACACTCCCATCCTGAAACAGGCCGAAACGGAGACGCCTAACTGTTAGCTGTTGTAAACGGGCCACTCATTGACCTTCCCTTCCTCTGCATTGACACTCTTCACCGTGGAGGAGCAGACTCGTCCTGCGAACCGGACGTCTTGGCTCGGAAGACATGAAGAACGCGCTAATCGTACGCTGGCTTCAGGGCTACACGTCATCATCCTGAGCTATTCGTAGCGTAATGCAACCATGGGATCGACCTTCGCCGCACGGCGGGCGGGAATGTAACAGGCCAAACATGCGACGGCAGCCAGTCCCAGCGCCACCGCTAGGTAAGTCAGCGGATCGCTAGCTTTGACCCCGAACAGAATGGCCGAGATCAGCCGCGTCAAGCCCAGGGCGAGCACAACTCCGGCAACAATCCCGATGGAAATAAGCTGGAATCCAAGCTTGCCAACCCACTTGAGGATATCGGCAGGATGTGCCCCCAGCGCCATGCGGATTCCGATATCGTGCGTGTGCTGACTGACGAAATATGACATCACTCCGTAGATCCCCATTACTGCAAGGAAAATCGCAACCGCCGCAAAAATGCTCAGGAGCTGCGCGTACAAGCGGGCGTCGCCCATCGATCGGTCCAGAACCTGTTGCATCGTCCATAAGCTGGTGACGGGCTGGTCGGGGTCGAGATCGGCGACAATCTGCTTGATCGGCTTGGCCAAGTCCGAAGCGTGAGTCATAGGGCCAACTCGGATGGCAAGGTCCTGCCACAGGTGAGCCACGATCGCGCCACCGGGGTACACGTCGGGCTGCTGCAAGAACGCAGCGTAGATGAACGGCGGTGCATTTCTGCCGAGCCCATATTGCTTCATATCTCCGACTACGCCCACGATTTGCCGCGTACGGTCCTCTTCGGTGGGATACGGATCGAAGCGCAAGCGCACCTGCTTGCCGATGGGATCTTCGTCTGGAAAGAACTTGCGCACGAACGCGTCGTTCACGACGATCACCCACGGCGCGGCGTTGGTGTCGTGCTCGTCGAGGTAGCGCCCCTTCTTTAATGGAATTTTGAGCGTCCGGAAGAAGCCAGAAGTTACCTGGTTATAGCCCGCTTGGGGCCTTTGCTCGGCGGGCGGTGCCGGGCGCCCCATTATCGAAAACGTAGATTGTCCCGAAAAATGGGTTGGAATTCCGCCTGATCCAACCGATTCGACTCCCGGCAACGCTGAGACTCGTTCGAGCAGGCGCTGGTAGAAACTGTTCACCGCCGGTTTGGCCTTTTCCATATCTCCGCCGGGCACTCTCTCCATGTACTTGTCGCCTTCGGGCAACTGAAAAGCCATAATGAGCAGGTTGCTCGCATCGAAGCCGGGATTCACTCCGCGCAGGCGGATCATGGTGTTAATCATTAGGCCGGTGCCAACCAGCAACACCATGGCCAAAGCCACTTCGGAGATGGCCAGCAAGCGCCGCATGATGCCGCCAGAAAGGGGAGCCGAGCCGCGAGCGCCGTCGCGGAGAGCGTGATTCAGATCCGAGCGCGAGGCTTGAAACGCGGGCGCCAATCCAAACAAAACTGCCGTCAGCAGTGAAACGCCCAACGCGAAGAGGACAACGCGCAAATCAACGGTCATCTTGTCACCGTTGGGAACGCCCTCGCCTTCGCCCGAGCTAGCGAGCCAGAGAACCAGGCGAATGCCCCAAGATGCCAAGAGCAAGCCAACGGCGCCCCCAAGCAGCCCAAGCAGCGCACTCTCCGTTAGCCATTGTCGCACCAGTCGTCCGCGGCTTGCGCCCAGAGAGAGGCGCACTGCGCATTCGCCGCGCCGCACCTCAGTGCGCGATTGCATGAGGTTCGCGACATTAGCGCAGGCAATCAGCAACACGAAGACCACCACTCCGAGCAGCGGATACAGTGCCTGCTTGGCCCAGCCGAACAGTTCTTCCTGCAAGGGAGCCACTTTCTTGCCGATGCCCTTGTTGGTCGCTGGATACTGCAGTTCGAGCCGCCGCGCGATTGTATCCATTTCTGCCTGAGCTTTGGCCATGGTCACACCGGGATTGAGGCGCGCGACGGGCATTAGCCAGTGATCGGATCGTTCTACATAGCGCTTGCTTTCGGGATCGACAGGCTGCCATACGTCAACCTTAATTCCGTCCAGTGACGTGAGTGTCTGTGGCATGACTCCGACGACCGTAGAAGTCAGGCCGCTCACGCGAAATGATTTGCCGAGAATGTTGGGATCGCGATTGAAGTGCGTCTTCCAGAATCGCTCGCTGATCACCACGGTCTGATCGTGATCCTGCATCTCCGCAGGAAAAGAAACTCTGCCGAGTATCGGCTTCACGCCCAGCAGACCGAAAAGGTTGGGCGTGGAGTCCTGCACGACGACGCGCTCGGCTTCGCCAGTGCCGGACAAAATGCCCTCTTCGCCGAAGCTGGTCAGCGCAATGTCCTGAAAGACATGATTCTGCTTTTTCCAATCGAGCGACTCCGCGATGGGCGGGTTTTGCCCAGACTCAGGATGGGTGAGTTGCATTTCATAAATCGTGACCAGCTGTTCCGGATGGTTATAGGGAAGGGAACGCAGCAGAAGTACATCCAGCACGCTGAAGATTGTGCTGTTGGCGCCAATGCCCAGCGCCAGCGAGAGAGTCACGACCGTCAGGAAACTGGGACTCTTGCGGAGGGTTCGGACTGCCAGGCGCAGGTCTTGCGCCAAAGTCTCCAGCCACGCCAAAGGATGCTTCATAGGTTCCCCCATGCCGACGAGCGGTCGAGGACCGAGATTTTCCTGCAACTCGCGAACCAAATCGACGCATTCGTTAATTCGTTGACCCTAAAGACAAAACCGACGCTTGCCCCCCGAATCGCTCGACCCTTCCCCTGTCCACGCTTACAATTCAATGTCCGGAAATGAACGTTGTCTCATTCTCTTCGCGGGCGGGCGTCCACGCCACGTTATTCCATCTCGAAGCTCGCATACATCAATCCGTCTTCGGGGAGTCAATGCCAGTTGTATTTAACTGCTAGCCTGCCGAGTCTGCCCCTCGCGCACGCGGGCGGGCCCCGGCCCAAATCAAAATAGGGGGGAGGGGGCATTTTGCCGTCCGTATACACCACCCCCCTCATCTCGTTTGACGGGATAGGAGGTAGGAGAAAAAAAGTCCGTCCTCCATAGTAACGAAGGAGTAAACACCCTGCCGAGCGGCCCGCCCGTCCGCAACGACGCGAAGGCAAGAATGTAGTAGGGAAGGGGCCAGCGCAGGGCATGAGGAGTGGAAGACCGCTCCGGGCTTCCGGTTTAGGTATCCCTGAGCGCCGACCAGAAGGCTTTGAGATTGTCGGGTGCCTGAGAGGCTGGATCCTCGGCCTGTAGAATCAACTCTATCGGAAAACTTAGTTCGTAACGGTCATGCTTTCCACGTCCGCGATAGGATGTTCCGTTGACCACGTTGTATTTCTCCAAGAGTGGCAGCACGTGTTTCTCAAAATGAGGAAGGCGAACCCCCAGCTTTGTTCCGATTACGTTGTCGACTGCTCCAGAGTTGCGATTGAAAATTCGCAAGAAAGCATTTAGCGCCGAGCGCGTTTCTTCTGGGATCGGCGCAACTTTGGCAAAAAGGAAATCCGAGCCCTTCTCGAAATGCGCTCCCAGCCCCTCAAGGATTCTTTGACACTCCTCCGGCACGTAGTTCCTCATACCGTCCGTGACATATTTTTGCAGAACACCGAGGATCTGACACCCTACATCGAACGCTGTTCCGGACAATGTGGTTTCTCCATCACAGGCGAGTCCGTCTATTCGACAATCGATCAAAGTACAGTTTTTCCATGACGTTCCCGATAAATCAATTCCATTGAATGTGCACTTGCGAAACTCCGCTTCTTCGAGAGCCGCACCGACCCATAAGTCTCCTTCAAAGTACATTGAGTCAAACTTGAGGCCGCGGATTGGTTGATCGGAGCATCGTGCCATCTGGGACGCGAGCAGTCCGGCGTTTTGCTTGAGATAGGTCGACTTCAGCTCAGAGGAGGTCAACTTGCTGAGGCTATTGATGATGTCAGCCGCTTGGCTCTGATCCCAAGCCGCCATGAACGTCATCCACCTGCCGACGATGGTCGGTAATGAGTGCCGTTCACAAAAGCGCAGCAGTTCCCCGTAGCGTTTTGATTTGCCCAGTTCGATGAGGCGTGCGGCCAGGAAGTAGTTGAGGAACTCTTCATGATCGAACGAGTGCTCCTTGCCAGGGGTTGCATTGTCTACTGGGAGCAGAACGTGAGCCTTCACCCGCTCTACAATCTGCATCCGTCGGTTCGGTGGAACTCCCAATTCCTCAACGACGGTCTCGGCAACGACTTGCAGTATGCCCGTCGAGAGGCGATTAACACCCTGGATCCACATCTCATCCGCTACGGCAGCAAGTAGATGAACATGTTGTTCCAAAGTCAGGTATGGTGCGCCGTTAGGGTCTCGCCACTTTTCCTCAACTTCACGCTTAAGAAAGGCTTCGATTACCTTCGGTACCACCTCAAGATTGGGAAAACTAACCTCTGTTACTAGCTCCTTGGTCGTTTGTGAGTCGGACGCCAGCATCGCAGCCATTGTTTGGACGAGAAATGGCCGCTGGAGAGCCACATGATCTGGGCCAAGGACCCGCGCAAGGTCATCATATAAATTCGCCGGATCCTCGATCCGCCTTCCGCCGCCGTTTCTATATTGCTGAAAAAACTTGACGGTCTGGTCGCGCTGCCACTTTCTGAGCTGAAGCTTCTGTATCGAGACTTGCGCGCCGGGTAGAGAAAGAAGTAACCGGCTCTGAGCGGAGTAGTTTTCAACTTCAAAGTAGGCGCTGCGGGCTGCGGCGACCACAATACCACGGCCATCGAGTTGTTTCAGAAATGCACCGAGCCCGCTATAGGCTTCGCCTGATCCGATTTCAGCAAGCAGTTCATCAAAGCCATCTATAGCGATCGCTATGATCCCATGCCGTATCAGGCGAACAACGCCTTGGTAAAACAAGCCGGAAATCCGGAGCTGCCCAAGGTCGCGAGCGACAGCCTCTTCCAGGCGCACAAAGCTACGGCCTTGCGTATCGACGTGAAGTAGAACTACCTTCGAATGTCCGGCCAGATAGTTCTCGGCGAAGCCCCGCGTAAGGTGTCTGAGAAGAGCTGTTTTCCCCTCGCCAGCATCACCCGTCAGGAACACAAGATTCGTTGCGCCTGGATACCAAGCCGAACATTCGGATCTAAGAAGCTCCAGCGCGGAACCATTCTTAGTCGCTCGATCCAAAGAATCTGAAAGATCCGCTTGAGTGTCGATGTATGGAACTACATCTTTTCTCTTTTGGCGCAGAGCCTCGGCAAGTATGGTCAGCCGACCTAACTCCTCAGCTAGAAAACGTGAGTAGGGCAGCTTCGCTCCGTTAAATTCCACGGTTACGCCATCCGCCGACTCCGTAAGTTTGCACTCATACGTTTCCCTATCGCGCTGGAACACTGCGACGCCACGGTCGATCAAGACAGCGTCTTCGTCATCGGCAAACGCTGCAATGTCCTGTCTAATCTCATCAAGATTCATCGCGGTCCTTCACAGCAAGAACGACTCAAGAGCTAATATTGTTCGATACGCACCTTGTTGCTGACCAACATCGGGTCATATGCTTTCGGGGCGACTACGGATCGTCGGAGGTGCGAAATGAACGTTGCATACTTGGAAGCCATCAAAATCGCAGGCGCCATATCGTCGTCATCTGAAATGACATATATCGGATCATTCTGCGCAAGTGAGAGATGGACAAGGTCACAACATAATAGCGTGTCAACCAATTTCTGCTCGTAGTATTCGAACGCTTCAGTCGATACGACGGTACAACCAGCGACCGAACACGAACCCTGAGACCAGAGAACGCATGCCTGGATAGGACATCCACTCGGATTGGCGCACCACTTAGGATTCTTCGAAGCTAAACGAGATCGTATACCAGCTCGCTGCCGCAACGTTGCGTAAAACACATCCGAAGGAGAGCTCAATAAAGCCGAAGCAATCTCACATCGCAAGTACCTCCGCGTGCCGGTAGAATGCATGAGGGGGATTGGGAAAGTGGTACCAATCACCTGGCTCAATTGAGTACCTTTCTTCGTTAGGCCCGCATGCGTGTACCACCCACCATAGAGTCGGATATGAAGATCGGAGAGGGATGGATTAGCAGCTTGGGCCACGGCATCGATCTGGTGGGCCAGACCAGCTAGGCCCGCCTGCTGCACTGTGAGGGGTAGATTATCGTAGTCTACGAGTGCGAATGCCTCCATCAGTATCCCTTCAAGAGGAACGCTAGCTTTGAGTTCCGCGCTATCTTACACCGACCACTAAATCATTTGGAGTTTCCGGAGAATCTCTCCCAGGTTCTTCTGATTTTTGGAGTATGGTCTGCTGCGCCCGGCCAGTGTGTCCTTGATCGTCGTGGGAGATAAACCGCTCATCTTTACAAGAATGGGGGGCGGTATTTTTCTCAACGCGGGCAGAATCTTCGTTTGCCATTCGTCGCGTCGGGGATCGGTGTAGATCGTATAGACGTTCTCCGCCGACTGTTCTAAGCCAGCTTCAACTTCTTCCAGGCTGTTCGATTCCTTGCCGATGTATTTGATCTGATCGATTTGCACGTGTCTCCGCTGCAATAATCCCACCGTTTGCTTGCTGCAAGGTTTCCCGGCTGCATCAGCACACTTTGATTCCGGGTGGATTTCGTACTCACGCAGGACTTCGCCGTATGTTTTCACGCGGGCAGTGTGGCGGTCCCCATGATGACCGGTCGTGGTGATCCTGTAGTCATTCCCGGAATACTGGTCGGTCCAAGTTTTCTTGAGCCATTCCCGTGAATCTGCCTCGTACGGCGCAATCAGGTGAAATCGCTCGGCGTTAACGTCTGGCGGGTGTCCGAATGGTCTTACGTGGCATGTCACCAGGAAGTTAAACGGTTTGATCTTGTCGACATACGTTTTTCCTTCGTTGAGCTTCGCGAGTGGCCGCATCATGGCGGGGCTGGTAATTGAGGTACGTCCAACCGCCGGTTGCTGTTCAAAGTTCGGATTCTGCGTTCGTTTGCCGAAAGCAGTGCAAATCATGCGAAGCCATGCTTGCGCAATCGATCCGCGGTCTTCGCTTTCAGGATCGGTTGGATTCAAAAGATGACCGAGTCCGTGCTCTGACCATCGATCTTCCTTATTATTGATACCCTTTCGCAGCAACACTGGATTGCCACGCTTGTCGCATAGAAACAGCGCATAACGCTTCGCGGAGATCGCCAGACAGTAAAGCTGGCGTTGATGCTTCCGCGTTTCGGGATCATCGTAATTGTCGTCTTCGATTTTGAGAATGGACGTTGGCACGGTATCGCGATTGTATGGATTAAGAGCATCGAATAGATCCGATATGTTCTTAACCTGTTGCCACGATAGTGCATGAATGACGCCGCGCTTACCACCCGCACATGAGACGGGCCCACCGTGTTCGGTCGCGACGATTGCCATTGAATCGGTATCTTCCATGGCATACGAGCCACCCAACTTGACGACGCTCTGTTCCAGAAGCGCCAGCATGAGCCGGGCTGCTCCTGTTATGAATGATGCCAGTGGCGGAAAACAATACTCGCCGGGTATATCGGGATGTGCAACTCCGCAACGGAACGGCTCGGCGTCAATGCCGTGGCACGTCACTGTCTGTTTACGGTCTGACTCCTGGCGATGCATTTCGGCATAAATTCCGTAGCTTGTAGCGTTTGCCAAGACTTTCAGTGCTTTATCAAGCCGTATTTGTTCGATCGGGGAGATGTCGGTGCGGTCGGGCAAGCGTTTGCGTTCTTCGATGGCAACACGGAAGAAATCTTGTGTTCGTGGATCAACTTCGACAACGCCGCGCAGCCTGCACGATTTCAACTGTTTCAGTTTGCCGTGGGCTTCGATCCGAAATGCATCGACGATCTTTGGAATCCGTCTCGTGAGAAGTACGGACGCGACAACGTCAGGGAGTGAATACCAGAGTGTCTGAGTGAAATCTTCGTGATCGGCATAGATGTGGTTTACGGCTACCTGCCAATCGTTTGATTCCAAGTTGTACCTACCGCGAGACGGCAGAACGTCACCGTCGGGAACCACTTGAACGAATGCCGCCAGGCTTTTCCACGTTTCGCGTACGAATAGATCGTCCGGATTGGCATGTAGTCGGCGTAGAAATGATTGGATCTCACTCTGGCAGTGTTCGACGACAGTGATTTTGCGGGCTGTTACGAAGCGCCACAGGTCCATGAGGCTATTCACCGTGGGATACATCGAAAGAAAATCGGTGTAAACGACGGGAACTGGCACCTTGCGAATGTGTGCGCTGGTTCGCCCGCCAAAGAACGCGGATTGCGCGTACCCGAGATACGATTTGGGGAAGTCTGGTTGGCGCTGCAAAATTGGTTTGATCCCCATCCGGCGCAAATATGCTTTACCGATCGAAGCGGGCGAATACGCTCTTGTTTCCTGAAGATGGATGTCGTGTTTGTCATATTCTTCCAGCAACTTAATCGCTAATTCCGATGTCGCCAGAACATCGCGCCGGTTGTACTCGATGTATTTGTCACTGACGATCCCGTGCCGCACAACACGCTGTTTTCCGTGTTCGACGCCGAAATCTTCGCACGCCTTCTCCAGGGTGTAGCTTTTGTCGGTGAGTGCAAACGCTAGTGTCCGCAAGTCCAGGAAGTGCCCACGAAAAGCGTAATCTTCCTCTTGTTGGCCAGTTGTTGAACCTTCGGGGATCAGGTCTTCTTCGTCGGGATCTTGTCTTCGCGTGAAACCTTTCAGTGCACGTTTGCTGTCGATGTGCTTGATGCAGATGCTGGGTCGAAACCGATTTCGACCATCCGCGTAAGACCAGAGATCTAACGAGAAGCCTCCTGCAAAGCGCCTGCGCGCATTTGCGAAGCTGCACGCGACTCGCGAAATATCGAAGGGGAAGTTGAACGCGATGAGCAGACAACGTCCTTTGTAGGCATTCTTGAATAGTTTGTCAGCAAATTGGGGACGAGTAAGCAGTGAAAGACTGGAATCACTCTCGTTCGACGCCGCAGCGTATCGTTCTAAGATTCGATGATCTTTGGCGGGTAAATTGTCACCGTGAAACAGGTTTTCGGTCAGAGATTGACCAGCTACGACGAACCGGTAGCTGCCGAATGTGAGGCACTGCGTTTGATCTGTTCGTGTCTCAGTGTCAAAGACAAGCATCGCCTCTGGACGATTCCATTTTCTTCCACTGAAAGCCTTCCCCGCATCCTTCAGGTCAGGATACACGCGAACGGCGACCACCAAGGACGTGGGGGCATGAGTCGGCATGCGGAGTTGTGATGAACACTCTATTGTGCTCCGATGTCACGATTCTATGTGTGATTACCTGGGTTCAGGTTTCAAGTTGTCTTCGGCGCGAACTTCTGGAGTTCCGTATTTTTCCACCACTGTGGTCCAAGTTTTCTCTTCAAGCATTCGTCCGCTGTTTCGAGCATGTCAGCGATCCAATGCAACCCCGTTTTAATCAAATATAGAATCGTGTCGATAAACCCGCGAATGCATGCGGCGGCAGCGATAAGGGGACTGCCTTCAGGATTCTCGCGCGTTTGTTTTGGCCAGTCCCGTTGTGCGACGTTGAGATCGGCCACGTGATCGTTTACAGGCGTGGAGACGGTAATTGGGCTATTCGCTTTCATGGCAAAGTGATGTTCGTCCTTGGTCGTCATTCCGCCTCTCTTTCGTTTGCACGCGTGGCAAATCACGCCGGTCTTCACTCGAATGAGTGCTTCCGGACGCATCTCACCGCAGTTGCATTTCGCATTCAATCCAGCGCGCCGTTGTGCAATGCTACGCCGTCTGTATGCAGCTTCAGGATCGCGTGGTTTTACCTTGATGGTGATCGTCATGCTGCCCTCGCATAAAGAGTTTCGAACGAAAGAACGCCTGCAGAACCCAGCCGGTCCAGTGCACGGCGATCGGTGAGCAACCGGACTCGCTTTCCAGTTGCGTCGATGATGTACTTCCCCCGGAATTCCCGGAGAGCCGAGGCATCGCCAGTGTCGCGGTAACGCTCGACGGCGGTCCAATATTGTCCAAGCAGGGATGCTTGGCGGGAGTCGCGCACGCCGATTTCTCGCAGCCCCTTCCGGGTCGGAATGAGGAGGACGCGCAAGAGACGATCATGGCTTCTGGCGGTCCAGCGTCCGTTCCTCAATTTTCGCAATGCGGGCCGCGCTGCCTGCGGTACCCTTCGCTGGTCGAGGTTAAATTTGTGCGATGCTTGACGAAGTGAAGCGCCCGCTCTCACTTCCGTGACCACGTGACCCACGTTGCCCCAGAATTCCTGATCCCGTTCGGGCATCGCGAAGAATTCTTCGAGCGTTCGCGGCGGAACAAACTGGCGCTTGGCTCGGACGGACGGGCGCTGCGTCGCTTTTCGCTGCGTGCGCTTGCTTCGCCGCTTCATACGGTGTCCTCGGCTTCTACGCGGGTGGCGCAGCGATCATCACTGGAATCGGACACCAGGACACCATCGAAGCTGATCTCCTTTGCATGTTTGGCCATGGCCTCTAACATGGCAGTCAGGTGCGCACGCGCTCGGAGCACTTGCTCCTCATCGCCACAGGCACGGTAGGGTGAATCGGTAAAACGTGAATCCTCCAACGTCTGCTTCAATCCCCTTACGATGGCGATCGCATCCTGCAATCGATTGAGAGCTTGTTGCTCCAGGGTCTGGGGTTGGATGTAAGGTTCCCCCAGCTGCACGAGTGGGTGTGTGATGTCGGCAAACAGAAATGTTGGGCTGCCGTAGCCACGCCGTTGGGCACGCTCAATCACTTCCCCGTTATAGATGACCATCTGGCCGCGGAAACCGGACTCCCAGCAGGAGTATTCCAAGAGGAAGTGCACCCCACTGAGTTTCTTGGACAGTGCTACGAGCACGCTTTCAGGCGGCTCCCAATTCGTCTTGAAGTTGAACTCCGGGCTGGGTCCTTTTCTAACAGACACTGAGTAGAGTTCGTCGCGCGTCAGTATCTGGCCGCACAGAGCCAACTCCAGCGACGCCGCAAACATCTCAGGGTCGCTTTTGAGTCCGACAACAATGAGTTTGTTACTACAGAGATTTGCCATTTGGGTGTTCTCCTTTTTTCCGTGATCTGGAAGTACGGCGCTGCGGTGTCGGTTTCTGTTCTCGTCTTCATGGGAACAGTTCCTTTTTCCCGTTGCGCCTGATTTATGCGATAAAGCGAGAACTATACGCATAACTGGGCCGACCTGTCCAGTGGCTAACTATCTTGTAAACAATTAATATAAAATGACATAACTTAATTTCAGTCGCACATCCAACGTATTAATTTCTTGCAATCTGTACAATCATACGTATAATTATCGTCAGAAGCAGGGACCTCAACGCATAAATGCGAACCAGAAACCAAACCCAAGGTTCGGCGCAGGAATCGCGAAAAGAGCGCGGTCGTCCGGCCACGGTTCGCGCTTCGGAGGTCTACGGGCGAGCGGAGAACTTTCGACACATTCTGAATCAAGTGTGGGATCGATTGTGGCCACTTCTATCGAGCGCACACAGCGAAGAGGAAGTTACAAAGGCCTTTCAAACGGGGGGGCGACCTTATGATCAGAGTTTTGTTCCTGGCCTCTCGCGGCTTTTGCTCAGTGTTTTGAAAGAACCCACTCTTCCCAAGAGACCAGAGTCGATGCAGCGGTTTGTCGCGGATTCCCTAGCTGGTCTGGAAGTAGTAACCGCTCGCCGTTCCCGTGACATCTGCACACAGGAACGAGCAGCAAGAAAGCGCGCTCATCACATTCTTCGGTATGAGTTTTACGTTGAGTGTTCCTGCGGCTACGAGGGACACTCAAAGAATCACGCTTGCCCAAAGTGCGGAGCGGAGATTCTGTTTCCGTTGGGCTTAGGAATCTGAGGTAGTAAAACAGGCCCGCCGATTGTTAGCAGCCGCCGACTGACCCTGACCAAAATGCTCCAAATGGCACTCGCGCAATCCCACAATTCAGTTCCGCGAAACGGCGTTCTCACCTTGGTCGGGTACGGGATTTCTGCCTCCGTCGATAGGGGACATTTGATGGTCGAGGACGGGATCGGAGCGGAACGCTGCCACTACCGCCTTCCCAGGATCGGACATCGCCTCAAACGACTTATCGTCGTTGGTCTAGACGGACAAATAACATTGGCAGCGCTGAAATGGTTGCGCGATCAAGACGTTACACTGACTTTTCTCGAACGCGACGGTAGAGTGCTGTCCGTCGTCGGGCCAGCTGGTTCATCCGAGGCAAAATTGAGGCGCATTCATGCTTTAGCCACCAGCAACGGTGTGGGACTTGAAATCTGCCGCAGACTGATCGATGCCAAACTACAAGGCCAGGAGCTCGTGCTACGGGAACGCTTGAACTGCCAGCCGACGGCGGACGCAATCGCTCGCTTTCGTAGCAACCTAACGTCGGAAGAAGGTTTTGACGCGATTCGCAATCTTGAGGCAAACGCAGCCGCTTCGTACTTTCGTGAATGGCGGGACCTTCCGGTGAGCTGGCCGAAGGCAGATCTGCGAAAAATCCCAGGACACTGGCGATCAGTCGGGAGTCGACAATCCCCACTGACTGGCGGGCCGCGCCTCGCTGTGACGCCGGTCCACGCGATCTTAAACTACGTTTTTGCCCTTGTGGAAGCGGAAACCAGATTAGCAATAGCCTCTCTAGGGCTCGATGCCGGCTTAGGGCTGGGTCTGCACACCGATACTGCTGACCGTTCCTCTCTTGCGTTCGACGTTCTCGAACCCGTGCGACCCGAAGTTGAGAGGTGGTTACTCGATTGGATTGCGAGTGAGCCTTTGCGGCGAATCGACTTTTTCGAAACCGCAAGGGGGAATGTTCGGCTTATGGCTCCGCTGTGCGCCAAGCTTAGCGAGACCGCCCCAGTCTGGGGAAAGCTGGTCGCGCCCTGGGCTGAATACGTGGCCCGAGCGCTGTGGGCCGGAGCTAAGTCCGGACGCACTCGTAATTCAGTTCCTCCGACACGCCTTACCCAACAGCGACGTGCGGAAGCCAAGGGCAAGATCTGGATAGCCACCGCCCAACCGCCGAAGGCGGATCATCTGTGTCGGGGCTGCGGAAAGACGATAATGGATGGAAGAACTCACTGTGCCAAATGTGCTGTCAGTAGCGCGACTGAGCGGCTCATCGATGCTGCCCGGTCTGGGCGCATTGCGGGACATACCGCCGAGGCGATCGCCAAGGAAGCGAAGTCTCAACGTCGCCACGCACAAGCGCGATCTGCTTGGACATCAGCGAGACAGCCCACATGGCTTACCGATCAGGTGTATTCGGAGAGAATTCGACCTCTCCTCGCGCGAATGTCGACCTCAGTTATCGCATCGCGGATCGGAGTGTCTCGTTGGTACGCAGGCCAGATTCGGCGTGGCTACCGCCCTCATCCGAGGCACTGGCAGGCGCTGGCGGAGTTGG
>Ga0182024_10009858_pt1 | contig 19622 bp, 18 predicted proteins | sample P32metaG_FD_120480 | JGI IMG/M metagenome (GOLD analysis project Ga0182024, IMG submission 120480) | Permafrost microbial communities from Stordalen Mire, Sweden - P3-2 metaG (Illumina Assembly) | ecosystem: Environmental > Terrestrial > Soil > Wetlands > Permafrost | place: Sweden: Stordalen... | reverse complement strand
TGCCAGAAGCTCTACCTCTAACTGCCCGTGGCTGAATCAGTCGCTCCCGGTTGGCAAGCGGGTGAACATGGTGCTTTCGCGCATGAGCCTGGCCGACAAGATCGCCGAGATGTACATCAACCAACCGACGACGACCGGTCCGTACGCCGGTTACGAGGGCTGGGTACCGTCCCAGCCGGCACTGTGCATACCCGCTCTTATTGAGGAGGATGGTTCGCTCGGTGTGGCATACGGGGCGTCCGGCGTGACGCAGTTTCCGGCGGAGGTGTCGCTCGCATCGGCCTGGGATCCGACGCTTGCGTATCAGTACGGGGTCGTCAACGGACAAGAGCATCGAGCGAAGGGGATCGCGATGGTGCTCGGGCCCGGGGTGAACATCCAGCGCGACCCGCGTTGGGGGCGCAACTTCGAGATGTTCAGCGAGGATCCGTTCCTGACCTCGGCACTCGGCACGGCTGATATCGAAGGCATTCAGAGCCAGGGGGTGATGGCTGACCTCAAGCACTTCGTGACCTACAACCAGGAAACGAACCGCGACACGTCCTACGACGACACGATCGTCGGCGCACGGGCGCTGCACGAGATCTACCTGCCGCCCTTCTATAGCGCCATCAAGCAGGCCCACGTCGCGTCGATCATGTGCGCCTACCCGTTGTTGAATGGCGAGTACTCGTGTCAGAACCCGGGGCTACTGACCGGGCTTCTGGATGATCGGTGGGGCTTTCCGGGGTTCGTCCGCTCTGACAGCGGGGCCAATGTTTCGACAGTGGATTCCGCGAACGCGGGCCTCGATCAGGATCGTGGGAGCTTCTACTGGGACAACGGCCAGCTCGCGGCGGCCGTTGCCGACGGGCAGGTGCGATCTTCGACGATCACTCAGGCGGTCCGGCGGATCTTCACTGAAATGTTCCAGTTCGACCTGTTCAACAATCCGCCGACTGGGAACCTGTCGACACCCGCGAGCACCCCGGCCGATAACGCCTTTGCTCGGAATGTCGCCCAGCGCGGAACGGTGCTGCTTAAGAACACGGGGAGCGTCCTGCCGCTCAGCACGGCGACCACCAAGTCGATCGCCGTAATCGGTCCCGACGGCACGACCAGCCCTCAGACCGCCGGCGGTGGTAGCAGCCACGTAGCGGCGCCGTCGGTGATCAGCCCCCTGGCTGGTATCACCAGCCGCGCCGGCTCCGCGGCGACGGTCACATCGTATTCCGGCACCGACCCGACCCAGGCCGCCACCACCGCCCAGCAGGCCCAGGTTGCGATCGTGTTCGCGAGCTACCCAGAGAGCGAAGGGAGCGATCTGACAAGCATCTCGTTGCCGAACGGCCAGGACGCGATGATCGAGGCGGTCGCGGCCGCCAATCCCAACACGATCGTCGTGCTGAACACCGGCGGACCGGTGCTGATGCCGTGGCTGAGCAGCGTCAAGGCGGTGCTGGAGGCGTGGTACCCGGGGCAGGATGACGGCGCCGCGATCGCCTCGGTGCTCTTCGGCGACATCGATCCAAGCGGCCACCTCCCACAAACCTTCCCGACCAGCCTGTCGGAGACCCCGACGGCGTCGCCGACTCAGTTTCCCGGGGTCGGCGGCCGGGTCGCGTATTCGGAGGGGCTCGACGTCGGCTACCGCTGGTATGACGCCCGGCACGTCACCCCGCTGTTCCCCTTCGGCTACGGCCTGTCGTATACGAGCTTCCGTTTCAGCCATCTGACGGTTACGCCCGGATCGGTCGTCAACAGTGCGTCTGGGCCGGATGCACAAGGCGGTCAGGGCGCTCGACTTGCCCGTGTGACCGCCAGCGTCACCAACACTGGTCCGGTCCGGGGCAGCGATGTCGCGCAGTTGTACGTGGGCGACCCGACCTCGGCTGGCGAGCCGCCGCGGCAGCTGGAGGGATTTCGTCGGGTAACGCTCTTGCCCCACCAGTCGCGGACCGTCAGCTTCACGATCACCGGCCACGAACTCTCCTATTTCAACACGAGCGCGAACGGATGGACCCTGCCCGACGGTCGGTTCTCGCTCTACGTGGGAGACTCGTCCGCGCTCACGGCGCTGCCGCTACGCGGGAAGCTGAACGTCACGAGGACGATCGGCAGTCGTTACGCCCGGCTGACCGCGCCCGGAACGATCAATTCGGGCGCGACGTTCATCGCGAAGGCAACGTTTGTCAACCACGGGAACCTGCCGATCACGGACGGGATCGTGCGCTTCGCGTTCCCGCCCGGGTGGAAGGTCGTCCGTCTCGCGCGCACCCGAACGCTGTCGCTGCCGGCCGGACAGAGCACGACACGCAACTTCCGTGTGACAGCTCCCGAGCCGGCGGAGGGCGGAGTCAGGAGTCTTACGGCGCGGCTTTCCTCGACGGGGATCGACGGCGCCGGCGACCTGAGCGCGACCGACACGATCTCGGTGCGCGGTCCGCTCACTGTAAGCGCGAGCGCACCGCTCGTTGTCGGTCCGGCTCTCTCAGCTCCCGCAACGGTTGTGGTCACCAGCCACATGAATCGTGCTCTCGTCGTCCACCTCACGCCCTCCCTACCGCCCGGGGTGACGATCGCACCGGCGTCACCGGCCGTGTCGGTGCCTGCGCACCACACGGTCAGCCTCAAGTTTTCGGTGTCGGTCGCGGCGGGCCAGCCGCCGGCCACCGACCGAATCGGGCTGATCCCGAGCTTCACCTACCGTGGCAAGCTCTATCCGTTGGCATCGGCCGAACTGACCGTCGACATCCCATACGCATCGCTGCCGGCCGCCTATGACACGAATGCGATCAGCAGCGACAGCGATATCGCAGCAGCCAACTTCGACGGGAGCGGCAACAGCTATTCAGAGCAGGCGCTGACCGCCGCTGGGCTTGCCCCTGGCGCGACGGTAACCGTCGACGGCGGGACGTTGCAGTGGCCCAGCGTTCCGGCAGGCACGCCCGACAGTGTGCTGGCGGACGGTCAGACGATCTCACTCGCCGGCTCGTCGGCGGCCACACAGCTGGTCGTGCTGGGTGCATCGAGTGGCAACAAGGAGTCGGGAACGGGCATGATCGAGTACACCGACGGGACCATCCGGCCATACACGCTCACGCTGGACAACTGGTTCAATCCCCCCAGCAGCCCGTCCAACGCGCCGATCGCGACGGCAGCCTATGTGAACGACTCCACAGGGGCCGGCGGCGTCGTTGGCCAGCGCCATCACAAGGCGTACGTATTCGCTGCCGCGATCCCGCTGCAAGCCGGAAAGACCGTCTCGAGTGTGACCCTACCGACGGTGGCGACACTCCCCGGGGTCGACCCAATGCACGTCTTCGCCTTAGGGCTCGGCAGCGCACCGACGCCTTAGTCCGGTCTCGACTGCGGCCAGATTCAGCGACCGCTGGCAGGGACTTTGTGAAGCCCTCTGTCGGACTCGAACCGACGACCCCTTCCTTACCATGGAAGTGCTCTACCAGCTGAGCTAAGAGGGCGGGCCCGGTCAGGTTAGCGTGCCGTCCCACTCGCGGGCGAGTGCCGTCTCACTCCCGGGCTGCTGCCAAACTGCGCCCAATGTTGGGAGAGCCGATCACAGACCTCGACCTCGAGCGCCAGCGCAGGCTCCCTGAGATCCTGGGTACGGCCATACGGCTCTACGGGCGGGCGCCGCTGCTGTTCCTGTTCCTCGCCGGCATCGTCGTCGTGCCCTACGAGGTCGCGGTGGTGCTGCTCGAGCATGGGAAGGGCCAGTCATCGACCGGTACGGCGTTCCTGCTTGGGCTGGTCGGGCTGGCGCTGGTCAACCCCTGTATCGCCGCCGTCCAGGTGCAGGCGATCCTCGACCTCGGACAGGGAGAGCGCCCGCGCGTTGCGGATGTGATTCGCCGCGGCCTGAGCGTGTTGCCGGTCGTCGCGGCAGCGGAGATCATCGCCGATATCGGCATCGCCATCGGCTTTGTGTGCTTCCTCATCCCCGGCGTGCTTCTGGCGATCCGCTGGGCGGTCGTGGCACAGGCCGCGGCGGTGGAGCGCACCGACTGGCCAACCGCGCTGCGTCGCAGCGGTCAGTTAGCCCGGCGCAACTACTGGCGGATCTTGGGGCTGCTGTTCATCGGTGGCATCCTCAGCGAAGTCTCGGCCGATGTGGTCGGCACGGGCAGCCACCTCGGGTCGACGATTGTCGGCATCGCCCTCGCAGTCCTCGCGGGCTCGTTCGGCACGCTGCTCATCAACCTCCTGTACTTCGACCTGCGCGCCCGCGAAAACGCTCCCCTGGCGTCGTAACTCGGCTACCGAATCAACGATTCACGACGCTAGCCTGAAGACACTCTCCCAGTCACCGTCCCTGGAGGTTCAACAGTGCCAATCCGCGTCGGCGTACAGATCCAGCCGCAACACGGCGACTTCGCCCGCATGCAGCGGGCATGGCGGGACGCCGAGGAGCTCGGTGTCGACACGATCTACACCTGGGATCACTTCTATCCGCTCAGCGGTGAGCCCGACGGCAAGCACTTCGAGGGCGTCGTCTCCCTGAGCGCCCTGGCCGCGAGCACCGAGCGCGCCCGTATCGGCGCACTCGTGTTCTGTAACTCCTACCGGAACCCGCAGCTGCTGGCCGACGTGCATCGCACGATCGACCACCTCTCCGGCGGCCGCGTGATCTTCGGGATCGGCGCCGGCTGGTTCGAGCGCGACTACGACGAGTACGGCTACGAGTTCGGCACCGCGCCCGACCGACTCCGCGCCCTCGCCCGCGACCTGCCGCTGATGAAGGAGCGCCTCAGAAAGCTGAACCCGGCGCCGCTTGGCCCAATGCCGATCCTGATCGGAGGTGCGGGCGAGAAGGTGACGCTCAAGCTCGTCGCCCAACACGCCCAGATGTGGCACACGTTCGCAAACGACCTCGACGTCTACCACCACAAGGCCGAGGTGCTGGCCGAGCACTGCGCGAAGGCAGGCCGTGATCCAGGCACGATCGATCACGTGATCGGTTCGTTCCGGAACACGCTCGCGATGGCCGACGAGCTTGCTACGGCCGGCGTCGCCGAGATCACCTTCGGGATTGGTGGCCCCGACTACGATCTTGGTCAGGTGCGCGAGGCGATCCAGTGGCGTGACCGCTACAATGCAAGCTGACGCGACGTGACAGAACGCGCCCCCACATCGCTGCTCTCCGCTGCCGGCCTGATCGCCGGCTTCGGCACCGCGGTCGCGACCGGCTCGCGTCCGCTGGGCGGCGCCGTGCTGGCGCTCTTCGGCCTCACCTGCATTTACTTCTGGGTTCGGCGCGACGGCACCGCGACCGCCGTGCGCCTGACGCTGGTCGGCCTGACCGCGTTCGTCTTCTCCCACATCCTCGGCCTCGTGATCGGCGCCTGGCCCTCGGTGCTGCTGGTCTCGGCGCTGACCGCCTGGGCCTGCTGGCGCTGGTCGGACTCCAAGTGGCTTTTCAGTTCAGCTGCTGGGTGGGCGGGACCGGATCCCAGCAGCTGACCACGCCTCGCACTCAGCCGAGTGGTGGCTCGTAGAGCGCCCCGTCCAGCACCGGCCGTCGGCCGAGCGGCTCGGGCAGCGCCACGATCACCGGCGTCTCGTGTCTGGACGTGCGGCCGATGTAGCCCTCGAGCGGTTGCACATAGACCCGCAGGACGACGCGTTCGGAGCCGAGGTACAGGTCCGGCGTGAGCAGGCGATCCTCGACCGGCGTGCCGGTGGCCATCGTCTGCTCGGTCACGAGGATGTGCAGGGCGGTGAGCTCGGGGCTGAGCGCGAACGTCGGATCGAGCCGCCACGACGAGGCGCGCACGCCGTCACGGATGGCGCGCAGCGGGCGCGAGTTCGACGCTCCCAGAGGCGCCCATTTGCTCAGCTGTCCGCGCCGGACGGCGACCGTCAGCAGTTGCGGCGGGCGGCCTCGCCCGTATAGAACCTCGTCCTCGGCACGGGCGAGCTCGCGCCAACCCGTCAGCTTCTCAGCGGTCTCGATCGGCGGCGGCTTCGGCTTCGGCCGCAAGAGGCGCGTCGGCTGTGCCTGCTGGCGCCCGCGGTCGATCTGGACGATCAGCGCCCCGACGGGCGGTTCGCCCGGATCCAGCGGCGCGAACGGCTGAAATGGCCGATCGGGCGAAAACGGCAGGCCGCCGCCGTCGCTGATCAGCCCCGGCTCGGGCGTCGAGGGCTGCGCGATCAACGTTGGCGCATGCGCCCAGGCTTCGGGTGGCGGCGGCTTGCGATCCTCGTCCTTGGTCCGGGGCACGGCGCGAGATTACCCGCCTATGCTCTCTCGGCGTTGAGCGAGGGAGCGACATTGAGGGCGGCGCCGCCGCGCCAACTGGTCTGGACGCTTGGCGCGCTCTCGATGTTCGGGCCGCTGGCGACGGACATGTATCTCCCAGGGCTGCCGTCGCTCACGCGCGCACTGCACGCGAGCGCGTCAGCCGGACAGCTGACGCTGACGGCCTCGGTACTGGGGATCGCGCTCGGGCAGTTGTTCACAGGCCCGGCGAGCGACGCGCGTGGCCGGCGCCGGCCGCTGCTGATCGGCTTGGTTGCGTTCAGCGCGACCTCGGTGCTGTGTGCGATCGCGCCCTCGATCTGGGCGCTGATCGTGGTGCGGTTCCTCCAGGGACTGGCCGGGGGAGCCGGGATCGTGATCGCGCGCGCGGTGGTGCGCGACCGGTTCGATGGCGTCACGGCGGCGCGCATGTTCGCGACGCTCGTGATGTTCAGCAGCATCGCACCGATCTTCGCGCCGCTGATCGGCGGTCAGGTGCTGGAACTGGGCTCGTGGCGCACGATCTTCGTCGCGCTCGCGGTGATCGGGGCGTTGCTCGTGGCGCTGGCGCTGCGCGGCGTGCCAGAGACGCTCGCGTTCGAGCAGCGGCACACCGGCGGTCTGTCGCAGACGCTCGCGGTCTTCAGGCAGCTGCTCGGCGACCGCAATTACGCTCCGTTCGCGGCCTCGTATGCGATCGGGTTCGGGGCGATGTTCGCCTACATCGCCGGCAGCTCGTACGTGCTCGAGAACGTCTACGGGATCTCGGCCCAGGCATACAGCGCGGTGTTCGCTGCGAACTCGGTCGGTCTCATTGCCGTCTCGCAGATCTCGCGCGGGTTGGTCGAGCGTCACGGGCCGCGGCCGCTCCTGCGCCTGGGTCTGATCCTGACGGCCGTCGGTGCCGTCGCGACGCTGGCTGTCTGCGTGGGGCGCGCCGACGTCTGGCTGCTGCTCGCCGCGCTGTTCATCGTCATGTGCGCGCAGGGCCTGGTGCTGCCGAACGGCATGGCCGCGGCGATGGCCAGCCGCTCGGACGCCCTCGGCAGCGCTTCCGGCCTGATCGGGCTCAGCCAGTTCGGGATCGGCGCTGCGATCGCTCCGCTGGTGGGCCTCGGTGGCACCCACGATGCGCTGCCGATGGGGATCGTGATGGTCGCCTGCGCCGCGGTCGCGCTTGCGATCAACCTCGTGTTCGTGCGGCGCCGCGCCGGCGGGCTGGGCTAGCCCCAGACCTCTTCCGCGACCTCGACCACAAGCTCGAGCTTGGCCCGCTGCTCGTCGATCGTGAGGACGTTGCCCTCCTCGGTCGAGGAGAAGCCGCACTGGCCGGAGATCCCGAGCTGGTCGAGGTCGACGTACTGCGCGGCCTCGTCGATGCGGCGCTTGAGCATGTCTTTGTCCTCGAGCTCGGCGCGCTTGGTGGTGACGATGCCGAGGATCACCTGCTTGCCCTTGGGCACGTGACGCAGCGGTTCGAACGTCCCGGAGCGCTCGTCGTCGAACTCGAGGAAGTAGCCGTCGACGTTCAGGTCGTTGAACAGCGCCTCGGCGACGAAGTCATAGCCGCCCTCGGCGACCCACATCGACTGATTGTTGCCGCGGCAGAGGTGCGTCGTGATGACCATGTCCGCCGGTCTGTCCGCGATCGCGCGGTTGATCACCTGGATGTACTGCTCGTGCAGGTGCCCGGGATCGCCGCCGATCGCCTCGATGTGCTGACGCTGGGCCGGGTCGTTGACGTAGGCGAGGCTCGTGTCGTCGAGCTGCAGGTAGCGGCAGCCGAGTTCGTGGAGGCCCTCAAGCTCCTGCGCGTAGGCGACGGCGAGGTCGTCCCAGAAGACGTCGAGGTCGGGGTATACGTCACGGTCGATCGCCGCGTTGCCGCCCCGGTAGTGGACCATGCTCGGCGACGGGATCGTCAGCTTCGGCGTCTGGTCGGCGTGAGCGTGATCGCGCACGAACGCGTACGCTTCCGCGAAGATCGTCTCTCCCAGGCCCACCTTGCCGGAGACGCGCATCGCCGGCGGGGCATAGTCATAGGTGCCGCGCTCGCTCTTGAACTGCACGTGCAGCGACTCGCCCTCGACCTGGGTGACGCCCTCGAGCTGGTAGATGAAGTCCATGTGCCATGAGCTGCGGCGCAGCTCGCCGTCGGTGACGGACTTCAGCCCGGTCGCGCGCTGCAACTCGATCGCCTCGAGGATTGCGGCGTCCTCGACGGCCTGCAGTGCGGTGGCATCGAGCTTTCCGGCCTTGAAGTCGGCACGGGCCTGCGTCAGCGCTGGCGGGCGCAGCAGGCTGCCGACGTGGTCTCCTCGAAACGGCGGGGTCTGGCGGTTGGTCAAGCCCATCCTCCTGGCGATGATTGACGTGGACGCTGGGACGGTTCTGAGGCTAGAGGTTCGCCGGGAGCGGGAGCTGCCGGTGGATGCGGCGCTCCTGACAGGCCCGCGGTGAGACAATCCGCGCATGAGCGATTCACTTTGCGCGGAGACCATCAGGATCAAGGGATACGGCGGCGACGAGGTTGAGGCCTACGTCGCCCGCCCGGCCGGGGACGGCAGGCGCGGCGGCGTCGTCGTGATCCACCACATGCCCGGTTATGACCGGGCGACCAAGGAGATGGTGCGGCGCTTCGCCGAGCTCGGCTACGACGCCGCGATGCCGAACCTGTACTGGCGCGAGGCGCCCGGCGCGGCGCCCGACGACGCCGCCGCCACCGCGCGCGCCCAGGGCGGCGTGCCCGACGAGCGACTCGTCGGCGATGTCGCGGGGGCGGCCGAATGGCTGCGGGCGCTGCCGACCTCGAACGGCAAGGTCGGCGTGATCGGGCACTGTTCGGGCGGGCGGCAGAGCGTGCTGGCGGCCTGCAACCTCGAGCTCGACGCCGCCGTCGACTGTTACGGCGCGTTCGTGGTGGGCACCCCGCCTGAGGGCTTTCCGTGGAAGGTCACCGGTCTCGAAGACCAGCTTCCGAAGCTGAGCGTGCCGCTGCTCGGGCTGTTCGGCAATGACGACCAGCACCCCTCGCCGGAGCAGGTGGACACGCTCGAGGAGATTCTCAAGGCAGATGGCAAGCCCTACGAGTTCCACCGCTACGACGACGCCGGTCATGCGTTCTTCTCCGTCGATCGCCCCGCCTACCGCGTGGCCGCCGCGAACGACGGCTGGGAGCGGATCGAAGTGTTCTTCAACACATACCTGGGAGCCTGAGCGATGTGCACCTACGCGACCCTGAACACCGACCTCGACGGCAGCGCCAAGGGACCGGAGAGCCGGTGGTTCCACGTCAGCCACGGGACCGTCTACTTCGACCACCCGGTCCACGCGATGGCTGACCACACGCTCAACATCGACTTCACCGATCCCTCGCGTGGGCCGGGCGCACGCGTCGCGGTTGAGCTGACGGCGAGCTCCGCTCGAGCGCTCGTCGAGGCGATCGAGGGCGCGCTCGCGTCGGCGCCGGTCGAGATGACGGCCTGAGCGGCCGCCAGCTCAGACACACGCGGGCGGTTTCGTCCACGCGTCCGCTCGGCTTGTCATTGCGGCAGCATGGAGCCATTATGCGGCCATGGAGGCTGGCGGAAACCGCATCCCGCCCGCGATCGATGAGGGCGCGGATTCCAGGTGGGGAGCGCTCGAAACGACGCTGCCGCTGGTTTACGTGGCCGAGTTCGACCGCGCCGGGACTGTCCGCTACGTCTCAGATATCGTGGAGCAATGGACCGGCCATGCGCCGGCGGAGTTCCTCGCGGACTCGCAGCTCTGGTACGACTGCCTCCACCCTGACGACCTGGATCGCGTCCGCAGCGCCGAGCAGCTCCTGTTCGACACCAAGGAGCAACTAAACCTCGAGTACCGGATAATCGCCCCGGACGGGCGGGTGCGCTGGGTCTGGGAGCGCAACACGATCGTGCGCGACGCGCGCGGCGTGCCGATGTGCACGCACGGGATCATCCTCGACCTCAGCCGCTACGGGGTTGACAAGCTGGATGCAGTCGACGCCGACGCCCACGCGGCGCTGCTGATCCGTCGCAGCTTCCTGACCGGCCTGCCGACGCGTCAGGTGCTTCCCGAGCATCTGAAGATGGCGCTTGCGCGCGCGGAACGCGACGGTGATCTCGTCGCGCTGCTCGACATCGACCTCGACCGCTTCCGGGGCGTCAACGACGCCGTTGGACATGCGGGCGGTGACGTCGTGCTCGCCCAGGTCGCCAACCGCCTGCGGGATTGCGCTCCCGCCGGCGAGCTGCTCCTGCACAGCGGCGCGGACGAGTTCCTCCTGATGCTCTCCGGGCTCGAAGCCGCCGCGGCCGACGTCGAGGTCGCGGCGGTCGCGCAGAGCATCGCCGGCGCGCTTGCGGCGCCGTTTGAGGTGGCCGCCCAACAGGTCGAGGTGAGAGCCTCGATCGGCTACGCGCTTGGGCCCGCTGACGGCGGCGACGCGGAGGAGCTGCACCGTTCGGCGCACGCGGCTCTGGCCGCTGCCAAGGCGGCGGGGCGTGGCGAGCTGCGTCGCTACCGCCCCGGTGCCGCCGACGCGCTGCGCCGGACGTCGGTCGACCATCGCCTGCGGCGTGCGATCGAGGGTGGTCACATCAAGCCTCACTTCCAGCCGATTGTGGACCTCGCGACCGGTGAGATCCGCCGGGTCGAAGCGCTGGCCCGCTGGGAGAGCGATGGTGAGCTTTTGCTGCCAGCCAGATTCGTGCCGGTCGCCGAGGAGAGCTCTCTGATCATCGACCTCGACATGCACATGATCCGGCAGGTCTGCGAGACGGCGAGCAGGCTGCACGACCTCGGGCACCGAATGCCGGTGCACGTGAACGTCTCGGGGCGGATCGTGAGCTGGCACGGGTTCGTGGGGGTCGTGCTGCAGGCGCTCGGCGCCGCCGGGATCGAACCGCATGACCTGAGCCTGGAGCTGACAGAGAGCGCGGCCATCACCAGCTCGTCGGCTAGCGTCGCGCTGCTCGAGTTGCGCGACGCTGGCGTGACGATCGCGATGGATGACTTCGGCTCTGCCTACTCGGCGGTGGCGCGGCTACGCACGCTCCCTGTCACGCTGCTCAAGATCGATCGCGCGATGGTGCTCGCGGCCACCGGCGAGCTGCCGCCCGGCGAGCGGATCGGTCCGGCTTCTTCTACGCCCGAAGCGGGCGCGATGCTCTTGGCGGGCGTGATGCGGTTGGCTGGGCAGCTCGGATTGAGGACGATCGTCGAGGGAGTCGAGAGCGCGGAGGTGCGCGATCTCGTCCAGGCGACCGGCGCCGACATGGCGCAGGGCTACTTCTTCGGCCGCCCTGCGCCCTTCGACGATCTCGTTGAGACGCTCAGACAGGCTGCCCGTTCGCCGTCAGCGTGACCTCGATGTTGCCGCGGGTCGCGTTGGAGTACGGGCAGACCTCATGCGCCCCCGCGACGATCGACTTCGCCTTCTCCGGATCGGTGACCTGCGGCAGCGTGACGTCGAGCCCGACGGCGAGCTGGAAGCCGCCGCCCTGTATCGGACTCACGCTCACGCTCGAGTCGATCGAGACGTCGCCGACCTCCTCGTGCTCGCGGCGGCCGACGACGCCGATCGCGCTCTCGAAGCAGGCCGCGAAGCCAACCGCGAACAGCTGCTCCGGGTTGGTACCGGCTGCGTCACTGCTGGGGTCCATTTCCTTCGGCAGCCGTAGCTGCACTTCCAGCTTTCCGTCGCTGGTCTTTCCGTGCCCTTCAGCGCGGCCGCCGGTGACGGTCGCGTATGCGGTGTAGATGGGGTTCGCCATGCGCAAATTCTCGCAACATCGCGGCTTGGGCCGATCCAGTGCAGGCCACCCGAGACCTACCCCAACCCAGACGAGTCGCCGTGGCCGTGATGACGGCCCTGCAGCGCGCGCCATAGCCGACGAGCCATGTGGTGCGTGCGTGGATTGGGCACGGGGCCATCAGGATGGGTCCGCGAATACTCATTGGCCTTGCGTTCGATCTCCTGCTCTCTGGCTCGAGCCATCTCCTCGTCGAGCTGCTGCGGCCGCATGGGGGGGATAAACGACATGGGGGCAATCTACTCCGCGGCGGCGACCTTGTCAGACAGTGAGTCACACGGAACCGAGCGCGTGCGCGAGCCTGGCGCGCACGGGCCTGCTCGCCCTGTGAGCCCACAGCCGCCCGAGCGTGTACGCGCCGGCGCTGAACATGCCGACGAAGAACCCGACCGGCCAGTTGGTGTTGTAGGAAAGCGCGATCGCCGCCCAGACGACGACAACCGCGATCGCCACCGATAACGCCAGCGCGACCCCGGGGCGCGCCGTGAAGGCGCGGGCCGCCGCCGGCGGGCCGATCATCAAGCTGAAGATCAACGCCGTGCCGACGACCGGCACGGTCACCGTCGTCGCCAGCGCAACCAGCACAAGGAAGGCGATCTCGAGCTTGAACGGGTCGAGCCCCTGAGTGCCATCCGGCAGCACCGAGGCCAGCAGCAATGGCCGCCACAGGATCGCCAGCGCGAGCAGGCAGACGGCCGTGAGGGCGATCGTCGGCCAGATCTCGTTGTCGCTGATGCCGAGCACCTCGCCGAACAACAGCGAGTAGACGGCGGGTGCGTACTCGACGCTGAAGCTCAGGAAAAGCGCTCCCAGCCCAAGCATGAAGACGAGTGACAGCGCGGTCGCCACATCGTGGCGACCGCGCCTGCTCAGCAAGCCGATCCCGAGCGCGCCGCCGAGTGAGAACACCCCGAGGCCGAGCAACGTCGAGACTCCGACAAGACTCGCGCCGGCGGCGCCGGCGAACGCGCCGTTGGGGATCGCGTGGGCGACGAAGGCTGAGCCACGCATGACGATGAAGAAGCCGACCGCGCCGCCGACGATCGCGACCAGCGTCGCCACGATCCACGCGTGCATCATGAAACCGCTGAACATGGCTACGGCCGCCTCCGGCGGTGGGCGCTCAGGGGCGCAGACGCCAGGTAGACCAGCAGCACCAACGTCACCACGAAGAAGCTGACCGGCCAGCCTTTGTGGGGCCAGTAGTAGCTGTCCCAGGCGAGCAGCAGACCGAGCCATGTGCACCCCAGGCCGATCCCAGCCGCCGCGAGGATCGCACGGTACGGGCGGCTGGTGAGGCGCAAAGCTGAGGCCGCCGGTCCGACCAGCAGCGCGGTCGAGAGGATCGCGCCGATTGTGAAGGCGCAGAGCGCGACTGCCACGGACATCGCAAACAGGTAGGCGGCGCCGACGGCGCGTACGTGTATGCCGCGAGCCGCAGCCAGTTCGGGACTGACGCTGACCAGCAGCAGCGGGCGGTAGAGCGTGGCGACGATCGCGGCCGTGATCGCACCCAGCCCAAGCACGAGCGGCAGGCTCGACGATGAGATCGCGAAGATCGAGCCGAACAGGACCGAGATCGTGGCGCCAGTGGTGCTCTCGTCGTTGCTGCCCAGGTATAGAAACAGTGCCGCTAGGCCGAAGCCGAAGCCGAGCACGATTCCGGTCGCAAGGTCACGTCCGCGCACGCGTTGGATTCCGATCAGCTCCATCGCGGCCGAGGCCACGACCGAGATCCCGGCAAACCCCCAGAGTGGTCCAATCCCAATCAGATAGGAGCTCGAACCACCTGCGGCACCGATGTCGCCAAGCGCCTCGCCCGCGAATGACTGGCCGCGGATCACGGTGAAGACACCGATCCCCGCCGCCACGATCGAGACCACGCCGCCGATCGCCGCAGCCAACTGAACCTGCGGGCTCGAGAAGAAGCCAGGCTCCACGATCGCGTGAAGAACCGCCTGCATCCTCGTCAGAAGATCTCGACGCCGTGGTCGTGGTCGTGGTCGTGATGGTGCGGATGGGTAGGTTCGGCGTCGTCGCTGTCACCGGCGACCACGATCACCCGCCCATGCACACGCAGCACTTCGACCTGGTGGCCGTAGAGGCGGCTGAGCACCTCCGAACGGACGACCTCATCAGCCGTGCCGCAGGCAGCGCGACCGTCGGCGAGGTAGACGACGCGATCCATGACCGGCAGCAGCGCATTCATCTCGTGGGCGGAGATCAACACCGAGATCTGCTGCTCGCGCGCGATCCGCGCGAGCAGGTTGACGACCTCGCGGGCGCTGCGCAGATCGAGGTTGGCCAGCGGCTCGTCGAGCAGCAGCAGCCGCGGGTGGCTGATCAATGCGTGAGCGATCAGGATCCGCTGCTGCTCACCGCCCGACAACTGGCCGACGCGCGCGTCGGCGAAGGCCTCGGCGTCGACCGCCGCAAGCATCTGCTGAACCAGCTCGCGGCGAGCGCGCGACGGGCGCGGTAGGCCCAGGCGGTGGCCGTCGATCCCAAGCGCCACCATGTCGCGCCCACGCAGCGGCATATCCGGGTCGAGCAGGAACTTCTGCGGGACGTAGCCGATGCTGCGCCGTCCACCGTCGGTTGCGACCGTGACGGTCCCGCGCGTGGGCGCCAGCAACCCGAGGATCACTCGCAAGAGCGTCGTCTTGCCGGCGCCGTTCGAGCCGATCAGCCCGGTCAGCTCGCCCTGTCCGAGCGTGAAGCCGACGTCGTCGAGGATCGTGCGTCCACCGAGCTCGACGGTGACACCTGAGAGCTCGAGCGCGGGCATCAGAGCTTCGTGGTCGATTGCCCGATGGTCGCGGCTCGCTTCAGCGCGTTGACCTCGGCCAGCATCCACGACTGGTAGCTATATCCCAGCGGCATCGTCTCGTAGACGCCGACGACCGGCACGTGGTACTTCGCGGCCTGCTGTAGGAACGACTGCGTCAGCGTGTCGGTGACCTGCTGGTTGTAGAGGAACACCTTGACCTTGTGGTCCTTCAACAGACTGTTCTGGAGGCCGATGTCCTGCGGCGCCGGGTCGACGCCGTTCATGATGTCCGCCTGCAGGTTGAACGGCGTGAGATTGTGGGTGCCGGCGGCCTGCAGCATGTAGTCGCCGACGGGCTCGGTGGTCGCGACCGGCGTGCCCGGGTGCTGACGCTTGAACGCGTCGACCGCGTTCAGCCAGGGCTTCAGTGAAGCGTTGAACCTGCGGGCGTTCGCCGCGAAGTACGCCCGGTGGGACGGCGCCAGCGCCGACAGATCCTTGACCAGTGCGGTGGCGACTGCCGGCATCGTCGTCCGGTCGTACCAGAGGTGCGGGTTTGGTGTGCTGTCGGGCAGCCCGAGCAGCGTCTGGACGTCGATGACCTTGCGCGATGAGTTGGACGACGCTGACTCGATCTTGTCCATGAACGCGTCGTAGCCGACTCCGTTCTGGACCACGAGCTTGGCGGCGCTGACTTTCTCGGCGACGCTTGGGCTCGCTTCAAAGGTGTGGGGATCCGTGTTTGGGTTGCTCATGATCGCCGACACCGACACGTACTTGCCGCCGATTTGAGAGATCACGTTGGCGTACTCGTTCTCGGCGCCGACGGCGACGATGCGGCCCTTGCCGGCAGCGGCGGTGGAGGAGCCACAGCCGGCCAGCGTGACAGCGAGCCCTCCGGTGGCGACCACCGCGACGACCGTGGGCCGGGCAGGGATGGTCCCGAGTCGGACAGGGATTGCCCTGAGCCGGACAGGGATTGCCCTGAGCCGGACAGGGATTGCCCTGAGCCGGGCAGGGTTTCTAAAGCGGGCGAAGTGAGGGAGCATCGCCAAAACTATATGAGAATGATTCTGATTCTCATTCTCATTTTCGTTTTGAGAGAGGTATGCTTGCCGGGATGGATGCGAGCGACGACCTCACGGGGAGCGACCACGAACAGACAGCGGACAAGCCGTCCGCAAAGGACGGCGATCCGTCTGCTCACGTCCACGATGTCCTGATCGCACGGGCACAGGCCGAGCTCGCGGATGCGGAGCGCGTGCACGACGCACGCATGAAGAGGCGCGACCGTGAGCGGGCAGGCGCAGACCACCGTAAGGCGACGCTGGATCGGAAATTGAGCCCGGCGGCGGAGGCCTGGGTGCGGCGAACCCGCTCTCTCGTCCGGCAGGCAGGTCATAACCGTGGCGCCGCGCGCGACACGCTGATTCGTCTCTTTGCAGGCCAGGACTGCGCCCTGAGCATTACTGAGGTGGAGGAAACGCTCGAATTACAGGGGCGGCACGTGGCGCGCGCGAGCATCTACCGGGCGCTCGAGGTCTTGAGCGATCTGGGCCTGCTCGCGCGGGTCGATCTCGGACACGGCGCGGCTCGCTACGAGCGCGCGTATGACCACGACGAGGAGCATCACCACCATCACCTGATCTGCGACACCTGCGGCCTGCTGATTCCCTTTGACGATGAGCACCTCGAGCTCGTGATCGACGGGCTCAGTGAACGCCTCGGGTTCGAGACCAAGGGTCACGAGGTGACGCTCCGCGGCACCTGCGAGGAGTGCCGCCTCGGCGTTTCGGATTAGCCACGGACGGATTGGCAGATGCAAGACCACGCTGAACGGCTCGACGGCCTGGGAACGACGATCTTCACCGAGATGACGGCGCTCGCCGAACGGACCGGTGCGATCAACCTCGGCCAGGGTTTTCCGGACACCGATGGCCCGTCCGAGGTGGTGGAGGCTGCCGTCGCCGCGCTGCGCGGCGGCGCCAACCAGTACGCGCCGCTGCCGGGCGTGCCGGTGTTGCGCGAGGCGGTGTTCGCCCACCAGCGCGAGTACTACGGGCTCGAGCCCGAGGAGGTGCTGATCACGTTCGGCGCGACTGAGGCGATCGCGTCGGCGCTGCTCGGGCTGTGCGACCCGGGTGACGAAGTGATCGTGCTGGAGCCGTTGTACGACTCCTACGCGGCGTGCATCGCCTTTGCGGGGGCTGGGCGGCGGCCCGTCACGCTACGCCCGCCGGATTTCGGGCTGGACCCGGGCGCTCTCGCCGCGGCCGTGGCGGATTCAGGCGGACGGGCCCGGGTGCTGCTGCTCAACACGCCCCACAACCCGAGCGGTCGCGTGCTGACGCGAGAGGAGCTGCAAGCCGTCGCCGAGGTCTGTATCGAGCACGACCTCGTCTGCGTCAGCGACGAGGTCTACGAGCACCTCGTCTATGACGGTGAGCATGTGCCCGTGGCGACGTTGCCCGGCATGGCCGAGCGCACGCTGACGATCTCGAGCGTCGGCAAGTCGTTCAGCTTCACCGGCTGGAAGGTCGGCTGGTGCTCGGGGCCGGCCGAGCTCGTGCGCTCCGTACGCACTGTCAAGCAGTACCTCACGTTTGCAGGCGGAACGCCGCTGCAGCACGCCGCCGCAGCGGCGCTGCGGCTCCCGCCCGAGCATCTGCAGGCGCTGCGGGACGAGCTGCGCGCCAACCGTGACACGCTTGCGGCCGGGATCGCCGCTGCCGGCTGGCAGCCGCTGACCCCCGCCGGTACCTACTTCATCAACGCCGACGTGGGGGTCGAGGCGGTCGCGTTCTGCGCCCAGCTGCCGGAACGCTGCGGCGTCGTCGCGATCCCGACGAGCGTCTTCTATGACGACAAGGAGGCCGGCGCGACGCTCGTGCGCTTCGCGTTCTGCAAGCGGCCCGAGGTGATCGCGCAGGCCGCCGGTCGGCTCGCGGCGCTCAGCGCGTGAGCGCCGAGGCCCACTCGGTGTAGCTGATCCAGTCGACCTCCGGATAACGGGCGCGCAGCGCCCGCGGATCGACCGAATAGCCCTGCTCGGACAGGAATTCGTACATCGCGCGGATGTCCGGGTTGGCGACCGTCGCGGACGGCACGTGCTCGTACTGGACACCGAACGCCGCGGCCATCTGCAGCGGCGTCGGATCATCACCGGCGACCTCGACGCGCGCTCCGAGGTGCTCGCTCCGCTGGGCGAGCACGGTCGCCACGAGCTGACCCAGGTTCGCCAGCGCGACCTGCGCGAGCGGCTTGTCGGGCGGGATCGCGATCGGCAGCTGGCCGCCGTTGATCGCCGGCATCGAGCCGAGCACGTTCTCATAGAAGTAGCCGGGTGCAATCACCGTCCAAGGCACCGAGCCGGCCGCAAGCCGCTGCTCGATCTGCCACTTGCTCGCGAAGTGCGGGACCGAGGAGACCTTGTCGGCTGAGGCCACGGAGGCGAGCACGAGCCATGCGAGGCCGGCCGTCTCGGCCGCGGCGATGATCGCCTCGCCCTGGCGCTCCTCGCCGGCGGCTCCGTTCTCGAACGGCGTCGTGACCGCGTACACCGCATCGACCTCCGTGAAGGCAGGCGTCAGCGACGCGACGTCAAGCAGGTCGCCCGGAACGAGCCTCGCGCCCGCGTCGGCAAGGGCTCGCGCGCGGCTCGATGAGGAGTCGCGGACCAGCGCCCGAACCTGGTAGCCCGCGGCCAGCAAGCCGCGGGCAACGGCACCACCGTGGGTGCCGGTCGCTCCGAGCACGAGCACGGATTCAGGGGCGTCGGACATTGCGGCGTCCAATCGTAAACTGGTCGCATGGGAGCGAACACGACGGAGAGCGTCGAGCATGTCGATGTGCTGATCGTCGGTGCCGGGATCTCGGGCATCGGCTGCGCCTATTACCTGCAGAAGCACCACCCGCAGCGCAGCTACGCGATCCTCGAGGCGCGCGGGGACCTCGGCGGAACCTGGGATCTGTTCCGATTTCCGGGGATTCGCTCGGACTCGGACCTGCACACCTTCGGGTTCGAGTTCAAGCCGTGGGAGAGCGAGTACGCGATCGCGTCCGGCGCGGAGATCCTCGAGTACATCCGTGAGGCGGCGCGTGAGAACGGGATCGAAGAGCGGATCCGCACGGGCCATCGCGTCGTGTCGGTGTCGTGGTCCTCTGAGGAGGCGCGCTGGCTTGCCGAGATCCAGCGGACCGACACCGGCGGGCGCACGCAGATCGCCGCCGACTGGGTGTTCTCCGGCGCCGGCTACTACCGCTACGACGCGGGCTATCTGCCGGAGCTGCCGGGTATAGAGCGCTACCTGGGGCGCGTCGTCCACCCGCAGCAGTGGCCCCAAGGGCTGGATTACGCCGGCAAGCGCATCGTCGTGATCGGCAGCGGCTCGACCGCCGTGACGCTGATCCCGGTCATGGCCGAGACCGCCGCACACGTGACGATGCTGCAGCGCTCGCCGAGCTACATCCTCTCGCTGCCGTCCAAGGATCCGCTCGCGAAGAAGCTGATGAAGGTGCTCGGACCGCAGCGGGGCTACGCGTGGGCGCGGCGCAAGAACATCTTCATCCAGACCGCCGTCTATCGGTTCTGCCAGCGCTACCCGCAGCGCGCTCGGAGGCTGATCCGCCGGCTGACGATCAAGCAGCTTCCCGACGGGTATCCGGTCGATGTGCACTTCAACCCGCGCTACAACCCCTGGGACCAGCGGATGTGCCTGGTGCCCAGCGGCAACCTCTTCCGGTCGATCCGGCAGGGGAAGGCGTCGGTCGTGACCGACCGGATCGAGACGTTCAC
>Ga0182024_10009857_pt1 | contig 19622 bp, 14 predicted proteins | sample P32metaG_FD_120480 | JGI IMG/M metagenome (GOLD analysis project Ga0182024, IMG submission 120480) | Permafrost microbial communities from Stordalen Mire, Sweden - P3-2 metaG (Illumina Assembly) | ecosystem: Environmental > Terrestrial > Soil > Wetlands > Permafrost | place: Sweden: Stordalen... | reverse complement strand
ATGGCCGAGGTTCAGCAAATCGTGCCCCCCGCCGGTTCTTCCATACCGGTCGAACATGTCGTGATCGAAGGGGAACCGGCCGAACAGATCGATCGATTCGCTCTGGAAAATAAAATCGACTTGATCGTCATGTGTACTCAGGGGCGAACGGGCCTCGCCCGCCTGCTCACCGGCAGCATTGCCGAGCAAACGTTGCGCCGCGCGCCGTGTCCCGTGCTGGCCGTTCGGCTGCCGCATCTGTCGTAGTGCCGTTTCTGTGAAATAAGCCCACTTCGCCGGCTTGTTTTCTAACCACCGAGTCACAGAGAACACCGAGAAGACGAAACCGAGTTGAAGGGCCATTTGTTTTACCGCTTGCATCTCGTTGGTTCGGCTGCTTCCACTTTTCTCTGTGTCCTCTGTGACTCTGTGGTTAGTTCCGCGGAGGACTTCGCCAACTTTCGTCCGCCAGAATTGCGTCGAGGTCCAGTTCCTGGAATGGCTTGTCGCGGATCAGCAGCGTGTACATGATCGGCAGCACGAACAGCGTCAGGCAGGTCGATGTCAACAGCCCGCCGACCACCGCTCGCGCCAACGGGATGTTGGCTTCGCTCCCGCGGCCCAAACCGATCGCCATCGGGATCAGATCCAAGAACGTCGCCAGAAACGTCATGACAATTGGCCGGAAGCGAATCGCCGCGGCCGTTCGGATCGCTTTCGGCACCGAGGCGCCGAGCTTCCGCTGCTGATTGGCGAAATCGACCATTAACACACCATTGTTGACGGCGATACCGACCAAGAAGATCACGCCCATTTCGGATTGAATGTTCAGTGTCGTGTGCGTCAGAAACAAAATCGCCAGCACGCCGATCAACCCCAGCGGCACCGTGAACATGATGACAAACGGCCCGGCGAAAGAGCGAAACAGCGCCACTTGCAGCAGATAGACCAGCAGAGCAGCGCCCGCGAGGCCGCCCAGCAGTTTTCCGAATGAGTCGTTCATTTGCTGGTATTGGCCTTTGAATTCGACATGCATTCCGCGGCCTTCGGCTTTGCTGCGAATTTCGGCAATCGCCTTGTCGACATCGCCCGCGACTCCGGCGAGATCGCGGTTCTCGGTATTCACCTGCACGCTGAAAATGCGATAGAGGGCGACGTGGTTGACTTCCACCGCGCCGGTGCTGGGATGCAAATGCACGAGACTACTGAGCCGCACTTCGTTGTGTCCGGCGGTCCGCACCGGAACATTCAGCAGGTCTTCCAATTTGCGATGCGGATCCTCCGGATATTGCACGGCGACGAAGTATTGGTTGCCGGTTTTATTGTCGATCCAGAAATTTCGATCGATGGAAATGCTCGAATTGATCGCCGCGACGACCTGCATCATCACGTTGTATGTGTCGAGCCCCACCAAATTCGCCGCTGCCCGATCAACTTCGATCACCTCGTAGGGCGCATCGAGCCGCTGCACCACATGCGCATCGGCCGCGCCGTGTACCTTGGCGACGCGATCGCGAATTTCCTCGGCCAGGGCGTAGGCATCGTCTTGGGTTCCCCCTTCGACTTGGATTTCCATCGGAGAATTAGCGCCGTAGTTCAAGGCCGTGGAAACCATGCCGCCGGTGTCGAAGCTGACTTCGAGCGGTTTTTGCTCGCCTGATTCATTCTTGTATTGGCAACGCGGATCGGAATCCCAATTGTGGCGCAGCTTGATCGCATACTCTTGAGCGCTTTGCGTGCGGCGTTCGTTCAATTGCACGCGCAACACCGTGTCCTGTTGCCCCGAATTAGCGCTATAGGCGGCCGACCAATCCGGATCGAGCCCCATTTCCGAGACGATCATCTCGCGCTCTTCCGCCGGGATATTGGCCTTGATGAACTCCTCGACCTCGGCGATGCGCTGCTCCGTCGTGTCGAGTCGGTAGCGCGACGGGCAACGGACGTACATCGTGATCTGGCCGGCATCAACTTCCGGAAAGAATTCGCGGCCGATCAACAGCCCGAGACCCAGCGAACCGACGAACAGCAGCCCGACGACCGTCAGCACCATCGGCCGATGATCAAGCGACCATTCCAGCAGTCGTGTATAACGATGCGTCGTCCGCTCCAAAAACGCTTCAATCCGATGATGAATGCGGCCGAACAGTCCGCGATCGGGATGTTCATGGCCCGGCCGTGGATCGCCCCGTCTTCCATGTTCCTCGGGCAAAAACTTCGCGCACATCATCGGCACGAAGCTGCGGGAAAGCACGAACGAAGTGCCCATCGCAAAGGCGACGGCCAATGCCAGCGGCCGAAACAGAAACCCGCCCATCCCCGGCATTAGCGCCAACGGCGCCAGCACGATGCACGTCGTGCAAGTCGCCACCATCACCGGCACCATCACCTCGATCGCGCCGTCGAGAGCCGCCCGCACCCGCGATTTGCCGAGGCTGTAGTTGCGGTGCGTGTTTTCCAGCGCGACGATGGCATCGTCCACCAGCGGACCGATCGCCAAGGCGAGGCCACCCAACGTCATTACGTTGATCGTGTTGCCCGTTACGTAAATGCCGATGATCGCGCCGAGAAGCGAAACCGGGATCGAAATCGTGGCGATGACGGTCATCCGCCAGTTGCCGAGGAAGATCAAAATCATGATGGCAACCAGGATCGCGCCGATCACGCCTTCGTGAATCAGGCTTTCGATTGCCTCGCGCACATAAACGGCCTGATCCATCACGAATCGCAATGTCGTCTTGCCGGGCAAATCAGTCGCCTTTGCGATTCGCGCCAGCTTCTCCTCCATCGCCGGAACTTGCTTTTGCACGTCGTTGCTGACGGCGAGGCTGCTGGCTCCTCCTTGGCGATAAATCGGCACATAGACTTGCGGCTTGCCGTCGATGCGGACCCGCGAGGTCTGAATCGACGCGCCGTCTTCGACGTTGGCAATGTCTTTCAGCAAGACCTGGCCCTGCGTCGTAGGGACGGGAAATTCCTTGAAGGCTTCGACGTCGGGCGCCATCGAGTTCGAGTCGAGCAGGATTTGTTCCTCGCCCATGTACAAAGTGCCGGGCGTGGTCATCAAGTTACCGTGCCGCAGCGCCTCGATGACATCGAGCGCCGACATTCCGCGCGCCTCCAATTCCTTCGGCTTGAGATAGACCATGATCGTCCGATCCTTGCCGCCGACCACCACCGGCGCGACCGATCCGCTCACCGCGCCGAGCATATTGCGAACATCGACCCGAGCCACGTCTTTCACATGCGCTTCGTCGAGATAATCGTTTTTGACCGTGAGCAGCCCGAGCGGCAGCGTGCCGGTCGGATCGAACGGCAGCACGACCGGCGGCAGCGTGTTCGGCGGCAACGTGGGAAGCGTTCCCAAGGCCAGCGAGTTGGAAAGCGTCAGAGCCCCGTTCGGATCGACGCCCTCGCGGAAATACGCCTTGATGACGCTGACGCCCGGCACTGATTTCGATTCCAGGCGCTCCGCCCCGGGCGCTTGCACGACCCAGCGCTCGATTCGCGTGGTGATCGTCTTTTCGATCGAAGTGGCCGGCATGCCCGGATAATAAGTGAGCACCTGCACGGCCGGCGCTTTGAACACCGGCAAGATATCCACCGGAACGCGCTGAAGGACCACCAATCCCAGCACCAAGATCATGAAAACAAGCGCCGCAACCATATACGGGTTACGAACGGATGCCTTGATCAGCCACATATGGGCCGCCTTGGATTGCTACGGGTGGGACGTAAACAGTGGCAGGCGCGGTACGCGACGGCGGCAGTTATTGCCAAACTGCCACCAAGCCCAGGGAAGGCCGCCAACGACTATCCTATTGGAAGACGCGTCGGCGGCCTTCCCTGGGCTTAGCCAACATCAGGTGGGGTGGGTAACTTCCAAATTATAGGCTTCTCCCACCGCGCGAAACCCCAAAATCCGCTCGAATGTTCCGTGCGTCAGTCTCCGTCTTGCCCGCCGCCGCATGACCACCTAGACTAAACCTCCGATTCAACCAACGCTTAGACCACAATTTCCACGTCCGCACACTAGCCCGAAGCGCAAGCGAGGACGGATTCCGCTCCTACCTCGCTTACGTTTCGGGCTCGTGAAATGTTCGGCTGCCCGCAGCCGCCGGAGACCAGCCCATTAGCGTCGCCGCTCATACGAATGTCGCGTGTCAACGGTGCATCTCACCCACTTGCGGGGCCGTTTATGGTCTCGAAGAGGCGCGAACCGCCTGCGATTGCGGCAATCTATTGGACGTGAGCTACGATTGGGATCGCAATCCTCCGCCCGATTCTTGGAAGCACTTCGAAGCCAAATGGTCGCGCCGCCGCGATCCCCTGTGCCTGTCCGGCGTGTGGCGGTTTCATGAGCTCTTGCCGTTCGCGCCGCAATCGCAAGTCGTCACCGTCGGCGAAGGCCAAACGCTGTTGCTCCCCTCCGATCCCGTCGCGAAATATGTCGGCGTCGATGCCGGGCGGTTGTTCCTGCAATACGAAGGGATGAACCCCTCCGGCAGCTTCAAAGACAACGGCATGTCGGCCGCGTTCACCCACGCCCACATGATCGGCGCCAAGCGAGCCGCCTGCGCCTCGACCGGCAACACCAGCGCATCCTTGGCCTTGTACTGCGCCGTCACACGGTTAATGAAAGCCCTGATCTTCATCGGCAGCGGCAAGATTTCGTACGGCAAGCTATCGCAAGCCCTCGATTACGGAGCGCTGACCGTCCAGATCACCGGCGACTTCGACGACGCAATGCAACGCGTCCAAGAAGTTTCGAAACAGTTGGGCATCTATCTGGTCAACAGCGTCAACCCGTTCCGCCTGGAAGGGCAGAAGACGATTATGTACCGCGTGCTGGAAGGGCTCGGTTGGGAAGTGCCCGACTGGATCGTCGTGCCCGGCGGCAATCTGGGGAATTCGAGCGCGTTCGGAAAAGCATTCGCCGAGTTGCATCAGATCGGGTTGATCGACCGCATCCCGCGGCTGGCCGTGATCAATGCCGCCGGCGCGAACACGCTTTACGAACTTTACGAACAGCGCGGCCTGCGTTGGAACGGCGGCGCGCCGGACATGTCGCTCGTGTCGGCCCACAAAGCCGAAATGGATGCCGCCGGACGCCGCGCTTCGACCATCGCCAGCGCCATCGAAATCAATCGGCCGGTCAATCTCACCAAGTGTCTGCGAGCCTTGGAAACTTGCGACGGCGTGGTGCGCGAAGTCACCGACCAGGAAATTCTCGACGCGAAAGCCCAAGTCGGCGCCGGCGGCTTCGGATGCGAACCGGCCAGCGCCGCCAGCGTTGCCGGAGCCAAGCTGCTGATTTCGCAACAAATCATCGGCCGCGACGAACGCGTGGTCTGCATCCTCACTGGCCATCAATTGAAAGACCCGACCGCGACGGTCGCCTATCACACCACCGATCAGGCACAATTCAACCAGGTTCTCGGCAGCCGCGGCGTGAAACGGGCGCTGTTCGCAAACCGGGCCGTAGCGGTGAACAACGATTTGGACGACATCATCAAGGCGATACAGCTTTACAGCTAGGGTGAGGGTGAGGGGTTAGGTGGCGGACGCGCGAAACCGCAAGCGAGCTATCCCCTCACGCTAACCGTCGCCCCATCCTTTCCACCTATCCCCTCACCCTAACCCCTCACCCTAGTCATGATCCGGATTGCAATTCATGGGGCTGCGGGACGGATGGGGCGGCGGCTCGTGACGCTGGCACATACCGATCCTGAATTGACGGTTGCGGCGGCGATTGAAGCGCCGGCGCATCCGCGGCTGGGACAAGATGCTGGCGCGATTGCCGGCGTCGGGCCGATTGGAGTGCCGCTATCTGGTAAGCTCGATGCGCCGGTCGATGTGGTGATCGACTTTTCGGTTCCCGCCGGTGTTCAAGCGATTGTCGGCGCATGCGTCGAACGGGGCATTCCGCTGGTTGTCGCCACGACGGGCCTCAGCGATGCCCAGCAGCAATTGCTGCACACGGCCGCGGAACAAATCCCGCTGCTGTGGGCGCCGAGCATGAGCCTGGCGGTCAATCTGACGATGAAACTGGTCCAGATGGCGGCGACCGCGCTGGCCCGGCATCCGTCGGGAGCCGACGTCGAGATCATCGAGTCCCATCATCGCTACAAGGAAGACGCCCCCAGCGGAACGGCCTTGAAATTCGGTCAGATCGTCGCCGAGGCGATGGGTCAAACCGAGCAGCGCCACGGCCGCGAAGGCCGGCCCGGTAAGCGCCCGCACGGCGAAATCGGCTACCACGCCATTCGCGCCGGCGACGACCCCGGCCGACACACGATCCTCTTCGGCCTGTTGGGCGAATCGATCGAGCTCACCGTCCGCGCCACCAACCGCGATTGCTACGCCCACGGCGCGCTCGCGGCCGCGAAATTCCTGGCCAACAAACCCGCCGGTCTCTATAACATGGCCGACGTTTTAGAGTTGTAGGCGGCGCCCGCGGAACGCCACGGAGGGCGTTCCCTACAGAGGTCAGGACTGTAGGGAACGCCCTCCGTGGCGTTCCGCGCGCCGCGTATACTAGTTTTTCCGCCATTAGTCATTCGTCATCAGACATTCGAGCCCCGATGGCCAAGTGCGAAGAAGGCTACCTCTGCGACGTCTGCGGCGGCGACGTGGAAAATCTCGCCGATAGCGATCTCTATTTGCGCTACGTGATCGGCCAGCTCGATCCGGAAACACTCCACACCACCCGAGAGCGCCACATCCGCTGCAATCCGGTGCTCGCGCAATTCATCGTGGCCGACGATTTTGAGCCGATCGTGGTCGATGGCGCATTCGACAAGCGGCAACTCGACCCGCGCTACGTCAAACAGCAAGAAACACTGGCGACCCGTGGCTGGCGTCGTTTGCACGAACTCTCCGGCCTAGAACTGCCGATCCTCGACTACCCGCTCCCCGAAGTCCGCGCCGAAAACGAGCGCCGCGCGAAAACCGTTTGATCCATTCCACCGGTTCAGCAGTTCTCGCCGGTAGTTTTGCAGGCGGCCTCGGGATGGTCTAACCACAGAGTCACAGAGAACACTGAGAACAGTGGAAGCATTCTAACGGATGAGACGCAGGCCGTGAAACAAATGGCCGTTCAACTCGGTTTTGTCTTCTCGGCGTTCTCTGTGACTCGGTGGTCCGAAATGAAGCTGGCGAAGTGGTCCTATTAAGAAACGCTATTTCGCAGGCACTACACTAGCCTGCTGGGCTCGCTCCTCCACCCCCGCCGCCAGCGCCAGCGCCCCATGCAGCACCACCTGCTCCCCCAGCGCCGCCGGTAGAATTTCGTAACTCCGCAATAGCGGCGGAAACACGTATCGTTCCACTGCACTCCGCAGCGGCGCGAAGAAGAGCGACTCGCCGATCTGCGACACGCCGCCGCCGACCACGATCGCTTGCGGCGCCAACAGCGTAATCACCTGCGCCACCGCCCAGCCGAGCACTCCGCAGGCGTTCTGCAGAATCTCGATCGCCAACTGATTCCCGTCGCCGGCGGCTTGAGCGACGAGCTTCGCCGTCACTTGCTCCGGCTTGCCGTCGGCCCGAGCCAACAGGTCGGCGGCAAACTCCTCGGTCACTTCCTCGACATCCATCAGCCGCCGCCGCAATTGATCGTGCCTCCCAGCGCGAACCGGTTCGCCCAGCGGCGGGAACGGATGCAACATCGGCTCGGCGAGACGCGATTGCGCCGCGGCCGCGATGCCCCAGCCGCTGGCCATCGATTCGACCGTGTCGTCGGGCCGTTCGGCATTCAGACCCGGCCGCAGATGCCCGATCTCGGCGGCCGCCATTCCGCTGCCACGATAAATCTGGCCGTCGATAATCAGCCCGCCGCCGACGCCGCTGCCGACGGTGACAAAAAACACGACGCGGCGCCCGCGCCCCGCTCCAAATCGCGCCTCCGCCAACCCGGCCACGTCGCAATCGTTTCCAACCACGGCCGGAATCTTGAACGTCCGCTGGCACCATTCGGCCAATGGAAAATCATGCCACCCTTCGATCTGATGACTGCGAATAATCCGCCCCGACTCCGGATCAATCGGCCCGCCAAAACCGATGCCAATCCGTCGCACCGGAAATTTCGCAATCAGCGCCGCCGCCTCGGCCTCGATGCGGCTCAAAATCCCGACCGCCCCCGCCGCCGCCTCAACCTCGACCCGCGAAAGCGCCACCGGCGCGGTCCCATCGCCGGCACCCACGCCGATCTGAAGCTTCGTGCCGCCGATTTCGATGCCCAGGAGCATAGGGTGAGGGGTTAGGGTGAGGGGATAGGGACGAGGATGCAATGTCAAAGTTTTGCTCTCAGGGATCGGCGGAGACCCGAAAGCATTTTCCCCAGTTCGTCGGACAGAATCAGAAGCCTCTCAATTTGTTGCGAATTGGCGTATTCTAACTTGTCCGCCAAAAGCAACTGTGTTTCTATTTCCGCAAGCGAACCAAAGGCGATGGAAATGTGATGTAGATACTCTTTGGTTGATTCTCGCTTGTTTCCTTCGGCGATATTCGATGGTACCGACACAGCCGCGCGCTGCAATTGGCTGGACAGTCCGTACAATTCATGTTTCGGAAAACTCGCGGTAAGTCGGTAAATCTCCGTGGCGATCTCCATCGCAAGCTGCCACACCTTCAAACCACGAAACCCGCGAGCATTCGATTCAGAGTTCACTGCCATTGGAGTTCTCCTTTCTGCCTTGTTGCCAAACGCTTCCTGCCTCACCCTATCCCCTCACCCTAAACCCTAGCCTCGTGCCTCCCCTCGCCGTTTATGCGCGCATACACATCATTCAGCACCCAATGAAACAGCGCCAAGTGAATGCTCTCGACCATGCCCATGTCGGCGAGGGGGACGTGCAGCGTGTGCTTGGCCAGTTGGCGGAGCTTGCCGCCTTCGTAGCCGGTGAGACCGAGAGTGACCAAGCCGTGGCGGTTGGCCCAATCGACGGCGGCCAGCACATTCGGGCTGTTGCCCGAGCCGCTGATGGCGATGGCCAGATCGCCGGGCCGGCCGTAGTTCATCAATTGCTGGACGAAAATCTGGTCGTAGCCGCAATCGTTGCCCACCGCGAGAATCCAGCCCAAATTGTCGGTCAGGCTCATCACCTTAAGCCGCCGCCGCTCTTCGTCGCCCAAATGCTCGGGCCGCAGCGTGCTCTTGCCGAGGTCTTCGCTCATGTGCGTGGCGGTGGTGCCGGAACCGCCGTTGCCGAAGATATAGACGAACCGGTCGTTCTTCCAAGCGTCGAACAGCAGATCGGCCCACTGGTGCAGCTCGGCAAGTTCGACGCGGCCCAGTTCTTCATTGAGCCGACAAATATAAGCGGCGGCGTCTAGCGTAGCACCCAGCATCCACGGTTCTCCAACTTGGCCTGTTTGCGAATCGAATGTTGGTGTTATTCTACTTGCGCCTTCCGCCGCCGAATAGCGTCGTAAAGAGCCGCGCACGTAGTAAGCGGTTCCGCGGAACAACTTGTGCGAGCACCAACCCAAAGCGTTAGCGACGGCGAGCCCTCAACCCACTGCTGCCCGCGCTAACGCTTCGGGTTAGCGTGTAACTGGCCCCCAAACACCAAACCGGCACCGTGTGACCACAAACACAAACGATCTGAACTCGCGTGGTAGCCGGAAAGCGGCGCTACTGAAAGTCCCCGCTTTCGCATGGTGGGCGCTTGCGCTTTTGCTCGCGATCAACCTGTTCAACTACATCGATCGGCAAGTCCTTTCCGGCGTCGTGCCCAATATCCAAGAAGCCTTCGGCGCAAGCGACACCCAAGTCGGCTGGTTGCCAACCGCGTTTCTCTTGAGCTACATGATCGCCGCGCCGATTTTTGGCTGGCTGGCGGATCGCTACAACCGCTGGCTCTTAGTCGGAATCGGCGTCGGGCTGTGGAGCTTGGCATCCGGCGCGTCAGGCCTGGCGACGGGCATTGGTGTAATGCTCTGCACACGAGTGTTCGTCGGAATCGGCGAAGCCGCCTACGGCCCGCTGGCGCCATCGATCCTGAGCGATCTATTTCCGATCGAACGCCGCGGTACGGTGCTGGCGATGTTCTATGCCGCGATCCCGGTCGGCAGCGCCCTTGGGTATGAATTGGCAAGCGTCGTGGTCGGCATGGGTTATTCATGGCGGGTGGCATTCTATTGTGTTTTGCCACCGGGAATCTTGCTTTCTCTCATCGCCCTGTTTCACCGGGACGTGTCACGCGGCGCGGCCGATCGGCCAGCCAGCCACGACTCCGCCGAACCAGTAGTGCCCGACATTCCACAGCGTACCGTCGTCGCGCGGAAAGCGCGTCTCGCCGATTACCTCCACCTCGCGCGAACCCCATCGTGGATTTTGAATACGGCCGGCATGGCCGCGATGACATTCGCCCTTGGCGGGATTGCCTATTGGATGCCGAAATACATCGTATGGCGGCAAGGGATCCATCAAGGCGGTGCATTGAATTTGGCCGACAAACTGAGCGATGCCGACAAAGCGATTCGAGACGCCGCGCTGGCCAGCGCCAACGGCCGGTTCGGCCCGATCATCGTCATCTCCGGCCTCGGGGCGACGCTCATCGGCGGCTGGCTCGGCGATCGGCTTCGACCGCGATTCAAAGGAGCGTATTTTCTGGTGTCGGGCGTCGGCATGGTCATCGGCTTTCCGCTGTTTCTCGCGCTGCCTTTCACGCCGTTTCCCGCAGCCTGGGTATTGATCTTCGTCACCGCGTTCGTGCTGTTCCTCAACACCGGCCCGACGAACACGATCCTGGCCAACGTCGTGCATCCCTCGATCCGCGCCGCGGGCTATGCCGTGAACATTTTCATCATCCACGCTTTGGGCGACGCGATTAGTCCGCCATTGATCGGCGCGGTGAACAGCGCCTTCGGCAAAGGCGACGGCGGTGTCTGGAGCGGCAATATGAACGCCGGCTTCATGGCCATCGCCGTCTCGATCCTAATCAGCGGTCTCTTCTGGCTCTGTGGCGCCCGCTACCTCGAACGCGACACCGCCCTCGCCCACACCCGTATTTCGCCTGAATAGCGGCGAGAGAGTCGTAACGTGTGCCATTTCCACAACTTCTCGTGGGCATTGGTCCAGCGAGGTCCGACGGTCCGCCATTGTCCCTTCTGGATCAATGAACGGACGGCGGGACCAGAAAATCGGCGCCAGTTTTTTGGCAATGCGTCATCGACCGCACGCCGTTTCCATCAGGAAATATCGCGCTGGGGAGGTTCGGCTTCGTAGTGGATGGTCTTCCCATCATCGCCGAAGCCGACGGTATGGACTCGGCCGCTCGCGTGCTTGTTGATCTCCAGCAAACTGCCGGTGGCGGCGTCCCACACCTGGACGTGACCAATGTTGTCGGGGCCGTCGGAGCCTGCATCCTTTCGAAAGAAGCCTGCGCCGGTCGCCACCGATTTGCCGTCGGGGCTGAACGACCAGCACGCGAACGTGAATTGATTGTTCGGCGTCCCCCATGTTCCTGCCTGCAAGTCTTTCCCAATTTGCTTGCCGGTGCCGACATCGATCAGCCGCGCGGTGTTGCCGCGGAGCTCCAGGGTTACCTTGCCATCGGGACTCATCTGCCGGGTTGCGAGCTTCTTGGCCAATTCGGGCTTGATTGGTTCAAATAGAAACAAGGGAACCCGTTCGGGAGTAAAATTCGGCGGAGCATCCAAGCCAAGCTCTTTGAAGTGTGCTACGCACCGCGCAAAACCAGCATTGCGCGCTTCGGCGGAAGCGAACAGATAAACTCGCGTGCGGCCCCCGAACATCGACACGGCGTCGCTTGGTTCAAGCTTGTAATCCTCCGGTCGGCCTCCACTGAGCTTCACAATCCCACCTAACGCCATGTCGCGCAATTGTGAGTCTTCCTGTTCCGGGCACGAAAAGATGCGCCGGGTTTCGACGAGAAATCGGGTTAACAATGGAATGTCTTTTCGCTCGCCCAGCTTGCCCACCGTTGCAATCCCGAATTCGATCGCCAAATCCTCGAGGTAGTGACTTCCCGGATGGCGCGTCGCCTCTGGATAACGCAGAACCTGCACTGCAAGTGTCTCAGTCGCATCGTTCAGACGGAAGGTTCTCGCCACATTCCATCGGGTCATGAATCCTGGAATGTCGTCATCGCGACAAGCCCATTGTGTCATCCATTTCATCAACAGCTCGCGAACTTCGGTATACGAGCGATCCTTTTCCCGCATTCGAGCAATCATGTCTTCCATCAGCATTTTCTGGATTTGATCATCCACCGTAGCATTCAAGGCAATATCACGATGGGCGGCGAGAAAGAGGATTGCCCCCGTTTCACCCGGTGCGATTTCGACCCAAATTCCCTGGCGACGATCGCGGAGAAGCCGGGTCGTAGCAACCGACTCCAGAACACCGGCCAGCCGCTTAGCAAACAACTCGTTCAGTTTTTTCTTATCGCCGCCAACGGCGGAACACAACTCAGGCTCGGATTGCACCATCTCCGCGAACAACTGACGGGCTGGCTTCCCGGTGCCCACGACGCGCTGATAGTCCTTCCACGCGGCAAGCGCTTCGGGAGGCTCTTGGCCAGCCTCGGCCACGAACTTGGCGAATCGCGACGCCGCAGCCGTCTCCCGATCGGGCGCGACGGCGTCGCTTCCTGGATGCGATGAGTTTGCCTTTTCGGGCTCCGCGGCGCTGGCGGTGAGCGGCAACGATGCTGAAATTACCGCAAGCAAAAAGAAAGTGGATGTACGGTTCATCGCGAGATTGCCCCGATGCCAATCGTTCGTCGAGAAGCTGTCCAACGGAAGCCGCCCAAGAGTATAACATCCTTGAGGACCACTGTGAACAAAACTGCAATAGCGGCCCGATCGGCGCGGTGAGGAGCGCCTTCGGCAAAGGCGACGGTGGTGTCTGGAGCGGAAACATGAACGCCGGCTTCATGGCCATCGCCGTCTCGATCCTCATCAGCGGCCTTTTCTGGCTGTGGGGCGCTCGCTACCTGGAGCGCGACACCGCCCTGGCCCCAACGCGCATCTCGCCCGAATAGCGATTGGCGCCGCGCGCCAATTCTTGATTGGCAGGTTTTGTCTTGCCCTCTGGCGAATTGCCCTCGCCGGATTTATGCTTGAAGCCAGACGGGGAAACCGCCCAGGGCTCTGAAATTCACACCACGAAGCTGAAGGGAGTGACGTATGTCGAGCATGAATCGGATCGTCGTTCGTGCCGCCGCCGTGGCTTGTATTTTGTGCTCCGCGAGCGTCTCGCGCGGCGACGCCGAACTGTGGCAAACCAATTTCGAGGCCGCCAAGACCAAGACCAAGGCCAAGGCCGAGCACAAAATGCTGCTGGTCGAATTCAGTGGCTCGGATTGGTGCCCCTGGTGCAAGAAGTTGAAGACCGAGGTCTACGATAAAGAATCCTTCAAGGCCGAAGCTCGCAAGGGCTTCATCCTGGTGAATCTGGATTATCCCAAGCAAAACCATCAGCCCGCCGAGCTCAAGCGGCAGAACAGCGAACTGCTCAAGCAATATAGGGTCGACACCTATCCCACGCTGTTCGTGATGGATGCCAAGGGACAGCCGATCGGGAAGACCTTCTACCACAGCGGCGGACCGGAAGACTACCTGAAAGAATTCACGGGCTTCGTCAACACGCATAAAGACATCGTGGCGATGAAAAAGAAGCTGGAGCACGTCGGCGGCCTCGACCGGGCGAAACTCCTGGATGAGATCGTAATGAACTACGAACAGCTCGGCGTCGAGAACGACGACGTGCCCAAGTATTGCGCCGAAATCATCGCCCTCGATCCGGAAAACAAGGCCGGCTTGAAGTTTAAATACAAATTCCGCGCCTTGATGGCCGAAGCCAATGCCTTGTCGGGCGAAAAGAATTTCGACGCCGCTCGGGCCGCCTACGAAAAGGCCGCCGATCTGCCGGGAGTCAAAGGCAAGCGAAAGCAAGAAGCCTGGTTTGCCGAAGCGGAATGCTGCGCCAGCGCGCTGCAATTCCGCCGCGCCGTGGCGTGTCTGAACAAAGCCCGCGAGGCCGCTCCCGAAGGCCCCAAGGCGGCGGATATCGCGGAAGCAGTGAAGCGCTACGCACCGCTGGCCGAGACCCAGCAAGCAATCGCCGACCTGACGGCCGAGTTGGCGTCGGCTGAAGGACCGGCTCGCGCGCGGGCGCTGGACCGCCTGGTCGATGCCCAAGTCAAATTCGGCCAGCTCGCGCCGGCCGAGCGGCGCCCGGAAGAAATCGAGAAGAGGTCGAACGAGATCATCGAACTCGACCCCGACAACAAGGCCGGTCTGCAGACGAAGTACCGCCTGCGCGAACTGCTGATCGACGCGGCCAAGGACTTCAAAGCCGGCGAAACGGAAAAGGCCCGCAAGGCACTCAACGAGGCCCGCGCCCTGCCCGGTCTGACCGACGAGCAGCAAGCCAAAGCACAAGAGGCGGCGCAGAAACTACAGAAACGCAAAGGCGAATAAAGCCCGACCGCATTGCGGGAGGAAAGAAGAGACGGGACGAAAAAAGGGTCAGAACTATTTAATAATTCGTTCTGACCCATTTTCTGGTTCGATCCTCATCAGCGGCCTCTTCTGCCTCTGGGGCGCCCGCTATCTCGAACGCGACACAGCGCTCGCCGCCATCGGCATCTTGTCGGAACCCAGCGCTGGTAGCTCGGACGCCGGACCGGATGTAGCCGACTCATAAATTAGGCGACTTGTCAGCCATTGTCCGTGCAATAGCGAGTGCAACTGCGCTGCTTCCGCGCGTTTTCACGAAAGATTTCTCGGTGGGGGCGGCCATCCAGCCCGAGCGGCATGGATATTGCTACCTACTTGTTCGTTTCCCACCCTTGTCAGGAGCCTGTTTATGTTGTGGACACTACTCATTGTTTTGTTGTTGATGTGGGCGCTTGGACTCGGGTTCGGCGTTGCCGGCAACCTGATCCATATTCTGCTTGTGGTCGCTTTGATCGTGCTCGTGGTGAATTTATTGCAGGGTCGAAGGGGCGGTGTAATATAAAGTGTGCGGAATGGCGTTTCTTATCAGGCACGCTTCGCCGGCTACAATTCTAACCACAGAGACACAGAGAACACTGAGGAACAGCGGAAAGCTTCCGAAACGATGAGACACCGGCTGTTGAAATACATGGGCCTTCAAATCGGTTTTGTCTTCTCGGCGTTCTCTGTGACTCGGTGGTTAGAAAAAAAACCGGCGATGACTCGGTGGTTAGAAAAAAAACCGGCGATGACTGGCGCACGTTACGTTCGTTCGGCGATCGTTCCCAGGATGGCTTGAAGCTTGGGAAATTCAACGGGTTTGACCAAATGGTGGTCGAACCCGGCTTCCTTGGAACGTCGATGGTCGGCCTCATTGCCATAGCCGGTCAGGGCGATGAGCGTCAAGTTCTCCAACGCGGGTTGCTGTCTTAACCGCTTCGCCACTTCATATCCGTCGAGACCCGGCAAGCCGATATCCAAAAGCACCACCGCGGGTTTGCATGCGGCAGCGGTTTTCAGTGCGGTCGGACCGTCGTACGCCGTCGCGGTCTCATGTCCGGCTGCCTTCAAAAGCATTGCCAGACTCCTCGCCGCATCCTGATTGTCGTCGACAACAAGCACCCGCCGGGATGGTCCCAGCGGCGCGACGGCTACTTTCGGCTCGGCCAGCGGCGCCGCCAAAGTCGACAATGGCAGACGGACGACGAACTCGCTTCCCTTTCCCAACGAACTGTGGACTTCCACCCTGCCCCCGTGCAATTCCACGAGTCGTTGCACCAGGGCCAACCCGATGCCCAACCCACCTTGCGAACGGTCCAGCGATCGTTCCGCCTGCGTGAACAGATCGAAGATGCGCGGAAGCAAATCGGGAGCAATGCCGACGCCCGTATCCCTCACGCACAACACGCATTCGTCTTCCTCTTTCTTGACCGACAGCCAGATGCGGCCCCCTTCGTCGGTATATTTCGCGGCGTTGGTGAGCAAATTCACGACCACCTGTTCCAGCCGCGCGGCGTCGGCCACCAGCCAAATAGGTTCCGGCGGCAGTGATACTGTGAGCTCGTGCCGACGTTGGTCCATCAGCGGATGGGCCGCCTCCACCCCCCGTTCCACAATGCCGCTCATGACGACCCGATCGCGGCGAAGCTGAACCCTGCCGGTGGTGATTCGCGAAACTTCCATCAAGTCATCCACCAGACGAGTCAGTTGCGTCACTTGACGCTCGATAATGCTGCAAACCAGCCGCTGATCCTCGTCCTCGTCTTTCCGCAGACGAAGGAGATGGACGGCATTGGAAATGGGGGCGAGCGGGTTGCGGAGCTCGTGACTGAGCATTGCCAGAAATTCGTCCTTGCGGCGATGCAAGTCGACCAACGCCAGCGATTGCTCCCTGCTCTTTTGTTCGCTCTCCTGCAATTCTTGATTGAGCCTCTCCGCCGTCTGGCGTGATTCGACAGCGTCTTCCATCAGGTTTAGCGCGGCGTCGCGGCGCAGTTCGAGCGCGGTTAACGATTCCACCGTCTGATAGGCGGCCGCCGCAAACTGGCCCAATCGTTCGAGCTGCCGGAGGTCCTCGGCGTCGAATCGGCGGTGTTCGTCGTGAGTGACAGCCCAAATCGTGCCGACTGCTTGCCCGGCGACGTGGAAAGGAACGAGCAGCGCCTCCTTGACCAGCGGTGTCACCGGCAGGAAATATTCGTAACGCCGTTCGATGTGCTTGAACAACAGCGACGCATTTCGGTCGAGCACGTCGCCGCAGGGGCCGAAGTCGCGCGGAGTGCCCCCCCCGATGTGCGCTTTCCACGCCCCGGCGATCGCCGGCCAGTAGAACCACTTCGCGTCTTCGGTCAGCAGGCTGATTCCGGCCGAGCCGACCTGAAAGACCTCGAGCACCGTTTCGGCCAGCCTCTGAAGAATGGTCCGCGGTGAGTCGGCCAGCGCCTGAGCCAGCGCCGCGAGCGCGCGGTTTTCAACCGCGTGGGCCGGCTGGCGCGCGGGACGCCGACTTAATTCCTCGGTGCATAGAATCGATTCCAGCGGCACAAGCCCCGCGGGGTGGGACACGGTGGGATGCGCGGCCAGCGTCGCCGCTGTTTTCTGCTCGAACGAGTATTCGGGCAGGCCGCCGCCGAGAATCTCATCCAGGCCCGGCACGCCGGTGGGCAATTGCCGAATCCGCACTCGATCTCGATTTTGGCTTTCATCAGCGGGCGTATTCATTTTGCCTTGCTGCTCCGAGGTTGGCGGATTGGTTCGCCGCTTCCGCGGCCAGCAATCGCTGGGCCAGGTCACGAATTGATGGGGCTGGCAAATTCATCATCCAATAGTGTACCAAGTAAATCGCGTATTTCGTGGTTCCCCTTCTTCGTATCCGTGCGATCCGTGGTTCGTCTTATTTCGCCGGCCGGAGGTCGATCTGCCGCAGATTCATTACGTGCGAGCCTGGCTTCGACGTGACCTTGACCGAAACGCACGTTCGGCCCGGTTTGACGATTTCGATCGTGCCGAGTTTCTGCGGTTGAAACACGGTCCACTCGCCCGTTCCTTTGACCTCGCCGGTCACCTGCTCCGTCTTTCCCGAACCCGTGGCCACGACATATTTGCATCCCGCGAGATCTTTGGGACACGAAGAACTCAGTTCCACGTCGAATTTGCCCGGCTTGTCGGTCCGCACATCCCAATCGACCCAATCCGATTGGTTATCCCAATAGCCGATGCAGTTCTTGTCGTCGCCCATTTCGTAGCGGATGCGATCGCCATGCAAGTTTGCGTCGGCCGCTTTCAGCAAGATGCCGCCGTCGGCCGCCTGTTGAACGGTCGCCTTCGGCACCAATTTGCAGACGTGAAAATCCTTCACGTCCACCGTCATGCCGACGATCTTCATCGCGAACCCGAGATCGGCGACCGTCGGATCGATGGGCGCGTGCAGCATCCGTCGGCCGTTGATGAAAATCTCCCCCTGGCCGCCGATCCGCAGCAGGCGAACTTCGATTACTTGCTTGCCGTCTAATTGCACCAGCGGATCCTCAAACGTGAAATTCGCTCCGGAGATTCCGCTGTGGCTGATGGTGATCGGTTGGAAGACGTTGTTGAGCTCCGAGCCGAAGGCGATATAGAGTTGCATCGGCTCGCGCGCGTCGCCGATGAACTTCGAGCCGTCGCGGTTCATCGCTTGGTCGGCCAGCCAAATTTCGACGATCCGGCCATAGTCGGACTTATTGTTGTCGGTCGGATGGATCGCCATCTTCAACACCGCTTCCATGTCGCGCACCGGCGGCTTCGCCTTGTACGAGAGAAAGTTGAAGTAGCTTGACGGCAGGCTAAGCGTGAACGATTCACGGTCTTTCAAAAAATCCTTGAAATCCTTGGCTGTCCATTCGTTGGCCGGCTCCAAAACGGGGGCCAGATTGAATCGCCGCAGCTCGACCACCTGCTGGCTCGGCGGCGGTTGAAAGCGCTCCGTCTCCGCGCGAGCGCGATGCATCTTGGCCAATCGCCGCAACATCTCGGGCTCGGCCGACATCGCGCCGTCGTAGTCGTGCAGCACTTCCGCCGCCACATCGAGCTTGTAATTCGCAATCGCCACTCGATACAGCACGGTCGGATTGACCTGCATCTTTAGGTCGGCGTGATTCTCGACTAGCGCCCCCCAAACGAAGTCGAGCGCCACGTCGTTTCGGCCTTGCTCCAAAGCGATCTCGGCCCCGACGCCGTCGATCAACGAATCCGGCGTCAGCCCATCGGCGACGGCATGATGCAACGCCGTTTCAGCCAAATCCGGGTTCGTGTTTCGCAGCAAAATCCCGACCAGCGTCTGTTTGTCCCACTTCGCGCCGCGCGCCTTGCCGCGCAGATACTCGAATTCCGGCTGCCATTGGAAGCGAGTGTTGAATCCGACAAGCCCGGGCTGGATCTGCGCATCGTGGCTCGTGCCGTCTTTCGTGACATACGTCATCGTTTGCGGCTGATCGGGACTGCGGCGCAAGACGTCCCAGACCTGCGCGCCATGGAGCCGGGTCACCATGTCGCCGACTTTCAGGCCGATTTTCTCAGCCGGCGTGCCGGGCGAAACGGCGAGGATCCGCATTCCAGCCACCGGCTGATTGTCTTTCTCCATCGCATGAACATCGATCGCCGCCGCCGCTTTTTCGAACGGCAGCTTGTAATCGTCACCCTTGAGAACTTCCCGAAACTCCGCCGCCCGCAGCGGCTTGTTCCATTCGATCGGATCGACCGAAGCATTCGCCGCCGCGGCGCCCGCCGCCTCATCGGCGCGCATCGGCCGCGCGAGATATGCCGCCACCAACAACCCCGCCGCGATCGAAAGAACAACCGATTTCGCGCCCATGTTTTTCTCCCCCACTGAATGCGATGAACGAACCGTCGCTGCTGACATTCCTCTCGTTCCCCAAGAGTATAACGCCGCAGCGGCTCACGGTGAATCAATTTCAACGCGGTGAAGATCGTCGTTTTGGAAAAACTGCAAGAAGCTGCGACGTGCGAACCGACGGACCACGTCCCGGCGTTCCCCGGCCCCGTGAACCGCGCCGCGACGAGTGCCATCCGCCTGCCCGTTACTTCATGTCAGCAAGCGAATTCCCGCATGCGCGTCCCCTCGTCCCTCGCCCCTCGCCCCTGTCCCCTGTCCCCTGTCCCCCTAGCCCCTAGTCCCT
>Ga0182024_10009855_pt1 | contig 19625 bp, 16 predicted proteins | sample P32metaG_FD_120480 | JGI IMG/M metagenome (GOLD analysis project Ga0182024, IMG submission 120480) | Permafrost microbial communities from Stordalen Mire, Sweden - P3-2 metaG (Illumina Assembly) | ecosystem: Environmental > Terrestrial > Soil > Wetlands > Permafrost | place: Sweden: Stordalen... | reverse complement strand
GCTTCCGAGCGGGAATAGAGTAGCCGTGATTTCAAATCGATTTTGCTCCTTTTCATATCCAAAGCCTGTATTCGCAGGCCCTTAGGGCTAGTTTCAGTTTCAACCTTGGGACAGTATTGATTTCAAATTTGAGATTTCTCGGGAGTGGGCGGGGGCTCCGGCTTCTGATCTTCCGGCAATTGCGCGGCGATGGCATCGTGAACGCGCCTTGCCAAATCGTCCCGCTGGTCGACGGTGTATCCTGCCGCGTCGATTGGCTTGCCAAAACTTACCGTAACCTTTCCCGCATGGATCACCAGAGACTTTTTCTTCATCACGCGGTGGGCGCCGGAACAGGCTAAGGGAACGATGGGGACGCCTGCTTCGATGGCCATCGCAAACGTGCCTTTTTTGAAGCGCCCCAGGCGGCCGTCGGGGCTGCGTGTTCCCTCCGGATAAACTAAAAACGAAGAACCGGTCTTCATGTACTCGACTGCTTGTTTGACGGATGCCAGCGCGGCTTCTCGATTGCCGCGGTCCACGGGAACGAATTTCGCCAGCCGAAACGCGAGTCCGACGATTGGGATATCGAACAGGGATTTTCGGCCAAAAATCGCGAGGCGCCGTGGAATCGCTCCGACAATGGCGGCGGCGTCGGCGTTACTGGTGTGATTCGCGGCAAACATACAGACTCCTGCGGGGATGTTTTCGAGCCCGACCACGCGCACGCGCAAGCCCGCGAGGTACGTGATCCAAACCACGCCCTTCACTCCCAGCCAGTACATCAGGTCAGCCGACCGCGTGATCAGCGTGTAGAGAATCAGCGGCGGTCCCAGGATGAGGACCCAGAGGCTTAAAAGTATGGCGACGATCGCTGTACGAATCATCGGGAAGGATCGGTGCTGCCGTGCAGGATACCGTTTCGGATTCGACGCTGCTTTTCGTTCGCATCGGGAATCTCTGTGATTTGGTAAAGCGGGTCGGACTGTCTCTCCAGGTCAAATGACAATTCCGTCTCTAAGGAGGACCTGCGGACCATCACCGTCGCATGTTCCTCCGGCTGGTGATCGCGAAGCCAGCGGTCGGGAGAACGCGGAAACGCGTCGCCATCGAGCGACAGCAAGACATCGCCATCCTTCACGCCCGCACGTCCGGCGGCGCTATCGGGGTCAACCGATCCCACGGTGGGCGGGCCGCTACCTTCATGAGTGATAGCAAAACCAAATCCAGCGCGGCGCTGCCCGGTGTCCCGAATCGCGAGTCCGGCGCGGCCTAGAAAATTCGCAAAAGGAATTTCGTCCGTGCCCGAAACGTAGCGCCGGAAAAAATCTCCCAGGTCCGCGTCGGCCGCGGGAGATTGCTCCCGAATCATATTTTCGGCCACCGCCCGCAGGTCTTCACTCTCATGGTAGAAGCGGCCGCGTTGCGCGAACTCGACGTTCAGTGCCCGCAGCACGTCATCGAGGCTCGCGCGATTGTCGGTCCTGTCACGAATGACAATGTCCAGCATGTCGCCCAGGAGCTGCCCCTTGTTATAGTAGGAGACGCTTTCCTCCGGCCTGATGTAGAGTGGATATTTTTCAAACCACGCGTCAAGGCTGGACTGTTCGGCACTTTGCCATTTATGCGCCGGACGAGACTCCAGCTCGCTGACCTGCGCCGCCATGTTTCCATAGAACTGCGGAGAGGACCAGAGCCCGGTGCGCACGAGAGTATAAGTTTCGTAAGTGTTCGTGACCCCTTCGGCGAACCACAGCGAACGCGTCCACATCTCTTTCGTGTAGTCCACCGGTTCAAAGGCCTGGGGACGGATCCTCTTCACGTTCCACGTGTGAAAGAACTCGTGCGCCGAATAGCTGGGCAGTTGCGCGGGAATGTCCGCCGCGATGGCGGTGCAGTTCGAGTGCTCCATTCCTCCGCCGCCAAAATTTTGTCCCACATGAAACATGAACATGTACTCGCTAAAAGGCGCGCCACCCATCAGGGAGACTTGATAATCCACGATGCGCTTGAGAGCGTCCGTCAGCTTTCCGCGATCTCCGTAATTGCCGTGAACGACAACGCGGATGGGCCTTCCTCCGGCCTCGAAGCGAAATTCGTCAAAGTCACCGATTTCCACGGGCGCATCGACGAGCGCGTCGTAGCTTGGCGCCACATAGGCGCCTACGGTGCGTGCGCCCGGCGTCCCGCTGGCGTTGAGCTCCACGGCTACGCGCCAGTTGGCCGGCACGTCGTCAAATTCCACGCGCGTGTCCTCTCCACGCCGGTCCGGGACATAGAGAAGAACCATCGCCAGATTGAGAAACGCGTGGTCGGGATTCAATTGCGAATTGAAAGGGCCCGGTTCGTCCCAAAGAATCGGATAGCTCACCGTGACGGTGCCGCTGCCGGCCACGCGCCAGGTTTGTTTGTCGAGTTTCTCGATGGGGAGCGGCTTTCCCGCGGAGTCGCGCGCGCTCACTTGCAGGATGTGAGAAGAGAAATCTCGAATCTGGTACAGGGCATTCCATGCGGGCATTTGAAGCGTGAGTTGATCGTTGACGCCGGGAACGCTCATCGTCACTGCAAAGATGTGACGCTCCGGATGGGCAATGGACACCGCGTAATCAATGGTTGCCAGCGCCGGGCGCGCGAGGAACATTAGCGCGGCAAGCGCCAGTGCGCGCATCCAGATTTGCCCGCTCCGAATCATCCCTTCAATTTCCCTGCGGGAGCGTCACGGTCCTGCAGTTTGCCGAGCAGTTTGCCGCAAAGGCCGTCAAAGCTGCCGTTGGACATCACCAGCACCACATCGCCCGGACGAGTTTCGCCGGCGAGATATTCGGCAATCTCAGCGGCGGATTCAAAACCCTCCGCCTTTCGGCCTGCAGCGCGGATGGCTCGAAGAACGCGCTCGGGAGATAACCGTTCTTCATCACCGAGCAGATTTGCGCGATTTACCGCGCCCAGAACGGCTGCGTCTGCCGTGGCCAGCGAGGCGGTGAGATCGGGTTCAAAAACTTTCCGGCGCATCGTGTTGGAACGCGGCTCGAACACGGCCCAAATCCGCCGTCCGGGCCAGCGATTGCGCGCCGCATCAATGGTGACGCGAATTGCCGTCGGATGGTGTGCGAAATCGTCGACCACCAGCACGCCAGACGCTTCCCCTTTTACTTCGAGGCGGCGCAGGACTCCGCGGAATGCCGCCATCGCGTCAGCAATTGCGTCGCCGCCGACGCCACGCCCGTGAGCGATCGCAATCGCCGCGAGCGCGTTCAGGACATTGTGGCGTCCGGCGAGGGACATTCGCACTCGCGCGACTTCATGCCCCTGATGGGACACGCGGAATCGCGTTTCGCCTTCGGTGAACTCAAGGTCGCCTGCCAGCCAGTCCATTCCCGCGCTGAGGCCAAATGTTTCGACCGGGCAAAACGCTTTCTGGACGACGCCGCGAACCGTTTCGCTCTCTCCCCAGGCGACGATACGGCCACGCCGGGGCACCAGATTTACCAGTCGCCGGAATTGCAGCTCGATCGCAGCGAGGTCGGAATAAATATCCGCATGGTCGAATTCGAGCGAAGTGATGATCAGTTCGTCGGGGTGATAATGCAGAAATTTTGGGGCCTTGTCGAAAAACGCGGAGTCGTATTCGTCGCCTTCCAGAACGAACTCGTCTCCGCCGCCGAGGCCGAAGCTGCGGCCAAAGTTTTCGGCGACCCCGCCAATCAGGAAATTCGGACGCCGACCGGCGTGGTGCAAAATCCACGACAGCATCGACGTGGTGGTCGTCTTGCCGTGCGTTCCGGTCACGACCAGCGGATCGTGGCCCGGCAGAAAAAATTCCTCAAGCGTTTGCGGCAGCGAGCGGTACGGGATCTTCCGGTCCAGGACAAATTCCACCTCCGGATTTTCGCGGGAGAGAGCATTGCCAATCACGACGATGTCCGGAGCAGGATCGAGATATGCCGCGGCGAATCCATTGGTCCAGCGAATGCCCAGGCCTTCAAGCAATGTCGAGGCAGGAGGATACACGCCTGCATCTGAGCCAGTCACGCGGTGGCCGCTCTCAGCCAGCATTCCAGCAAGCGGCGCCATGGCTGCCCCGCCAATTCCGGAAAGGTGAAAATGCATCGGGCGTGTCATGCGCGCACCGCCGGTTCCAGAATGTCGAGGCGGCCTTCACCAGATGCGCGAAGGCGCGCGCGAACTCCAAGCGGGAGAGTCAGCATCGGGCGAGGCGTGTGTCCGACGGGCGCTCCGTAGACGATCGGAATTTTGAGCGGCCCCAGAATGCGCTTGCAGACATCATTGACGGACACCGAGCTTCCCTCCGGCGCACCGCATTCCGGAAATTCACCGAGAACGATCCCGCGCACGCCCTTAAATTTTCCCGCCTGTTTCATGTGCAATAAAATGCGGTCCAGCTGATAGGGTTTCAATCCACGATCCTCGAGCAACAAAATTGCGCCGCGCGTATCCAGTTCCCACGGCGTGCCAATCGAAGTTTCAATCAGAGTGATGCAGCCGCCAAGTAAAATTCCCGTCGTCGTGCCGCGCACGAGCGTTTCACCCGCCAGCGGAGCCGACCAGCCGCTACGCGCGGCGGTCATCGCGCACATAAACGTTTCAGGATCGTAGCCGCCCGTGGCGTTAGCACCCTGGTCAAACCCGCCTGCGACAAGCGGCCCGTAAAACGTAACCCAGTGAAGCTTTTGCCACAAAAAAATCTGAACCGACGTCAAGTCGCTGAACCCGCAGAAAATCCTGGGTTGCTTCATTTTTGCGGTCTTGAGCTTGTCGACAAGATACGCGCTGCCATATCCGCCGCGCGAGCAGAATACGCCTCGAACGTCCTTCCGCGTGAACGCATCCTGCAGCTCCGCCAGCCGAATATCGAGCGGCGCGGAAAAGTACCCCTCGGGCTCGCGGGTCGTAACTGATTGCGTGACCCGGTAATCGAGTTGCTCGAGATTTTCGCATCCTCGCAGAATTCGATCCGCCTTCGCCGCGCTCGCGGGAGCGACCACGGCGATCGTGCTTCCCGGAACGAGCGCCTGCGGCTTGAGAGGCTTCTGCATGAAAGTGGACGACGGGAAGAAGTATACAACGCTCGCGGGAAGAGCAAAGACGGTCCGCGTATTTCATGGTGCTCTGGCCGTAACCAATCACAGTTAATCCAAATTCCCGATTTAAATCCGTGTTGGCTCCCCACCAATTTGCACAAGGGCTTGCTCTGGCGGCAAATTCGTAGTATGCAAGGCAGGCGAAACCTACGATACACGAGCCAAAGGTTCAAATCGAAAATTCCAGATGGAAAGCCATCAATTGGTTGATCCATCCGGATTGCCGCGTAGGACCGCCCGGGTTTGTTCCGGTCGGACGTTCATTTTGAAAAGGAGATTTCACTACATGAAACGATTCCGCATGATGTCTTCATTATTTGTGCTGGGCGCGATGAGTGTCGCGGGGATGCTCTTGCCACGGCAAGCCCAAGCCCAGATTTCCTCCAAGGAGCAGATCGCCGCCCAAACGGAGCTTGAAAAAACCATTCCAAAGATGCAGATCACTGACGATTTCCTTGACCTCATGGTCCCCGACATGACGATGGGCGAAACGGTGGGGGTTTCCACCAATTCACATGGTCACATTTTTGTTTACTCGCGCACGAACCCTCAGGGAGTTGCCCGCGGGGGAACGGCCGCCATGCTGTTCGAGTTCGACCAAAACGGGAAATTCGTCAGACTGTGGGGCCCCCATAATTATGCCGCGTCCTTCGCACACTCCGTCCGGGTGGATAAAAACGATAACGTGTTTATGATTGACGAAGGGTCCGGCATGATCATCAAGTTTGATCCGGAGGGCGTGCCCAAGGAGCAGTTTGGCCGGACGCCGGAAGCGATTGATTATCTCGAGGAATTCGTCGAACACGGGGGCACGGGCTTCAACGGTACCGCCGGGAGGCCCAGGGACCCACACCCGGTGGGAACGACCGGCACATTCAACCGACCAACCGATGTGACCTGGGATTCGCAGGGGGATCTTTTTGTCTCCGATGGCTACGGCAACTCGCGCATCGTCAAGATCACGCAGGGCGGACACTGGCTGAAAACAGTGGGAACCTACGGCACCGGCCAGGACCAGTTCAGGATTCCGCACAGCATCGCCGCTGACGCCCATGACACCATCTACGTTGGCGACCGCAATAACAGCCGCATCCAGGTTTATGACAGTGACCTAAACTATAAGACAACCTACACCGGGATGGGTTCGCCGTGGGGCGTTTGCGTGAGCCCGGGCAATCCCCAATATCTGTTCAGCGCAGACGGGACCACAGGCAAAATCTACAAATTGAGTTTGGATGGAAAGGTGCTTGGATGGGCGCAGACCAGCCTGGGTCGCGGCGAGGACGACAATGGCCGCCTGGTCCACGAAATCACTTGCCCGTCCGCCAACCTTCTCTACCTGGGCTCCGCCGTGCTGTGGAATGTCCAGAAGATCACGATTCATTAGGCGAAAGTTAATAGTTGGGCGAATAAACAATTAGCAGGTTATGCCGCGGGCCCTGTCACACAGCCCTACGGCGAGAACTGCGTCATTTTGTAAAAATGACGGGCCCGCGCATTAATCTCAGGGCGCTTCAGTGTTCGCAGCCGGTCCAGGCCGAATTTTTCGACCGCAAAGCTTCCCATGACCGAGCCGTAGACCATAGCGCGGCGGAGTTCCGCATCGTTCAGCTTGGGGACGCTGGCCAGATAGCCCATGAAGCCGCCGGCAAAAGTGTCGCCCGCACCGGTGGGATCGTGGACTTGTTCGAGCGGATACGCGGGGACGCTGAACGTGCGGTTTTGATGCACCAGCATGGCGCCATGCTCCCCGCGCTTGATGACGAGGGCCTTGGGGCCGAGCTTGAAAATGTGGCGCGCGGCGAGCATCAAGTTGTGCTCGCTCGAAAGTAGGCGGCATTCGGAATCGTTGATCACCAGGATGTCAGTATGTTTCAGGGTTTCCCTCAGCTCTTTCGGCGTCCCTTCAATCCAGTAATTCATCGTGTCGAGCGCGACGACTTTCGGGCGCTTTTTGACCTGATGCAGCACGGAGCTTTGCAGCGCGGGATGAATATTCGCGAGAAAAATATGCGTTGAGGATTGATAGGCCGGGGGCAAGATCGGATTGAACTCGGCGAACACGTTGAGTTCCGTTATTAGCGTGGTGCGTTCGTTCATGTTCTCGCTGTACTTCCCTGCCCAGAAGAAAGTCTTTCCCTCGGCGCGCTCCAGGCCCAAAGTATCAATCGGGCGACCCCGAAAAATGGCGTGGTCTTTCTCCGTAAAATCATGGCCCACAATACCCACGAGATTGACGTGGGTGAAGAAACTCGCGGCCACTGAAAAATACGTGGCAGCGCCACCAAGCATGCGGTCCACTTTACCGTGCGGCGTTTCCACGGCATCAAACGCGACAGACCCTACGACAAGCAAAGACATGGTCAGCTGACTCCCGGAGTAAGATATTTTCCAGCGATAACGCTCAGACGCTTGCGGGCCGCCGCGGGAATCGTGTTCCGATCGGTGATAATCGCATGCTTGAGCGCCGATCCGCACTTGCAGGCCCGGCCCACTGGCATCAATCGAACCGCTTCCCGCAGGACGTTCTGGGCGTTTTCCGCGTTCTTATTGAGATTGGAAATGATTTCATCGAGCGTGACCGACGCGTGCCCCGGATGCCAGCAGTCGTAATCGGTGATCATGGCCACGGTCGCGTAGCAAATCTCCGCTTCCCGGGAAAGCTTCGCCTCGGTAACGTTGGTCATGCCGATAATTTCGAAACGCAGTTGGCGGTGGACATGCGCTTCCGCGAGCGTCGAGAATTGAGGGCCCTCCATGCAGACATAGGTGCCGCCGCGGTGAACCGGCACTTTGGAATGGTCGCAGGCTTCGCCGACGATTCCGGTAAGCTCCGCGCACACTGGTTTATCGAAGCCGACATGCGCCGCGACGCCGTCGCCGAAAAACGTCGAAATTCGGCGGTACGTCTTGTCGTAGAACTGGTCGGGGATCAGGAATTCCAGCGGCTTCAAATCCTCCTGCAACGAGCCGACAGCGCTTACCGAGATAATTCTCTCTACGCCAATTTGTTTCATGGCGTGAATATTGGCGCGATAATTGATTTCCGACGGCAGAAAGCGATGACCTCGCGCGTGTCGAGCCAGAAAGGCGACGCGTTTTCCTTCGAGAGTCCCCACGACAAGCGCATCCGACGGGTCGCCATATGGAGTTTTCACGCGTAACTCGCGCGTGTCCCGGAGGCCTGACATGCTGTAGAGTCCGCTGCCTCCGATAATACCTACGCGGATCGGGTCAGTACTCGCGGCGCGCCGCTTCGCAGAACCTTTTTTGTTCGCCATTGAAATGTCCTTCTTGGCTGAGCAGCAGTTCTACACGTCGATCATAACCGGTTCGAGAACGTATTTGCCCTGCTGTTCCGTGAGATAACCCGCGGGAGTAACCGCTTCGTGGCCGAAAATCACGAGCCAGCCCTCACTCGCCGCCAGCGGAACCCACTTCTTTTTGTTTTCCAGTGTCGTGAGCGGGTATAAATCATAGCCCATGATCCAGGGAAACGGCACGTGAGCCGCTGTGGGAATCAGATCGGCAAAAAAGAAAACCGTCTTGCCGCCGCCGGTCAGGCGCGCGCACATCATGTCGCGGTTGTGGCCGGGAACGCGAAGCAACTCGACGCCGGGAACGACTTCGGCGTCTCCATCGAGAAGGGACCATTGCCCCGACGCCTCCATAGGCAAAAAGTTTTCGACAAAGTAGCTGGCCCGGTCGCGATCGCTGGGGTCTCGAGCGTGTTCAAGTTCGCCGCGCTGGACGATGTAGCGCGCATTGGGAAATGTGGGCACAACTTTGCCGTTCACAACGCGTGTGTTCCACCCGCAATGGTCAAAATGAAGGTGCGTATTGATCACGATGTTTATTTTTTCGGGAGAGACTCCATGCGTCTGCAACTTGTCGAGGAGGCGCGGCGGCCCTTCAAACTCATATATATCGGTCCTTTTTGCGTCCCACTTATCCCCGGCTCCGGTTTCGAGCAGGATCCACTTCCCCGCCGCGCGAATCAGCAGGGAGTTCATGGCCATCTGGATTCGGTTGCGGCCGTCGGGAGGGGCAACTCGCTCCCAAATGGGGCGAGGGATTACGCCGAACATCGCTCCACCGTCGAGGCGAAAAGTTCCGTCGGTGATCAGCCAGAATTCCAGGTCGCCCAGTTTCATCGGCCCGCCCGTAAGGCATCTGTGCGCGCCAGCAATTCGCGGACGGCCGCGTACGGATCCTTTTTCCGGCCGGCGACTTCCTCGGCTAGAGCGGCAAGGGCGGCTTTTCCATCCGCGTGGGAAATTGCCCGATCGAGAAATATTTCCTGCGCCAAAACGAGCAGACGGCGTTCCCAGTGTTCGACCTTTTGGGCATCGCGGTCCGCGCTGCGACCAGATTGTTCCCGGAATTCGGCGATCGCAAGAGCGACTTCTTCAACGCCCTTATTTTCGGTTGCTACCGTCCGAACGATCCGGGGCTGCCACCCGTTGCGGGCAGGAGCGAGGTGCAGCATGGATTCGAGCTCGGATTGCAGGCGGTCCGCGCCTTCGTGATCCGATTTGTTCAGCACGAAAATATCGGCGATCTCCATGAGCCCGGCCTTCATATTCTGTACATCGTCGCCAAGCCCCGGAACCAGCAAGACCAGCGTGCAATCCGCAAGACGCACGATATCTACTTCGTCCTGCCCGACGCCAACGGTTTCGACCAGGATGAATTGCTTCCCTGCCGCGTCCAGAACCAGCGTCACATCACCTGTAGCGCGCGCAAGGCCCCCCAGGAAGCCGCGCGTCGCCATCGAGCGAATAAAAATCCCGGCGTCGCTTGCGTGTCCCTGCATCCGGATCCGGTCGCCCAGGATCGCGCCGCCAGTAAACGGGCTCGTCGGATCGACGGCCACAATGCCAACTGAATTTCCACTCCGGCGATAGAGCGCAGCCAGCCGATCCACTAGAGTGCTCTTCCCTGTTCCGGGCGCGCCGGTCATTCCCAGAACCAATGCTCGACCCGTGTCCGGAAAAATCTTTTTGATTAACTCTTCCGATTGCGGATCGTGATCTTCAATTGCCGTGATAGCGCGAGCGATAGCGCGGACGTCTCCCCCGCGAATTTGCGCGGCCCAGGATTCGATGTCTAGAGGCATGGTTGCTGTAAACAGCGTGAGAGATAGCGGAGACAAATTAACATGGATTCGGGTCGACCGGATTAGACACGGTGCAAGAAACTACAAAATGATTGTCATTCCGAGCCCCGGCAGGTGGCCGGGGCTCGGAATGACACACAAAAGTTTAGGAATCCACTAGTGGTTCTCCAGAATCTGCCGAGCGATCACCATGCGCTGTATCTCGCTGGTGCCTTCCCCGATCGTGCACAGTTTCGAATCCCTGTAAAATTTTTCCACGGGATAATCCTTGATGAAACCGTATCCCCCGAAAATCTGCACGGCTTCATTTGCCACGCGCACTCCTACTTCGCTCGCATATAGCTTGGCCATGCTGGATTCCTTGGTGAAGCGCGGGCCCTTCTGGTCCGCGAGCCATGCCGCATGGTAGACGAGCCACTTCGCCGCGTCGATTTCGGTAGCCATGTCGGCCAGCTTGAATTGAATCGCCTGGAACTCGCTGATCGCTTTGCCGAACTGTTTGCGCTGCTTTGCGTACGCGGCCGCTGCTTCATAGGCGCCCTGCGCCATCCCCAGCGCAAGCGCGGCTATGGAGATCCGCCCCCCGTCAAGAATCTGGAGCGTATTCACGAACCCGAGGCCTTCCGCGCCCAGCAAGTCCGCGTCCGGCACAAGACAATCGTTGAAAACAACTTCGGACGTATCACTGGCGCGCATGCCGAGTTTGTTTTCCTTCTTACCCGCGCGGAAACCCGGATTTCCTTTCTCGATGATGAACGCGGAAATTCCTTTTGCTCCTTTGTCCTTATCGGTCACGGCCATGGCCACGCACACGTCGGCGTAATGTCCGTTGGTTGTAAAAGTTTTTGCGCCGTTGAGAATCCATCCGCCCTTTCCGCGAGTGGCGACGGTGCGCGTACCTCCCGCATCGGAGCCGGCCTCCGGCTCAGTGAGCGACCAGCATCCAAGTTTTTTTCCTTGAGCAAGCGGCTGGACGTATTTCCTGCGTTGCTCTTCGGTGCCAAATTTGTAAATGTGATTTGTGCAAAGCGAATTGTGAGCGGCGACGATCAAGCCCACGGAACCGTCCACGCGGGAGAGTTCCTCGATTACCGTAACGTATTCGACGTATCCAAGCCCCGCGCCGCCATATTCTTCCGGAAAAATCACACCCAACAGGCCCATTTCTCCCATCTTCGGGATCAGCTCGGATGGAAACCGGGACGCTTCATCCCATTCCATTACATGAGGAGCGATTTCAGATTCGGCAAATTCGCGGACGCTGCGCCGGAGGTGTTGTTGTTCGTCGGTGAAGGAAAAATCCACGGGGCCTCAAGAAGATCGTCGCTTCCACAGGCTATCAATTCATTTATACCATAGGCCCCATGCGGCATTTTGCCGGCCCGTTCGCGAGGGTTTCAAATTCGCCACTCGAAACGGCGTGATTGTGTCCCGTGCAGGGGGCCGGGCGTTGGAGGTCCGTAGGGGCACGGCATGCCGGTGCCCGTACACCGATAGGCCCAACCCTCAGATGATCAGGCGAGGAAGATTCGGGGGGACTCTCAATGAATCCTAATTCCAGCCCACCTTGTGGCCCGCATTCTGCTTGTCGAGCCATTTTTTAAGCGGCGCAAAATAATCGAGCATGGCCGTGGCGTCCATCTGCCGTTGGCCGGTGATTGCCTCCAGGGCGTCCGGCCAAGGGCGGCTTGCTCCCATAGCCAACATTTTGGCAAGCTTTGCGCCCGCCGCCTTGTTGCCGTAAATCGAGCAGCGATGCAGAGGACCGGTGTAGCCGGCCTCCTTGCAGAGCGCGCGGTGAAATTGAAATTCCAGAATCGAGGCCAGGAAATAGCGCGCATAGGGGACGTTGGCTGCCACGTGATATTTTGCGCCGGGATCGAAATCAGCCTCGCTCCGAGCGACGGGCGGAGCGACTCCCTGATATTTCCGGCGAAGCTCCCACCAGGTCTTGTTGTAATCCGCAGGCTTGATTTCGCCGGAAAATACTTTCCAGCGCCACTGGTCTACCAGCAGTCCGAACGGAAGAAACGCCACTTTGTCGAGGGATTTTTGGAGAAGCAGGCCGATGTCCTCGGATGGAGGAGAAACCGAGTCGATCAGGCCGATTTTTTTCAGATAATCCGGAGTAACGGAAAGCGCGATGGTGTCGCCGATGGCTTCATGAAATCCGTCGTTCGCGCCGTTCTGAAAAAGGGGAGGCTGATTGCGGTACGAGCGCTGGTAATAGTTGTGGCCGAGTTCATGGTGTATCGCGGCGAAATCATCGGCCGTCTGCTCGATGCACATTTTGATGCGCAAGTCGTCCTTGCTGTCCAAATCCCACGCGCTCGAATGGCACACGACTTCGCGGTCCTGTGGCTTGGTGAAAAGCGAGCGCTCCCAGAATGTGGGGGGCAGCGGATCAAAGCCGAGCGACTTGTAAAACGCTTCGCCGTAACGAACCATCCCTTTTGCGTCAATATTTTTGGCTTTCAGCGCCGCTGCAATGTCCGGGACTGAATTCGAATTCGGCGCGTCCAGAAGCCGATAGATATTGGACCAATCCTCCGCCCACATGTCGCCGAGCAAATGCGCAGGAATCGGCTTGTCTTCGCTCACGACATCTTTCCCGTACTTTTCCGCGAGCTTCCACCGGACGTAGGCGTGCAATGAAACATACAGCGGGCGAACCTGCTCCCAAATGCGGTCAAGCTCTTTCGAGAATTCAGCGGGGGGCATATCGTAGTTCGAACGCCACATCGCGCCCAAATCCGCGAATCCCATCTCCCGTGCGCCCTGATTGCCCAGCTCCACCATGCGAATGTACCGCTGCCGCATCGGAGGAGCGATGGCGTGCCAGCCCTCCCACGCATTCAGGAGCTCCTGCGGGTCGCGGCTGTTCGCCAGAATTTTTTCGATGTCCGGCAATTCCTTGCAGTTCTGCTTGTTGTCGTCCGGGCACCAGATTCCCTTGCCATAGTCGCTGTCGAGCGACACATCAATTTTCGCAAGCTCGGCTTGGGCGTCCGCGTCGTGCGGCGCGGGAATGTCCACCGACAATTTCAGCAATTTAAATTTGCGGGCCACGTCCGGCGGCAGGCGAAGTTTTTCATAGCGCTTCGCCTGAGCAGCAAGGCGCGCCGTAGCCTCCTCCACCGCCTGATCCGCGTCGGCGGAGATGGCTTCTGTATCGTCCGTGATGAAATTTTCCGCGACCCAGGAGGCGCGCCCGCTCTTGATCCACAGTTCGAAAAGCTCGGTTTCCGCTTTAGAGATGAATTGCTCGGCCTCAGCGACAGTTGGCGCAGGATTCGCGGATTTTGAAGAAGGCGTGGTCTTGGCGGTCGCGCCCGTCTGTGCGCCTGCAGCAGAAACCAATAGCAGCCCCGCCGTGAGAAACACGCTACACACCAGCCCACTGGTTGAATGGGGGCATGATTTGGTCGGCGCCATATTGCTTGTTTTTCTAGTCTAGAAGATTTACAAACACTTCGTTCGAGACGGTCAGACGATCCGGGGCGAGCCTTAGCCGCGTGCCATCCCTTTCGACCAGGCCTTGCGCGCGCAATTCTTCGACGCGTGGGCCCAAATTGGCTCCGTACTTTGATTCGATCCGGGCCAGGTCGATTCCCGCCAATTGGCGCAGGCCCAGGAACAGCTCTTCTTCGAGAGATTGCTCGGGCGTCACCCTTTCGAGTTGCTCGACGGGAAAGCGTCCCTCGCCTATCGTGCGCGCAAAGGACGCCGGATCGTGTGCGTTCGCCCAGCGCTGTGCGCCGTTAAAGGAATGCGCACCCGCGCCAAAACCGAAATAGGGTTCGCGGCGCCAATACTTGAGATTGTGGCGCGACTCGAATCCGGGCAACGCCCAGTTCGAAATCTCGTAGTGAACATATCCCGCGGCCGCGAGGCGCGCGCATGCGCGTTCGTAGAAATCTGCCATCGAATCGTCCGTTGGGAGTGCCAAGGCGGAATAACGCGTCCCGCCCTGGATGACTTCGAGGCCCAGGCGGCTGCCTTCGTCAATTTCCATCATATAAATGGAGACGTGTTCCGGGGTCAATGCAAGTAACTGCGTGACGGAATCATCCCAACTTTCATCGGTCTGGTACGGCAATCCGGCGATCAAGTCGAAGCTGATATTTCGGAAACCCGAGTCACGAAGAATCCGCGACGCATTGTAAACATCCTGGCGGCGGTGCATTCGCCCGGCAGCTTTCAGCTCCGTATCCACGAATGACTGGACGCCCATGCTGATGCGGTCGAATCCGGCTTTACGCCAGGTGGCTGCCTTTTCGGGAGTTATCGTTTCAGGGTCGGCCTCGAGTGTGACTTCTTCGAGGTTGGAGTCAAAGTTCGCTCGTATCGTGTCGAGAATGCGTCGAAGGCCGTCCGGTTCGAGAAGGCTCGGTGTTCCTCCGCCGAAATAAACAGTGTCGACAATTCCATCGGGAACTGCATCGATTCCGTTTTCGCTAAGCAGGCGTGAATGTTCCGTAATTTCGCGGCAGACCGCATCCACATAGGGCGCGTATAATTCGGCGGAAAACACACCTGTGTGGAAATTGCAGTAGGTGCATTTTGTCTGGCAGAACGGAACCTGAACGTAAACGCCGAGTCGCATGGTCAGTCTGAAACTTTAGCATAGGAGGTTAAGACGGCGCTTGTGCTTGATCAAAGGGTCGTTTGCCAATGTCGCGTGGGCGGAAGAGGTGTGTCGCCCCTGCCGGGGCTTATTCGAGCGCCGGGGAGGCGTTCCCACCGCTTCCGCGCTGGGCTACGGTCTTCCGTCCCTACGGGACTGATTCAATCTGAGGATCATTGTGTGTGGAAGATTTGCGCCGCCAGTTCGTTCTTCGAGACTGAGATGGTATTCCATCTTACTTGACTCTTCGTACTCCCCCACCCAACTCGCGGGCCGACCACTCGCCTGTTGCGCGAAGTCCCATAGGGACGACAGAACGTAGCCCACCCCGGAAGGGGTGGGAACATGCATGCGTCACTACCAGTGAGCCCCGGCAGGGGCGACGCATTCTGGCTCCCCCGTATGCTTCTTTACATGCCTGGATCAGGCTGGATCTTGACCTGCACTTCGCGGTTTCTGGGTCCATCGAATTCACAGACGAAGATGGCTTGCCAACGGCCAAGGAGAAGCTGGCCACGTTCGATCGGCACGCGCTGCGAAGATCCGACCAGCGTTGCCTTGATGTGGGAATCCGAATTTCCCTCGTAGTGTTTGTATCCCGCGTCGCGCGGAACCATCCGATCGAATGCCGCTTCCATATCGCGGGCGACATCGGGATCGTAACCCTCATTGATCGTGACGCCGGCGGTGGTGTGCGGGACGTAAATGTGACAGATGCCTGCGGCAATACCCGACGCTGCAACGCAGAGGGCCACTTCGGCGGAGATGTCTACCCATTCGGTGCGGCGCGACGTTTTCACATGCAATGTCTGGATTTGAGATCCCAAAGCGCGCTTGGCTGAATCGGTCATGGGAAGGTTCGGAGATTTCGCTGGCGCAAACTTTCTTATGCGAGAGCCGAAGCCGACGATGCGCCGTAAAAAGCGAACCACGGCTTTGCCGCCGACAACCGGCCATTTACGTTCTTGATATTTTTCACGCCCTGATCGCTCAACCAGTCTTCCAGCGCTTTTAGGCCTTGCTTGGCGTAAATCGGCATCCCGTCTTTCCAGGTCGCGCGGCCGCAAAGGACTCCCGAAAAATTAACGCCCGTCTCGGAAGCGAGATCCAGGGTTTCGGTAAACGTGTCGTTGCTCACCCCGGCGGAGAGATAGATGAACGGCTTTTTGGCGACCGCGGCAGCTTGGCGGAAATATTCCTTGGCTTCATCGCGCGTGTAGGCCGCATCGCCTTTGCACGAACTTGTGCCCTTCACGAAGGCCATCGTGACCGGAACTTCGACCTTCAAAACGTCCACGGCGTATTGCGGCTTGCTGAATTCTTCCATGCTGCGGGTCACCACCTCGGGCTTTTTCTTCGCGAATGCCAGTCCCTTTTCGTCGACTCCCTCTTCGTAGCCGACAAATTCCAGGAAGAAGGGGGCGTCCGCGGCGACGCACTCTGCGCCGATGCGCTCGACCCAGGCGTGCTTGATGTCATTGATCTGCGCGGAATCGAACGGCGTGTAGTACAAAAGAATCTTTACGCAATCAGCGCCATCGGCCACCAGGCGGCGCACGGAATAGTGGTCCAGCAGATCGGGCAGGCGACCGGGCTGCGTGTTATCGTAACCGCTATTTTCGTACGCAAGCAGCAGACCGGCGTTCTTCGCGCGCTGCTTGGCTGCGGAGAGCCCATATTCCGGATCGAGGAGGACGGCGCTCGCGTAGGGCGTCAAGACGCGCACCACGGCTTCCTTGAACTCCGCCATCATTTCGTTCGTCACCGCTTTTTTGTCGATTCCCTTGTCCTTGGCAATGGCGCTCTTGAGCGAGCCGCGCTGGTCCATAGCTGCCGCAGCAATAATTCCGCGCGAATCCGAAACGGCTTCGAGGCCCTTGCGCTTTCCGGGAGTGAGCTTCATCCGACTTTCCTCCGCAAACAGGTTTGAAATTTCAATTCATCCGATTGGAATCTTACCACGCCAGCGCGAACGCGTAGTTTTCTCTGTGACCGGTGAGGCAAAAAACGAAACGGAAGAGGCTCATTATTTCATCGCCGGTTCCAGGCGCAGAACGCAGTGCTCCCCAGTTCCAATCCGGATTTGCCCGTCGAGTTGATCCAGGAGTCGGGTCCCCTCGGAAGCCAGAAACGGCAGAAACGCGAGCGATCTTTCCTGCAATTCGCCATTGGGAAGCAGCGTATTGGCGATTTCATTTTCATGTGTATTCACCACGCCGGTCCGGAAACCCTCGGCTCGGCCAGCTTTGGCGCGCAAAGCGTTGAACTGGAAGAGCATCTTTTCAGCCACGGTATCGAGCGCTCCGATAAGCGTCTGATCGAGCTTCGCAAGCGGCTCGCGCATACCTTCGAGCATGTCTTTGATCGTCTTCTCCCCCGCTTCAAAGCGCGCGGACAGGGTCTGCGGCAGGGCCTCGGCTTCCAGTTTCGCGCGAAGAAGGTGGCGGCCCGCAAAAACGTCGAGCGCATCGAGATTGTATTTCTTGAGAAGATTCGCAACATGCGCGGGCACCAGGGTAAAAGCGGCGCGCGGCAAAATTGCGGGTGCATGAGCCAGCAATTTGCCGTAAACCAGCGAAGTCTGCGCATGATAGGCAACTTCCGCCGGGCCTCCGATGTATGCGACCGTCGGCAGCACCGAGTCCTGGATTACAGGCCTTAGCAGAGCGCTGGGACTGAACTTGTCCGGATGCTGCTCCAGATCACGAAGAGCTTCATCGATTGATCCCTGCCAGGCGCCGGCGGCAAGGCCGCCATTCGCAGGGCGCAGGGCGGCTCGTTGTCCATCCACGATGCGAAAAACCAGCGTGCTATGTTCAGCGACTTTCACCTGCGCGTGAAATCCCGCGCGCTCCAGCTCTGCCGACCGCACTATAAGTTCCCGGGCCAGAATCTCGTGCTCCTTCACCGCGCGCAGCATGGTTGGCGCTGAAAGGCGATGCAACTCAGTAGACATGGGGTCCAGAAAGATCAATCCCCGGCCGTCAAAGATGCGCGTCATGAGCTTCGCAAACGAAGATCCAAATGTCTCCTCTTGCCGGTAGGTCTCCGCAAGCAACCGCGCAGCCTCTTCGGCGAAAGGTCCTTCGAGCATCGCCGCGGCACGGGTTGCAATTTCCTGAACACCCTGGCCAAGCTCGATCTCACCGACGCGGCGGTCCGCGATTCCGGCTGGATTCAGATCAAAGCGTTCGAGATTGCCTCGCTTCGCGAAAAAACAATGATCCACTTCGGCGAGATCATGATCCTCGTTTGCCAGCCAGAAAATTGAAACGGCGTTCGTTCCCTTTGCCGTCAACTCGCGCGCAACATGAATCGCGGTCAGCGCCTTATAAATGCTGTACGCGGGCCCTCCAAACAATCCAACCTGCTGCCCCGTGACCACGGCGACGGCGCCGTCACGAAGCCGTTCCAGATTGCGGAACGTATTTGCATCACCGCCAAAACTTTTGTTCTGCGCACTCAGCACATCCACGACGGCTCGCCGAACAGATTCCTCGAGACGAATGTCCCTGGCGGCCTGCAAAATCCCGGACAGATTGGGGGGATGCGCGTAGAACTGCGAGACGCGGGGGAAGTCAGTAAGAAAACGGGTATACAGGGGTGTCGCGTGAGGCATCTCGGCCGGTGGGATACGGGTACACTCCATAGGGCACTCCATCATACTGTCCGGACAAAAATCCGGCAACGCGTACCTGCCAAACCACATTGGATGACTTGGAACTTATTGCGATTCAGACTGAAACGCCCGCGGGTACGAGCGCCACGATCAATGATTTTATTTCTTTCTTCTGAGCTTCATTGATAACCATTAGTGGCCGCCGCACCGGCCCGCCGTAGTATCCCCGGCAGTCCATCGCATACTTCACGCCCGCAATTCCCGCCGCTCCGACGATTCGATTGGAGGCCCGCAGAATGCGGCGCTGAAGCTCGAGCGAAGCGCGGTGATCGCGCGCCATTACGGCGTCGTACAATGCGGCGCAAATTTCCGGAAGAAAGTCGACCAGCGCCAGGATTGCGCCCTTCGCGCCAAGCACCATGGTGGGATAAACGGTTGTCGCCGCGCCGGTCATCAATTGAAACGTAGCCGGAACGCGAGCGAGAATTTCGCCGACTCGATCCACGTTGCCGGAGCTGTCTTTCATTCCGACAATATTCGAATGCTCGGCCAGACGCGCCGCCAGGTTGCTTTCGATGGCGATTCCGGTAAATTGCGGCACGGAATACAGCAGGATGGGGATTCGCGAAGCATCCGCAACCCGGCGGTAATGTTCGGCGAGAACTTCCGCGCTCATCATCGGCTTAAAAAAATATGGCGTGCAAACAAGGGCGAAATGATAGCCGAGCTTCGCGGCTACTTCCGTGCGCGAAATCGTTTCCGCCGTGGAGTCGACTCCGGTTCCGGCAATCAGAATGCGCCCCGGAGCCGCGGCGTCGCCGACCGTCGCAAGAACTTTTTCAAATTCCACGCGGTCGAGCAGCACCGATTCGCCCGTCGAGCCAACTGCCAGATAGCCCGAAATCTCCGTCCGGTTGTAAGCCTCCACGTTTTCGCGCAAACGATCGAGCGATAGCGCGCCTTGCGCGTCAAAGGGCGTTGTCAGTGCCGGAATAATTCCATGCAGTTCCATCAGGCCATCCAAAGGCAAATTTGCAATTTCAAATTTGAGATTTTAAATCAATACTGTCCCAAGGTTGAAACTGAAACTAGCCCTAAGGGCCTGCGAATACAGGCTTTGGATATGAAAAGGAGCAAAATCGATTTGAAATCACGGCTACTCTATTCCCGCTCGGAAGC
>Ga0182024_10009854_pt1 | contig 19626 bp, 14 predicted proteins | sample P32metaG_FD_120480 | JGI IMG/M metagenome (GOLD analysis project Ga0182024, IMG submission 120480) | Permafrost microbial communities from Stordalen Mire, Sweden - P3-2 metaG (Illumina Assembly) | ecosystem: Environmental > Terrestrial > Soil > Wetlands > Permafrost | place: Sweden: Stordalen... | reverse complement strand
CCAGTACGTCACCCGCCTTGAGTGAAACCGTGGCGGTGTCGACTGTGACAAAGAGTTCCGGGCCAAGCGAGCGCGTGAGGACATGGCGCTTCTCCGAGAGCTCTGCCTCGGCGGCAGTGATGAGCCCGAGCTTGCGCTGCTCGTTGACCCATGTGTGGTCGCGCGTCAGCTGTGTGGCCCTGCCGTCGCGCACCTGGTAGCAGCGCGAGTCGCCTACACTGGCGATGACGGCCTGGTCGTGGCGCAGCGCGCAGGTCACCACGGTGGTTGCCATGTGCCGCCCGCGCCGGTCCGGGCTGAGCCCCTCGTCGTGGACCTCGGAGTTGGCGTGCTGGATCAGGCGCGGCAGCAGCGAGGCCAGCGACGCCCCTTCGGACGACTGGGCAAAGCCGTCGGTGATCACCTTGACCGCCCGCGCCGAGGCCACCTCGCCCAGGTCCCGCCCGCCCACGCCGTCGGCCACCACGAACATCCAGCCTCTGGAGCGCGACTCCTGGCGCGACCTGGGAACGAACGACGCGCAGGCGTCCTCATTGTGCGGGCGCACCCGGCCTGCATCGCTTGCCTGTCCAAAGACAACATCCAGCATGGGAATCCACCACCGGGCCAGTTTGGCGGCTGCCGCTCATCCGCGGGGCCGCGTATGCGCGGGGCTGCGCATGTAGCCGAATGAAAACCGCCCCCCCGGCGCTATCCGGAGGGGCGGAGATCGAGCCGATCGACCTGGCAGAGACGAACGTACGTCTCTGCCAGCCGAGTTACGCCTGCGCTCTGTTTTCGAGCAGCACACTCTTACCCTTGGCCTTGGAGGACTTCATGAAGTAGAAGGCTCCATACAGGCCCCACAGGAACGCGATGGCCAGTGCTCCCAGCGGCTCCTTGGAGGTGCCGATGCCCAGGAACGGTCCGATCAGGTAGAACATCATGCAACCGACGTTGGCCAGCACGCCAAACCCCGGAATCAGAGTGTGCTTGAGGAAGCTGTGGTCTGGACGTTTGTGGTAGGCCACCATGCACAGCATGCAGCTCAGCGCGTAGAGGATGAAGGTCCCGAAGTTGGAGACCAGGGTAATCATCAGCATCGAATTGGGAAGCTTGGCCAGTGTGTCGTGCGGGAGAAAACCCACGCTGGAGAAGATGCCGTGGGGCAGCGCAGCAATGGAGGCATCTGTGGGCGCCGAACCATCTCCAAAGTAGATTGAGACGGCGATGATGCCGATGAAGGCAGTGATGAACGACAGGGTGCGGATGGCACGGTGGGGGCTGAGCGTCTTCGCGTGCAGCATACCGAAGTGCTCCGGCGCCTCATCGTCCTTGCCCATGGCGTAGGTCACGCGTGCCCCGGTGTTCATGCAGGCCAGCGTGGTGCCGATCAGCGCCAGGAACACCGTGACCGCTTCCGCCAGCATGAAGTACTTGCCATGGCCCTGTCCCAGCAGCGCATCGCCGACGATGATCATCATGTCGCCGATGGGCGCAGCCGACCCGGCTGCGCTCTGCATGGTATACCCCGAGTTAAGGAAGAAGTTCGCCGCAAAATATTCAAATAGATAACAGATCAGGCCTTGAATAAGCAGTGAGAAGATGACCGCCATCGGGATGTCGCGTTTGGCGTTGCGCGCCTCGCCTCCCATCGACGTCACCGATTCGAAGCCGACCAGGATCAGGATAGCGACCGTGGCCTGAATCATCATCCAGTTGAAGCTGTGCATGCTGACGACCGACTTGGCGTTGGGGTGCGCCTGGAAAAGCTTGCCCGTCGAGTCATACGGTGAGTAGTCGATGGTGAAGGGAACAGCCTTGCCGGCCGCGTCCAGCTGGGGCTGGGGGATGCCGTTAGCGTCGCGGATGACGGTGCCGTCCGCCTTGGCGGCGAAGTTATAGGTATACGTCGCCAGCGAGCTGGAGTCGTAGTTCAACGCCTTGGCGCCCTGCGGGTGGTTGACGCGATATCCGATGGCCAGGATGCTGAACAGCACCAGCGCCGAGATCTGAATGACGTTGATGGCCAGGTTGACCGCGGTGGATGCGTTGGCGCCCCGCTGGGCAATTGCCGCAACTGCGAAGGTGAAGATAACTGCGATCAGGGCCATGAAGACCGGACCGGGGGTAGAGCCGCTCATGAAGCCGGGATAGAGGAAGCCGACGATGTAGCCGACAAAGACGCCGGTGACGCCCACCATCACGCCCGGATACACCCAATAGTAAAGATGGGAGCCCCAGCCGACGATGAATTTGGAGAGACGCGCATATTTGAACGACGCGTCCTTGGAGAGCATGGCCTGCTCCGCGTAGTAGTAGCTGGAGCCGGTGCCGGGATAGAGCTTCGAGATCTCAGCGTAGGAGACCGCGGTCGCAAGGCAGAGCATCAGAGCGGCGAAGATACCGATCCACATGGAAGGGGATGTGGCGCCTGTGGTTGCCTGGAGGAAGAAGGTCAGCCAAAGGAAGGCTCCAGGCGCGATGAGTGCCATTGCGTTGCTGGTCAAACCTGTCAAGCCGAGTGTGGCTTGCATTTGCGGCGCGGAATTCTGGTCTGCCATGAACAGTCTCCTGGTGGTTCAAGATTGTGATTATTCTCGAATGCCCTGCATGAGGATCGTGTGAGTTTTCATCTCCTCATTGAAAGAAAATACTGGGTGTTGCTCCGATCGCGCCACCGGGCCCAGCGGCGCGATCGGATTCAGTTAGCGCTTGGGACCGAAGAAGGCGATCAGACCCAGCGTTGCAGTCGACTGGGCTGTAACCGACTCGTTATCTCCTTTGGAGAAGAATTTCTGATTCGACCAGTCACGCCGGTACTCAGCACGCAGGAGGAGACCGACGGGCCACTTGTATTCATAGGTCCCGGTGAACTCTTGCAGCGTATTGGGCTTGAAAGAGGGGTTCGCACTGCTCGACATGGTTGCGTAGCCCTCGTTGTCGTAGAAGTACTCGTAGCGGCCCACCAGCGCGGAGTTGGGTGTGATCTGGCCGCGCGCCGAGGTTGCGATGCCCTGCCAGTGCGGGTCCTGCTCCTTGCAGGTGACGAAGCTCTCGCCGTCGAAGCAGGTGAACTTCGGGATCTGGTTCTGGCCGTAGTCGTAGTTGATGTACCAGTTGAACTTGGCGTTGGGGGTGAGCAGCAGAGTGGTGTCGATCAGGTTGCGGTATCCCTGCTGCGAATCGAAGTTCGACGGGCCGGTGTAGTAGTTCAGGTTCCACGTGAACTTGGGCTTGACCACCGAGCTGGTGAGGCCAATGGTCACGCCGCCGTTGTTGCTGGACACGTCGTTCCAGCCATTCACCACTTGCAAGCCCACCGTCCATACCTTGGTCGCTGGAATGGAGGTGCGAATGCCGAAGTGGTAGTAGGGAATTGCGAAGCCGAAGAGGATGCCGTGCGAGTAGCTCCAGTTGTTCATCGTCTCGATGACCTCCTGGCCGGCCGAGGTGGTGAACTGGCCGAAGTCAAGCTCAAACCCCTTGGCCTTGGGCGGCTTGATGCTGATGAACGCCTGCTCGATATAGTTGTCGGTGGCGTAGTCCGCCCCATGCAGGAAGGCATTGGTGCGTCCGAAGAGGAGATCCACGTGCGCGCCCACCGGATCGGGGTCGTGGTTCAGCGTCAGCTTGGCGGCCTCCAGGCTGAACTGGTCGGTCAGGTCGTCGAAGTTATAGAGCTGATTGACCTGGCCGAGGGCGGAATCCTGCCCTGGCCGGTTTTCGTTGTAGCTGAAATATCCGTCAACGTAGCCGCTGAAGTCGACCGGTCCGACACTCCAGGTCGGCGAAGCCGCGGGTGCGGCCGCAGCCGGGGCCGCCGCGGGTGCGGCGGGGGGTGTAGCAGCCGGCGTCGCTGCGGGAGTCGTGGAGTCCGGGGTAGTGGTTGGTGGGGTAGCCGGAGTTTGAGCTCCCGCGACGATGGCGAGTGACAGTATCGCTCCTGCCATACCTTGCAACACGCTCTTCGGTTTGAGGTCCATTAGTTCCATTCCTCCATAGAATGACTTGCAGTAGGGCTCTCCCGGAGAGACGCCAGGCTTCCGCGCCTTTGGCTATCCCTTGCTACTTCGGCGATCCGGTTAGGAACGCCGGGGAATGGTTGTCTTCCGGTAGCTCTATGAACGCAAGTAAGTCATAAGGAATTCATAAAGAAATCATCAGAGCACGCTTTTTTCTTACAGGCTGTCTAAAGCGGGCGCAAAATGCTAAGATTTTTCCTAGGACACCCTTCAAACTTCATCGAAGTTTTGATATAGAGATCGGCCGGTGCCGAAGAATATCAGCTTGAGAACCCGGGGAGCTGAACAGTTTTCCGCCCTCCCTCGTCCCTGTTCTTCTCGCAGCCTCCCGCAGCAGACGGCACATTCTTACGGTGTGTAGTTCAGCCGACGGTACAGTGATCCGGCATTGCAATGAAAGGACGGAGTGATATGACAGATCCGGGAAGACTTATCCTCTCTCCGCCCGGCAAGGGCCGCGCTTGATGGTATTCGTATCTCAGAACCTCGCCGCAGCGGTCTATGCGCACTGGCTGGAGGCCCTCGTCGTTGTTGCGCTGTTGACCGTCTGCGTGCTTCTGTTTGTCGTGCAGCGGACAGTGAGGCGCACGGCCGCCTCCGCCTCCGCCTCGCCCGCGGCAGTTTCGGAGCCGCAGTCGGCATTGCAGGCTGATCAACTCTGCGCCTTAATCCAGGAGACCACCAAGCTGGATCCGCACCGCAAGCCGGGAGCGAAGCTCGCCGCTCTGGTGCAATCGATCTTTCAGTTGGAATCGGTCGCCATCCTCGACGTCGATCTGCACGAGGTCTACCGTGCCGGCGAGTGGTCCGACGAAATACAGGATGTGCTGCAGAACATCTGCACCTTTGAGACGTCGAGCGACGATCCGGAGACCGGCCTCAGCCGCAGGGTCCTGCGCATGGGCAATCTGCCCATCGGGGCCATGCTGCTGCGCGGAGAGACGCACGGCCGCATGGCCAGCGCCATTGGCTCGGTCATCGCCATCACCTTCGACCGCTACCACGCGCTGGCGAACGAGAGCCGCACGGAGAGCGCCCGCCAGACCGAGCTGCTGCGCACCACGGTCCTCGACAGCCTGGCGCATGCCTACAAGACGCCGCTGACGGCCATCGGCGCGGCCAACGAAGGCCTGAGCGCACTGGGCCATCTCACGCCGGCACAGATGGGGTTAGTGACGCTGATCGAGGAGCAGACTGCGCTGCTGAACCAGCTCACCACGCGGCTGCTCAAGACCGCCCGCCTGCAGGCCTCGGAGATGACGCCCCACGCGGAGAAGGTGGTCGTGGCCCCGCTGATCGAAGATGTGGTCGCCAGCCTGCGTGACCAGCTCACCGATGTCCCGGTAAAGATCGCCGTGTCGAGCGACGATCTGTCGCTCCGCTGCGACCGCAGCCTGCTGGTCGCCTTGCTCACGCAGTACGTGGACAACGCCGCGAAGTACGGCGCGTCGGGCACGCCTGTCACTATCAAGGCCGCCAAGCACGCCGCCGAGGTCATCTTCTCCGTGCACAGCATCGGGCCCACCATTCCTCCTTCTGACTTCGAACGTATCTTCGACCGCTACTACCGCTGCTCGCTGCCTGCCAACAAGGTGCCCGGAACCGGCATCGGCCTCTCCGTGGCCAAGCGCACCGCCCAGGCCCAGGGAGGGCACGTCTGGGTCACCAGCGACTTTGAGAGGGGAACGACCTTTTACGCCTCGCTGCCCGCACTGCCGCCTCCCATCACGCCGCCCCCCACAGCGCAAGGACATGCCCAGCTATGAGCTCACTCCCCATCACACCTGCCGCCATACGCGTCCTGCTGGTCGATGACGAGCCCGCCATCCGCCGCGCGCTGCGCACGCCGCTCAGCGAGATGGGCTTCGTCACCACCGAGGCCTCGCGCGGCGAAGAGGCCATCCATCTGGTGCAGTCGCAGACCTTCGACGTGGTCCTGCTGGACGTCAACATGCCAGGCATGGGCGGCGTAAAGACACTGGTCAAGCTCCGCGCCCTGGCCCCGCGGCTGCCCATCCTGATGCTGACTGTAGTGGATGGCGAGGAGGAAAAAGTCGAGGCCCTGGAGTGCGGCGCCGACGACTACATCACCAAGCCCTTCAGCATCCGCGAGTGCATCGCGCGCATGCGCTCCGCAGTGCGCCGCGCGCAGGCGCCCGACCGCAACGAGGACGCGCCGCTCTCCATCGGCGAGATCCATGTGCAGCCCACACGCCGCGCTGTCAGCAAGGCTGGTCAGCCCATCCACCTTACGCGCAAGGAATACGACATCCTGTTTTACCTGATGACCCACGCTGGGCGCGCCGTCACCTACGGCAAACTGCTCACGTCGGTCTGGGGACCGGACTATCGTCAGGAGGTGGATTACCTGCGCACCTTCATACGCCAGCTGCGCAAGAAGATCGAGAACGACCCCTCCGACCCGAAGTATCTGCTCACCGACGCCTACATCGGCTATCGCTTTGCAGAGCTGCCGGCTGCTGCTGTAGGCAGCGAGATGCAGACCGAAGAGCCGGTGAACTAGACGAAGCTACGCAGCCACGCGAACTAGAACAGATTCCACAGCGCCTGGTTGTAGACCTCGTGGTGGTACTGCACCTCGGGACCTTTGACGAACGTGCCCAGTTTGCGCGCGCAGCGGTCGGCCGCGGCCTGCTTCAGATCGGCGAAGCGGCCCTTCACGTCGTCCCCCAGGATGGTGCTGATCCACTCAGCGGAGCGGAAGTCCGCGAGCGCGTCGTAGATGTTGTCAGGCAGATAGCGCTCGGCCTGGCGCAGATTCTTCGCATCGGAAGTGCTGCCTTCGATGCCGGTGCGGAACAGCGAGTAGAGCACCAGGTAGGGGTTCGCATCCGGCGCCACCGAACGCACCTCGACGCGCATCGACTTCGAGTTGCCGATGGGCACGCGTACCATTGAGCCGCGGTCGACCGCGGAAGCCTTCAGCTGGTTGGGCGCCTCGAAGTGCGGGTCCAGCCTGCGATAGGCATTCACGCTGGGGTTCAGGATCAGGCACAGGTCCAGGCCGCTGGTCAGGATGCGGTCGATAAACTCCCAGCCCAGCTTCGACAGCTTCTCCTGTCCCTTCTCGTTCCAGAACAGGTTGGTCTTGCCCTCGGAGATGGACATGTTGGTATGCATGCCGCTGCCGTTGACGCCCACCACCGGCTTGGGCAGGAAGCTGGCGGTATAACCCATGTTGCCCGCTACCTGCCGGCAGAGCAGCTTGTAGAGCTGGATCTGGTCCGCCGCCGCTACCACCTCGCCGTAGCCGTAGTTGATCTCGAACTGGCTGGGCGCGACCTCGGGATGGTCCTTCTCGTTGGCGAAGCCCATCGCGCGCTGCACCTCCGCGGCGGTATCGATGAACTGGCGCAGCGGATCGAGCGGCAGGGCATGGTAATAGCCGCCCGTATTGACGAACTCGAACTTGCCCGTCTCGTGGTAGCGCGTCTCCGCGTCCTTGCCGTTGAACAGGAATCCTTCGATCTCATTGGCCGCGTTCAGCGTCCAGCCCTTCTCCTTGTAAAGCTTGTCGGAGTAGTCCTTCAGCACGCCGCGCATATCGCCCGAGTATGGCTCGCCGCCCTTGTCGATCACCGTGCCGAAGACCAGCGCCTTCCCCTGGCCGAAGACGTCGGCCGGCACCCAGTAGAAGGCGCTCCAGTCGATGCCCAGGCGCAGGTCGCTCTCATGCTGCGCGGTAAACCCGCGGATCGACGAGCCGTCGAAGGTGAGGTTGTCGTAGCTCTTAACCAGGAACTTCTTGTCGTAATCCAGCAGGTGGATGCGGCCCTCAAGGTCGGAGAACATCACCGTCACCGCCTTGATGTGCTTCTCGTCGGTGAGGTACTTCAGCCGCTCCTCCTGGACCTTGCCCGGGTCCACGCGGGCCAGGCGGTCGGCCTTCGCCTTCAGGTTCAACTCCTCCAGTTCGTCGTAGCTCAGGGCCAGAAAGCTGCGGTACTCAGACATTGAATGTTCCTCTCGGCAAAAAGGGTTTTCTTTGGATGTGGGGATACAGGCCCAAGCTAGCGGCGCTGGCCTAAGGAAATTATAAAGATCGCTTCCCGCGCGGCGACTTCAAGCAGACGTTGCGTCCGCTGACTTCGCCGCACTCTCGAGGGTAACGCGAATCTGCCGCACAACTCAACGGGCGCGCAGGGAGCGCATTTCCCCCCTGTCGCCTGTTCGCCCCGCATCAGGCGCTGGCGGCTTGTTTATGCGGGGGCAGCTCCTGCCGCTTCGGCTTCTTGGACTTGCTGTGGTAGTGCACCGGGATGAAGTTCTGGCTCTGCATGGGCGGCCGCACGTAGTCGGACTTGTGCAGTGGAGGCAAAGTCAGCGCCTCCGGTGTGAGGTCCTTATAGGGAATCAGCGAGAGGAAATGACGGATGACGTTGAGCCGGGCAGATTTCTTATCCTCGGAGTTCACCACATACCAGGGCGCGTGTTTGCTGTCGGTGACGGCAAACATCTCGTCCTTGGCACGCGAGTAGTCGCCCCAGTGCTTTCGTGACTCCAGATCCATCGGGCTGATCTTCCAGCGCTTCGTGGGATTGGTGATGCGCTCCTGAAAGCGGCGCTCCTGCTCCTCATCGCTGACCGAAAACCAGTACTTGACGAGAATGATGCCCGAACGGATCAGCATATGCTCGAAGTCCGGGCAGCTGTGCATGAATTCCTGATACTGGGCATCGCTGCAGAAGCCCATCACGCGTTCCACTCCGGCGCGGTTGTACCAGCTCCGGTCGAGGAGCACCATCTCTCCCGCCGCCGGCAGGTGCGGAACATAGCGTTGGAAGTACCACTGCGTCTTCTCCCGCTCCGTAGGCGTGCCCAGCGCGACCACCCGGCAGATGCGCGGGTTCAGCGATTCGGTGATCCGTTTGATCGCGCCGCCCTTGCCCGCCGCGTCCCGGCCCTCGAAGATTACGACCACCTTCAGCTTCTCGTGCTTAATCCACTCCTGCAGCTTCACCAGCTCCACCTGCAGGCGCGCCTCTTCCTTCTCGTAAACGCAGTCCTTGCCCAGGCGTAGAGATGTAACGGAGTGCGAGGTGATTTCGACCGGGTGATGGTAGGCACCATTCGGTTTACTTCCGTTCGAGGATGCGACCTTTTTCTTCTTCTTGTCCTTGTCCGCCATGGAATTCCTCCGATCAGGTTCGGCTGCGCATCGGCGCAGCAGCCCTTCCAACCAAGCTGGTGGAAAGAATCTGGATTTGCCGACAAAAAACGGCATGGAGAAGTGGAAAGCGACGTACGCCTTCCACTCCCCCACACCTTCCACTGCGGCAGATTCGCCGGACCCTTTGCATTGCGCTGCTGCGTCGAGACTAAGGCTTCGGCACGCTGTTGATCGTATGCAGGATGCGCGAGACGATCTGGTACGGGTCGCCCTCCGAGTTCGGACGGCGGTCTTCCAGATAGCCCTTGTATCCGTTCTTGATGAAGTTCACCGGCAGCCGGATCGATGCGCCGCGGTCCGACAGGCCATAGCCGAACTGGTCGATGGCAGCCGTCTCGTGCAGACCGGTCAGCCGCAGATGGTTGTCCGGGCCGTACACCGCGATGTGCTCGGCGATGTTGTCCTTGAACGCCTTCATCAGCGCCTCCAGATACTCCTTGCCGCCCACGTCGCGCAGGTATTTGGTGGAGAAGTTGGTGTGCATGCCGGAGCCGTTCCAGTCGCCCTTGATCGGCTTGCAGTGCAGCTCCAGGTCCACCTCATACTTCTCGCACAGACGCGCCATCAGGTAGCGCGCGGTCCAGACGTCGTCAGCGGCCTTGGTTGAGCCTTTGGCGAAGATCTGGAACTCCCACTGGCCCTTCGCCACCTCGGCGTTGATGCCCTCATGGTTGATTCCGGCTGCCAGGCAAAGCTCCAGGTGCTCCTCGACGATCTGGCGTGCGATCGAGCCCATGTACTTGTAGCCGACGCCGCAATAGTAAGGACCCTGCGGCGGAGGAAAGCCATCCTTGGGAAAGCCCAGAGGACGCCCATCCTTATACAGGAAGTACTCCTGCTCCAGGCCGACCCACAGATCCGGATCGTTCTCGATCGTCGCCCGCCCGTTGCTGGGATGCGGGGTGCCGTCCGGATGCATCACCTCGCTGAGAACGATGAATGCATTGTTGCGGCTGGCGTCAGGATAGAGCGCCACAGGGTGCAGGATGCAATCCGAGCTCTTGCCCTCGGCCTGCATGGTGGAGCTGCCATCGAAACCCCACAGCGGGATGTCAGCGAGGGTAGGCGGCTTCTCAAAGGACTTCAGCTGCGTCTTGCCGCGTAGTCCAGGAACGGGCTTTTTGCCGTCGAGCCAGATGTATTCGAGCTTATATTTCGTCATAGTGACAGGAATCTCCTCCCCTGCTAAGGGCTTCTGGTTTTTGTGGATGCAACTTCCAACCTAGCCGGGGAGACATTAAGAATCCATAAAGATTCCACCGCTAACCGGCCAGAGTGTCTAATTTTTTCTCTCAGCGGTGGCGGGCCATGAGGAACATAATCGCAATCAGCACAAACGGGATCAGCGCCAGACCCACGTAATACAGGGCTTTGCGCGCATTCACCGACTTGCGCTTCTGCCAGTCGGTCAGTTCGGACCGCGCCGCTATGCCCACCTGGTCCAGATTCTTCAGATCCAGCGCAAAGGAGTGCGCCGTGGGATAGCGGTTCTTCGGCTCACGCTCCAGCGCACGGTAGAGCACCTCCTGCAGCTGCGGGCTGATGCTCGGCTCGGCCTCGCGCGGGGGCAGGGGATGGTTGATCAGCCGGTCGTTCATCACCGCCAGCGGGGAGGGCCCGGAGAACGGCGTCTTGCCCGACAGCATCTCGTACAGCATCACGCCTACCGCGTACAGGTCGGAGCGCGCATCGCCGCGCTTGCCCTTCACCTGCTCCGGCGAGATGTAGTCCGGGCTGCCCAGCGCCTGGGTAAAGCCCGCGTAAGTCAGCCGTTTTGCGCCGGCCTGCGAGGCGATCCCGAAGTCGATCAGCTTTACGTTGTCGTCGGGGTCGAGCATGATGTTCTCCGGCTTCAGGTCGCGGTGCACCACGCCGTTCTTGTGGATGTAGTCCAGCGTGTCCAGAATCCCCAGCGTGATCTTGATCGCACGCTCGGTCGGCATCTTCTTCTGCTCGAACATCACCTGGCGCAACAGCCGCCCATCCACCCACTCCATCACCATGTAGACCCGCGAACGCTCGTCGTCCGGGTAGATGCGCATCACGCTGGGATGGTCGAGCGCGATGCCGATCGCCTCCTCGCGTTGGAAACGGTCGAACAGCGCCGGATCGGACTCCATTGCAAAATGCGGGATCTTCAGCGCTACACGCTTGCCGTCGCGCAGATCGGTCGCGCGGAAGATCGACGCCATCCCGCTCTCGGCCACCGCGGCATCGATCCGGTAATGGTCCAGCTCCTGACCGGTTTCAAGGGTCCCCGAGATGCTCATACGCTCACTTTCTTTCCGTACAGCGTGGACCCACCTTCAGTTCAACCGGCGCGGCTGCGCAGGCGCACACGAATTTGAGTATAAACAGTGAGCTTGTTTGAAAGCGGTAAGAATGTAGGGCAAAACACCCAACTCGCCACGTCTATGCAAAACTCCCGCAGGGAAGGTATCCTTGCCCGCCAGGAGGAGTTATCGATGAAACGGTACGCTACCTATATCTTCGCCGCGCTGGTTGCGCTGGCTCTCTCAGTTGCGGCAAACGCGCAGCCGCAGCATGGCGGCGCAAAGGCCCCCGCAGCCAAGCCGCCGGCGCGCCCACCTGCTCATGGTCCCGCGCCCTTCCACGGCACACCCAACACGCAGCCCAACCGCAACTACTCGGACGCGCCCGGCCATCCCAACGCGCCGCACGTGGAGGCCAGCGGCAAGTGGGTGGGCCACGACACCGGCAAGAATGATCCCCACTACCAGCTTGCCCAACCCTTCGAGCATGGCCATTTTACCGGCGGATTCGGCCCCACTCATGTCTGGCACCTGGGCGGCGGCGGCCCCAGCCGCTTCTGGTTCAATGGCTTCTACTTCAGCGTCGCGCCCTACGATCTGGCCTTCTGCGACGGCTGGCTCTGGGACTCGGACGAGATTGTGGTCTATGACGATCCCGACCACCCCGGCTGGTACCTGGCCTACAACGAGCGCCTCGGCACCTACGTCCACATCATGTATCTCGGGGCTTAATCCCGCAGGCGTTTTGCGGCGTCCCGGTGCAATCTTCTGCATCGGGACGCCATACCTCTATCTGTAAGATCCAGCCTGCAGGCCGGCCTACATCACAATCTGTTTTCCCTGATATTGCTGGAGCGGAGCAGTCTGGTCCTGATGTTCCCGATGGTCGCTGTGGTCGGTGTGGTCGTCCCCAAAATCTGCCGGTCCGTCCGCAGCCGATGTGCCGCGCATCTCCTCCAGCAGCTTGCGCTCATCGAAGAGACGCTGGATCGAAGCCGCCATCTCGGCAAATCCTGCCGCCGTCACCGGCCGCGAGAAGTAGTAGCCTTGCGCCTCGTCGCATTTGCGCTGCACCAGGAAGCGCAGATGCTCCGGCGTCTCCACCCCCTCGGCGATCACCTTGATGCCCAGGTTGTGCGACATCGCCACAATCGTGCGCACGACGGTCGCCGCGTTCGGCTCCGTCACTGCCTTCATCACAAAGCTCTGGTCGATCTTCAGGCGATCGACGGGGTATTGCAGCAGGTAGGAGAAGCTGCAGAAACCGGTGCCGAAGTCATCGATCGCGACCCGCGCGCCCATCTGGCGAATCTGCTGCAACTTCTCAAGATTGGGCGCCGAGTTGACCATCAGCGTGTTCTCCGTCAGCTCCACCTGCAGATTCTTGGCCGGAAGGCCGCTCGTCTCCAGCGCCTCGCGGATCACGTCGAGCAGGTTCTCCTGTTCGAACTGGCGCGGAGATAAGTTCACTGAGACCGAAAGGTCCATCCCCAGGTCGTCGCAGATCGCCTTGGCCTGCTTGCAGGACTGCTTCATCGCCCACTCGCCGATGGGAACGATCAGCCCCGTATCTTCGGCGATGGGAATGAAGACGGAGGGCGGGACCACACCGAGCTTGGGATGGTGCCAGCGCAGCAGCGCCTCCATTCCGATCACCCGTCCCGTGGTCAGCGAGACGATCGGCTGATAGTTCAGGAAGAGCTCCTCGCGGGTCAGCGCATGGCGCAGCGCCGTATCCATGTTCAGACGGCTCTGCGACTCCTTCAGCATGGTCTCGGAGAAGATTTGATACTGGTTGCGGCCATTCTCCTTGGCTGCGTAGGTGGCCGCGTCGGCCCGCTCCAGCAGGCTGTCGACGTCCTCAGCGAAGTCGGGATAGACGCACACGCCCACGCTGGCTGTGAGGTTGACCTCAAGCTCTCCCACCTGCGCGGTGCTGGAGACGCGGTCGACCAGCCGCTTCGCGCAGCGCTCTACGTCGCTCATGTGCGCGATGTGCGGCATCACCACTACGAACTCGTCGCCGCCCAGGCGGCCCAGCGTGTCGGAACGCCGCAGCGAAAGGCGCATGCGTTCGGCCATGCCCACCAGCACCTGGTCGCCCGCACGATGCCCCAGCGAGTCGTTCATCCGCTTGAAGTGGTCCAGGTCGATGACGAACACCGCCACCTTGCGCCCGTGCAGCATGGTCTTCTCGATCGCCTCTGCGATGCGCTCGCGCAGCAGTGTGCGCCCCGGCAGCCCGGTCAACTGGTCGTGGGAGGCCATGTGGTTCAGATAAGTCATCAGCTGTTTGCGCTCGGTAATGTCCGACGCGATAGCGACAAACCCGCTGATCTCGCCTGCCGTGTTGCGCACTGCAGTCACCGCAACGTGTACAGGCAGCGTCGAGCCGTCTTTGCGGATGTAGGTCCACTCGCGCTCGTCCACCTGACCCTCCGCGGCGCGAGCGGTCAACAGGGCAAACCCCTCCAGCGGCGCCTCTTCCGCTAACGAGGTTTCTTCGGATCGCCGGCTCAACTCGCTGCGATCGTGCAGAGCAGTCAACGGCAGTTTGCCTGCGATGTCCTCGCGGGTGTAGCCCGTTAGCCTTTCGGCGGATGCGTTCATCGCCTGGATGATGCCGTTCGCGTCGGTCTCGAAGATGCTGTAGGGCGCGCTCTCGAAGACTGAATTGCTGAAGTTCGACAGGTTCTGGTAACGCTCTTCGCTCACCTTCAGTTCCGTCGCATCACTGGTCCGCACCGCGACCCCGTCGCCAAGTTTGCTCACCCGCTGGCGCAGCCAGAGCTCGTTGCCGTCCGCCAGCCGTGTCGAGTAATCCTCCGACAGCGGCTCGCCGGAGAGCACCACCTTGCTGTACTTGTCGAAGTTGCCATTGCTGCGGTTGATGGGGAACAGCGCGCACATCTGCTGGCGCAGCAGCTTCTCACGCGGCGTCTCCAGCAGCGCCTCAGCATGCGAATTCACATAGATATAGCGGAAGTCGGCAATCTCGCCTGCGGAGCTTCGCACCGCGTCCAGAATGTAGAAGGCGTCCGGGCTGGTCTCCGCCGCGGCGATAAAACGCGCATGCTCTTCGCCCGCCCGGCGGTGGGCTCGCGCTTCGTTGCGTTCCCGCCACACCAGCAGCAAGGTGGCGAGGAACACAGTCGCCCAGATGACCACGGACGCGGGCGGAGGAGGAGAGTTATGTCCCGCGCTCAACCGCGCCACCAGAACGACGAGGGCGATTAGTCCTGCCGCCAAGCGAATCAGCCGGAAGCGCCGGGTGCCCCGGAACCATTGCTTAATCAAGATTGCCTGCCTTCCCGTCGACCCGCTCGTGACGGACTTGCGTCACAAATACCGCTCAAGTAGCTGGAATCGCTCAGGTTCGAGCTTCAAGCAAGGCTAGCATTCACTAAGTAAAAGAAAACTCCCCGTCTTAGGGTCATCTGCTACAACTTCTGTGTCATAAAAAACGGGTTGCAGAGTGACCCTTACCAAAGGAACCTCGGGTGGGTTTCACGGGGCGGTCGCGGACATCCATCCGTGCAGCTGCATCCAGTGCTGCAGCAGAGTGGGCCAGATCTCCAGCTCGGACACTCCCTTCACGTTCTGGCCCATCCCGGTGCCGTGCGGCCCCAGCTCGAAGATGTGCAGCTCCACCGGCACACCTATGCGCTTGCACGCGTCGTAGAACGCCGTCGCATTCATCGAGTCCACCGTCTGGTCGCCGGTAGTCGAGTAGATAAAGCTGGGCGAGGTCTCCTTGGTCACATGGCGCACCGCGGAGATCGTGTCGATCATCTCCGGTCTCGGATTGTCGCCGATCAGCGCCTCCAGACTTCCCGTGCGCGGTATGCTGGACTCCATACTCAGCCGCGCGTATGAGAAGATCGCGAAATCCGGATGCTCGTTCACACGCTCCACGGGATCGGGGTTGGTCTTGTCGCGCTCGATGGGTGCAGTAGCGAGGTAGCCAGCCAGGTGCCCTCCGGCAGAGAACCCCCACACGCCGATCCTGTCCGGCGCAACGCCATATTCGGCCGCATGGCTGCGCACATAGCGTACGGCGCGCGCGCCATCCAGCATGGGGACAGGGTAGCGGTACGCGGGCGAGAGCCGGTACTGCAGCACGAACGCCGCCACTCCGTGGGCGGCCAGCCACTTCGCCTCCACCCCACCCTCCTTCTCCATCCACACATGGGTGTATCCGCCACCCGGAAGCACAATGACGGCGGAGTGTACTCCCGCAGCCAGCGGCGGATAGTAGTAGAGCTTGGGCACATCGATCGGGGCCGACCCCGTGGCCAGCGGCGCTGCGCCTGGCCACAGCGTTACTACCTTGGCAAAGCCGGAGGGCGGCGGATCGCCGGCGCCGGTCCGCCGGGCGGCAGCGGGCACCTGGGCGTATCCCGCGGCAAGCGAGAAAAATAAGCAAATGGAGACAAAAGACGTGTGCTTCATGGCCTTGCCAGCATACGCCGGAAACTTCGCTCCATAGCGGCGAAATTCGTCTGCGAATCCACTCAGTGAGCGCAACTGTTGGCTGCGGTTTCCGTCTATCCTGAGGGATGAGTTCCGCTACACTGTCTCGCGTCGCCTGTTTCATGGTTCTCCTGCTCTCAGCCGGCGGGAACGCCGCTCGGTTGCAGGCGCAGCAATCCTCCGCAGCCAGCCCTTCGGCTGCTGCGGCGGAGACCACCGCCTCCGCAGCGCCCACCCTGAGCGTCGACGCAAAGCTGGTCAATATCCCCGTCGTCGTGCACGATAAGCACGGCGCACTGGTCCAGAACCTGACCAAGGACAACTTCCAGCTCTGGATCGACAACAAGCAGGCGACCATCCGCTACTTCAATCTGGACACCGACTTGCCGCTGACCCTGGGCCTGATGGTGGACACCAGCATGAGCCAGCGCAACGCCATCGACGACGAACGCAAGGCCAGCTCTGCCTTCTTCGACGATATGCTCTCAGGCCCGGCCGGACGCGACAAGGCCTTCCTCGTGCAGTTTGCCCATCAGGCCGACCTTTTGCAGGACGTCACCAGCTCCGAGCCCAAACTGCAGCAGGGCCTGCAGCAGCTCTCGACGCCGGGCACGGGCAGCGATGCGGATGACAACAGCAACTCCGGCAACAACGGCTCGAACAATTGCACCAACAACGGCGGCAACAATGGCGGCAATAACGGTCCCTACGGCCGCAACGGCGGAAACAATGGCGGTAACAACGGCTGCAACAACGTCCCGGTCGTCGGGGCCACGCGCCACGGTGGCACCACCCTCTACGACGCGCTCTTCCTCTCCTCCGACGAACTGATGGGCAAGCAGACCGGCCGCAAGGCGCTCATCATCCTCTCCGACGGTGACGACCGCGGCAGCAAGGAGTCCCTGGCCTCCTCGATTGAAGCTGCGCAGCGCGCCGACACCATCGTCTACGCCATCTACTTCAAGGGCACCGGAGGTGGCGGCAATAATCAGGATCGCAACCAGGGCAGCGGCTATCCTGGCGGACGCGGCGGCGGCTACCCCGGCGGCGGGGGTGGTTATCCCGGCGGCGGCTACCCGGGCGGTGGTTATCCCGGCGGCGGTGGCGGCTATCCCGGCGGCAACGGCGGCGGCCGCGGCGGCAATCGTCCTACCGAATCCAGCGTCGACGGCAAGAAGATCCTGCAGCGCATGGCCGACCAGACCGGCGGCCGGCTCTTCGAGTACGACAAAAAAAATTCGCTCACCGACATCTATAAGCAGATCGGCGAGGAGTTGCGCGCGCAGTACCGCATCGGCTACACGCCGGACAAGGACGCCTCCTCCGATGGCTACCACCGCATCCAGGTCTCGCTCAAAGGCGATCCCAAGGACCTCTTCACCCAGACCCGCGACGGCTACTACGCCGGTAGTGGTGACTGAGATGGATAGCCTGAAAATGAAAGCATTTGCAAAAGGAATGTTGGGTGTTCTACTGGCCGCCTGTTTCGTGCCCGCTAAGGCATTCTCGCAGAGTAGCCCTCGCGGCACGGCGAGTTTGGACCTCAGGGGGAGGGGGAACCCCAAGCTCTGCCCGATACAGAACGCCTGTAGCGTTTCAGTTGAATACGGGCGGCCCTCGCTAAACGGACGTACCGTGGATGAGGTGCTCGACAAAGTGCCCTCCGGAGGTCTCTGGCAGGTGGGGGCTGACACCTCCACAACTTTTAAGACTGAAAACGATCTGACTTTTGGTGCAATTTGTGCCAATGGCCCGGCGTCGGCTCAATTGCAGTGTCCTACCGTTACGATTCCGGCCGGGGAATATAGCATCTGGATGCAGCGGCAGGAGGGTAATTCCTGGAAGCTGCTTTTTGACAAGAAGCACGGCCAATCGGGAGAAACAGTTCCCGATCCTTTAGAGTGTTTCGCATCTGTGCCTTTGCTGGTATCGGGGCCGCATGATGGCAGACCCCAAGAGATGCTGACGATTTCACTCGGTTCGACCAAAGACGATCGCGGTGGCTGGATCGACATTCAATGGGGTACGCTGGAAGCAAGGGTATTCCTCGCGCCGAAATAGATGGGGTAGTCAGTTGTGTGATTGCCCAAATTAGGGCACTACCGATAACCAAGTCTAGAAATAGAGCCCTAGCTCAGCGAAGCCTGCCAGCTCCAGCAGGCGCTGGCCCGCCGGAGCAGCCTGTACCACCTCGTGCTCCAGCACCCATGTAAAGTCATGCGGCAGAAAGACCGCATTCAGCCCTGCCGCCAGCGCTGGGTTGATGTCCGACTTGGGGCTGTTGCCGATCATCCACGTTCGCGCTGCATCGCATTCGTATTGGTTGGCAATGCGACGGTACGTTGCTTCATTCTTCTCCGCCGGGACCTCGACAGCTCTAAAAAAATCCGCAAGCCCTGACCGCGCAAGCTTGTCGCGCTGCTCCATGTCGTCGCCCTTGGTCACCAGGATGCACCGGTGCCGCGCGGCCAGTTCGGCCATCGTGGCTGCAACTCCGGGCAGCAGCTCGATCTCCTGGTCGGCGATCGCCTGCGCGAAGCTGGCGATGCGCGCGTGCTTCTCGTCAGTCACCGGCTGGTCGGTGAGCTGCTCGAAGCATGCGATCAGGGAGATGCGAAAGCTCTTCAGCCCATAACCCTGCGCCTTAATGGTGGCGCGCTCGCATACATTCAGATGCCCCCGCACCTCCTGCGGCGTGTGTACGCGGTGGTCGAGGTAGTTGATGAACGCGGAGATGGCGCGCTCGAAGTAGATGTTGTTCTCCCACAGCGTGTCGTCGGCGTCGATAAGCAAAGTCTCGCCCGGCGGGAAGGGAAGTGCGTCAGAGTGAGCGGGCATAGCTCAATTATATTGCCCGATTATAGGGTGAGGTCCGGAGGGGGCGACTAAGGCCGCACGTAAACATCAATCTCAGGGTCGCCCGGAGCGATGACGTAAGTCCCGGCGAGGCGATATCCCTTCACCAGCTCTTCGAGCACGGCAATGATGTCTCTCTGACCGCTGCGCCGTCCGCCACGCCACATCCTTTCGTCATCCTCCAACCATTGTTCGGAGAGCCGCGAGTAGACGATCACGGCCGGCGGAGACTGTCTCAGCCTCTCGGCTTCTTCGCGGGCAAACGCGTCGTTGACCACATCGATGTTGTGAGAGCCCGTCCACGTTGGAGTGCGGCGGCCGGACAGAGGATAGAGCAGGCTCATCTCCGGATAGGTAAAGACCGTATCGTCCGGCCGGCTTTGCGTTCTCACCGTGTTAATCGTGTCGTCCAGAAATCTCACCGTCTCCGGGGGTAGGCGCATACCGCGCAGTTGCGGCTGGACGGAAGCAGCCACGGCATAGCGCACAGCAGGTTCGTTCTGGTGGCCGAATCCGAATGGTCTGTCCAGCTTCTCGCGAACCTCGAAGAAGACCAGCAACGCCATAATGAGCACAGGAAACCAGCGGAAGCGGCTGCGTACTCCGTCCAGCGTCGCCGCAAGCAGAAATCCCAGCCCAGGCAGGGTCATCGCCTCGAACGCCGGCCATGACAATGCCAGCATCGCAGCGATCGACCAGCTCGCGGCGCCCAGCAAAATCACCTGCGCCCTTCTCCGTGTGATTCCGGCGCGAAACAGCCATACCGCTTGAGCCGGGAGCCAGACGGTCAGGCCGACCCACGTAAAGTAAACAGCGCACTTGGAGAAGT
>Ga0182024_10009853_pt1 | contig 19626 bp, 17 predicted proteins | sample P32metaG_FD_120480 | JGI IMG/M metagenome (GOLD analysis project Ga0182024, IMG submission 120480) | Permafrost microbial communities from Stordalen Mire, Sweden - P3-2 metaG (Illumina Assembly) | ecosystem: Environmental > Terrestrial > Soil > Wetlands > Permafrost | place: Sweden: Stordalen... | reverse complement strand
GTTCCTGCTGAATATCTCTTGTGGAAGCTCCATTTGTTGCCTCAACAATCGGAGCGGCCTCGGTAACCGTAACAGTTTGGCTCGTTGAGCGAGGGGTTTCTGGGGCGGATGGCGCCGCTGAAACAGCCTGGGCGCGAGCTTGTGGAAGAGGCGCCAACGTTGGTGATTCCGCCGCCTTAGCCTGCGGAGGTGCTGGCATGGGAGCAGGCATCGCCTGAGACCGTGTTTCACGCCCAGCCGACAGGGTATCTGATTTCTTTTCCTCTTTGAGTGAGTTCGTGGCCGCGCCCGCGCTTGGAGAGGATTCTCCGACCTTGTTGCCCGCATCCGCCTGGCGTTTTGCAGGCGCTTCCGCGGGTGAATTAAGTGATTTAACATTCGCGGTGGAACTGGCAGGCGCAGGCTCGGTCTTTTGGTCCTGCTGGGGCGCGGTATTCGATAGTTGATCCGCAGCAGGAGGCGCTGGGGTTGCGGGCATTTCTTCACGGCGAGCCTGGGCGATCAATGGTGCAGAAGCGCTGCGGTCCGCACTGCGCCAAGGTGGCCGCACCGCAAACCAAATCGCTAGCGCCGCGGCCACGCCAAGCGCGGGTACCAGCCAGCTCATGCGCCGTCTCACAAGACTGGGACGGGCACGCACGGCCGAAGCGCCCGCAATTTCGATTGGAGCGGGGGCGTGAGGGTGAGCAACGGAAACGAGTTGGCCAAGCTGAGCGACTTCCTGCTCGGCCAGAGGCGCGTCCGCCGATGCAGACAGCACCAGCAAAATGTTTCTGCACCGGGCGCACGCGGCGAAATGGCCCTCCCATTGCGCCGATTCGTCCGCTGCGAGCGCATGCTCGGCATAGGCCGCGATCAGTTCCGCGTCGGGACATTCCGCGGGATCGTGAGGCTTCAATTGGTCGAGGGCATCGGCCAAGCGCCGCGCCAGCAATTTTTGGCGGTGGATGCCGGATTCGTTTCTGTCTTGTCTGTGCATAAAAGCTCTTCCTTGTTTAGAACGATTCCAACCAAAATTCTTGCATATTTGAGAGCGACACCTTGCAGATCACGTGGAAAGAGTACCCCGTCGCTTTTTGTCATTCCGAGCGGAGCGAGGAATCCCTCTTTCTATTCTTGATCTCAACCCATAGAGAGATTCCTCGCTCCGCTCGGAATGACAAAATAAATTCCTTATTCCGCAACATAGCTAGCCTGCGCCCTCGTCAGTCGCTCCGCGAATCCGCGACCGGCCCTGATTCCGAAAGTGCCTCTGACAAATCAAATGGCCAATCCTCGACGGCATATTCGAATGCCAATGCCACCTGCGCTTCGTCGAGGGCAGGTTCCGCTGGGAGGCCATCGCGCGGCGGCGAGCCTCTCTTCAGCGATTGCATTACGTTCTCTCGCAAAGCGAGCCTGATGCGTTCGAGATGGCGCGATACAGTCGATTCGTGCTCGCGCAGCATTCTTCCTATCTCCGCCAAGGTTTGCCGATCCACGTAGTAGCAGGCAAGAATCAAGCGCTCGCGCGGAGTCAAAGCGGCTAGCGCGGCGGAGAGAGCCTTTTCCACGCGCGCGAGATACCTCTGACGCGCGGGATCGGCGGGGACGGATTCGAATCGTTCCGCAAGGTGCCGCGTGGGCTGGCCTTCCATTTCGGATTCCAGCGAAACGGTTCTACTGTTAGCTCGGAAGAGGTCCACTTGTTTTTGAGCAAGCAGGGCGCGCAGCCAGGTGGAAAGCTTGCTGCGCCCATGAAAATATTCGAACAGGGATTTCCGCTGTGCGGCCTCGCCGGAACGGACACCATATAATTCCGAGTAAAGCGAATCCGCCAATTCGCCGGCGCGTGCGTCATCGGGCCGGCCGGAACTTCGCAGCATGGCGCTGGCGGCGTTGCGCAGGTCCCGCCGAAATTGGGCGATGAAAAATTCCCAGGCGCTTTCCTTGCCTTCGCTGCAGGCACAGGCCAGCGCCAGGTCCTCGAGGTGCAGCGACTTCAGGTAGGACTCGACAGCACTCGGATCAGGCTCCGAGCCGCCAAATCGCTTTTCGGCGCTGCGCCGCAGACTTTCGGCAAACGTTTCCTCAGACAAATCCCAGCGCGCACACTTGGCCTCCGCGTGCAGCGCGCTGACGAGTTGCGCGTATTGCTGCAGGAACCGGTCAAGGGACGCGAGGGACGATTCTTGGGGCATGAATTCAGCCGGTTTCATTTATTCGCATGCATCATAGCGGACCCAGGACTACCATGCCCTTGGGGTGGCTGAAAAAGGTACTTTCTTGTCACCCCATTCTTACAAGTCCGGTGTAGAATACCGCCTCAATCACAAGATCCCGGCAGGATCGAGTTGCCCGCCCGTGGCTTCTGCTGCTGAAGAAAGATTCCATCCCGGGCGAAATTCGGCAGGAGCCTTCGCAGGAATGTAACAGGAGCTATCATGACCCTTCGCCACAAGAAACAAAAAGGTTTCTCGTTGATCGAGTTGCTGATCGTGGTGACCATTATTTTGATCATCGCGGCCATCGCAATTCCAAACCTGATGCGGTCCAAGATTCAAGCCAACGAAACCGCAGCGGTCGGCGCCCTCAAGGCTCTGACGGAAAGCTCCCTCCTCTATTCGAACTCCTATGGCGGGTTTCCTCATACCCTGTCCGATCTGGGTCCCGCGCCGGGGAGCGGTGCGGCTTCGTCGTCAAGCGCCGACTTGATTGACACGGTAATGGCCAGCGGGGTGAAGAGCGGCTACAAATTCACGTACGCGGCAGGAACCACCGATCCCTCCGGCAATGTGCAAAGCTACACGATTACGGCCACGCCCTTGGTGCCGGGGTCGACCGGGCAGCGATCTTTCTTTACCGATCAGAGCGGCACGATTCGAAACACTTCGAGCGGCACAGCCGATGCCGGTAGCGCACCTCTGGGCTAATTCAGCGGATTCTTGGCGCAGTGAAGTTGACAATTTTAATGTGAAGTTCGTGAGGAAGCCTGTGGGGCTTCCTCTTTTTTTTGCGGGCATGGGCGCTGTTCTGAGACTGTTCTCGAATTGACTCACGTCCGCTCATTTCGTTACGATGATTGGCGACGGGCCTTGCGGGATGGCCGAGTATATCCAACGCGAAATCGCTAACTAGTAGGGGCACGGTAATGCCGTGCCCCCACAAATCATCACCACCTCGCGCATCCTTGGCCCCATCACAAAGTTATGTTCACATGCCGCCAATGCGAGCATGAAATCAATCAGGCCACCGAACTGTGCCCGCAATGCGGCGCGGATCTGACAGAGCCGGTCCCCGGCGCGGAAATTGCCAAGGCAAAACCGGGAACCGGAAAAATTCTGCTGCGTTGGGGCGTTCTCTTAGGGGTGCTGCTTGGAGCGATTTGGAGTTTCCTGTGGTTCATCGTTCCCGAGAGGCGCGGCAACCCCACAACGCTGGCGGAAGCACGGGCGGCCGAATCGCTGCGGGAAGTTAGCGCGGCGCTGACCGATTTTGCATCAGGACAAGGTGGCGCATACCCGCAACAATTTGAAGCCGTGGGAGAGCGCGTGCGCTTGGCCGCGCAATTGGCTCAGAGCGTCAGCTATCAGGTGCAGTACACGCCCGGTCCGGTCAACGCCGATGGAACGATCCATTCCTTTGCGCTTCAGGCTCGAGCCGGAAATTATGGTTTTCGGAATTTCTATTTGGACGACACAGGAGTCCTTCGAGCCACTCGGGAAAGCCGTCCCGCCACTTCCGAAGATCCCCCGTACTGAATTTCCTGGCAAGCTCTACAGGCTGCGGAAAAACTCACGTCATGTCCTTCCGAAGGGCGTGGTTTGCCCGAGGAATCTGCTGTTTCTTGGAAGCCGAGAAGAAAAGCAGATCCCTCGCTTCGCTCGGGATGACAAAAAGTACTTTTTCCGCAGCCTGTTTAACCGCGAATCACGGATAGTTTGCAACGATGGGCGCGCCATGCTTCCATTCCAGTGCCAAAGCGCCGTGATCGCGGTTGGGCATTTTCACTTTCGGCAGACTCTTTTGGTCCAGCACCTGATCTTCGGGGATGATGCCGTTTTTGAATAGAAGATATGCAACCAGCGCGTAGACCTCGTCCGGCTTTAGCGTGCCTTGCTTATTGAGAGGCATGGCGCGGTTGATGTAATCCCACATGGTCGTGGCGTACTGGGCGTGCAGCGCAATCGTATTGGTATCGTTCACGCAAGGCACGAGACACGCGTAGGGGGATTTGGTTTTGCCATCGCTCTTGATAATTGTTGGAGCCGGGCCGTTCGATCCTTTGCTCCCGTGACACACAACACACTGTTTCTCACGGAAAAGCTTTGCGCCTTCGACGGCTGTGCCATGGCCCGGCGGGAGCTCTTTGCCATCAGGACCAATGGAGATGTCCCACTCTTGGATCTCCTCCGCAGTGGGGGTTCGGCCCACTTTGTACGTAGGTGATTGCGCATTCGCCAACGGGGCCAGGCTCATGACCGCGACGAGCAAAAGAAATTTACGCCAATCCATTGTGAACGCTCCCATCGCCCGCAATCCTCCACGGGAACACCGAATTGTCCGCACCAGGCACGCGGAAATCCTTATCGTCGGTCATATTCCAATATTTTGCGGCTTCGGCGCGAGTGGGCTGCCGTTGCCCAGCTTCGTCCGTGCTGCGCGAAAGGATCACGCATTCCTTGCCGTCCCACATCCAGGGGTAAGCAAAGCGCACATGCGCCATGGGGTGGGACGGCGTGCGGAATTCCGCCGCTTTCCAGCTTTGCCCGCCGTCGGTGGAGATTTCCACGCTGCGGATCGCGGCAGTGCCCGACCAGGCGAGGCCTGTGATCTCGTAAAAGCCGGGGCCCGGCAGCTTTTGCTCTCCAGAGGGAAATGTGATCACCGATTTCGGCCCGATCACGCGGGTGAGAGAGGCGACTCGGGCATCGGGGACAAGATGCCCGTAATCGTTGTAGGTCATATAGTCTTTCTCAACCACTTTGATTCGCCGCAAATATTTGACGTTGTGCATCCCTTCGAAGCCGGGAACAAGCAGCCGGATCGGAAAGCCTTGATGTGGGCGCAGTGCCTCTCCATTTTGGCCATAGACGATCAAACAATCGTCCATGGCTTTTGCGATGGGGATGCTGGTCGCGCCCTTTACTGTCTCCGCACCTTCAGCCACGATAAATGCTGCGCTGCTCTGCACGCCGGCTTCTTTCAACAACAGGGAGAGAGGCACGCCAGTCCACTCCGAGCAACTGGTTAAGCCGTGCGATTCCTGCACGGTTTTGTGGGAGGCCTTGGCGCGATTTCCAAGGCACTCCAGAAAATGCGTGCGGGTTACAAAAGGCAGGCGCTTCAATTCGTCCACCGAAAAAATCAGCGGCCGGTCCACCATCCCGTGAATCATCAGGCGATGTTCCGCAGGATTGATATTCGGAACATAGGAGCCGCGGTGCGTGGAAATATAATGCAGCGAAGATGGAGTAATGATTCCGACGGCATCCTGGAGGGGCGACGTTACATGAAAGGTCATCCCAAAATCGTCCGGGGACATTCTCTCGAGCACCGGAATTCGTTTCGATTTCACATAAGGCGAGCGCTGACCATAGGCGATCGCCGCAGCGAGGTCCGGCATTTCCATCTCGGACATGGGAGTTTCCCCGCTCACAGGCCGTCCTGCCGCGGCAGCTGCGGCGGCCGCGCCGACGAACGCGGCGGTATTCTTCAGAAATTTTCTGCGATCGGATGATTTGGATTCCATTGGTGCTCCTTCATGGATGAAGTTGCCGAAAACCGCCAGCTTGGGCTAATTGGTATTTGGGAGTATACATCCGTTCGGATTCCAACCGAAATCGGAGTGAGCGGCATCTTTCCCCTGTCGGACACCTAATTCCGCCAATACAAAAACTGTTCAATATTGAACAGACAGCCAAACCCGTATTTAGGTACGTTCCGTACATGAAACACTCAATACCGCTCCTTCGCGCCTATTTCAGGCAACGAGGGCTTTTCGCCCGCGTCGCGAAGCGTCTAAAACTTGACCCTTCGTATGTCAGTCGCGTAGCCAATGGTGAACGCCATTCCAGGAGAATCACCATTGCTATCGAGTCTGACCTTAACAAAATGCACGTCGCGTTTCCGGGGAGGGGCAAGCCTTCCAGACACAATTTGGCGCCCATTTTTGCGAAGAAACTGCGAAGGGCGCGACCTAGCTTTTAGAGTACATCTGCTTGCGCCTCTTCGGTCTACGGTGCGCAATTTGCGTAGCCGGCTTCAGTTGGAAACAACTTCTCTCGGCTGCGGTCATCTTTCTTCTGACGACCTTACGGAAAATGCGTTCTATAGTGGTTTCAATCGAGGCGGGGGTCCGATGGCTTCCCATAGGGAGCCTCTTTTTTCCTACAGTGCTCTCAATTACTAGTGGCCTGTTTCGACGCGGACAAATATGATTCACAGACTACCATAGGTTGCCGAGATATATTACACATCTGGAATACCCCGTCCGCAGCTGCGACGACCTACTTGGCTGCGGAAAAAGCCGTGTAGCACAGGCACTCTACCAGTGCGCTTGTGTTGAATCCAACAAAACTCGCACAGGCAAAGTGCCTGTGCTACTAGAACCTGCTCCAAATCGACTTTTTCCGCAGTCTGCTGGAGGAGTCCGACCCCTTTATGAAAACTGTCGCATCGATGACCTCCCATTATTTCTTGCGCCTTGGGTCCGCCTTCGCAGTTAAATCTCAATCCCAATTCAATGTCTCACCGGTTATCCAATACGGGACACTCTCGATTCCTGCCGTTGACTCTACCGGACGCTTCCAGTAACTAAGGATGTCGATTGCCAGGTTCGAATCGAACCATCGAGGAGAAATCCGTGAAGAACCGTTCCCCATTTTTTGTTGGCCTCGCGATTCTTGCTTCCCTATCAATCGTCGTGCCGCCGGACGCGCTTGCTCAAGCCGGGCAGAAGGCCGGCGAGATTTCGCGCGCCATCCCGGAAGTGGCCATCGCGCGCGGCACGCAGCAATTGCCCGCGCCGGTGAAAGCACTTGTGGATTGGGGCGACTCTGTAAAAACGGGCGACGGCGGGCGCGCGCGCGTGGCGCTCGATGACGGCTCCGTGCTGAACGTCGGCTCCAGTTCCACGCTGCTCGTGACGCAGCACAATGCGGCCGCGCAGCAGACGCAGATTGAGCTGACGTATGGGCGCATGCGTTCGCAGGTGGTCAAGCAATCCAAGCCCAACGCGAAATTTGAAGTTCACACCGCGGTTGGCGTTGCGGGCGTGGTGGGCACAGATTTTTTTCTGGGCTACATGAATGGCCTGTTCCAGATCATCGTGTACGAAGGGCACGTCAAGTTCTGCAATCTCGACGGCATCTGCGTGGACGTTCTGGCAGGACAGATTGCCACCATCCGTGACGGCCATCAGGCTCCCGACCAGCCCGGACAAGCGACTCCTTCGGAGTTGACGGATGCGGCCAACGCCACTGCCGTGGGTGCGACTTTCGCAGGCGTGCCGCCGGTCCATCACCTCGGCGTCGGCTGGATCATCGGGCTGACCGCGATCGTGGTAGTCCCGGCTATCGTCGTTCCAATCGCTGTGCGTGGCGGCCACCCGCCCGCTCCGGGGACTACCTGCCAGACAAATCCCAGCTTCTGCTGATCGAAATCTCTGGATCGGAATCGTGCATTGGCACGGAGGCCTGCTCCAGGTCCTCCGTGCTTTTTTTGCCCCAAATGGCGTTTCCACGCGTCTAAGATGTGTGCAGTCTGCCGCTACGGCAAATCCTTTTCTTGCATCTAACATATCTGGGTTGGTCGCTGCCCGGATCGCCGCCGTGCACACACTTTGGAACGCGCGCGTTGAGATCGGCGGCACATAGGCATACACTAGTTCTCTTTGCTATCGCATCTTCTTCATGCGGAATGGAGCGGTTCTGTGAAAAATTTGGGTCTGGCACTACTCGCGTCTTTGATCTCTTTGAACGCATGGGCGGCAAATAAGCCCGCTCGACAGACTGACACCGCGCCCCCTGCACAGAAGGCGGGCCAGGTGGCGCCTTCGCCGGTAATCGTGACCATGGGCCAGGAACTGGACCGCGAAATGCCTATTCTTTCCAAGGCCACACCTCCGGCCTACTTCGTCAGTTACATCCTGACGTCCTCGGACCGCTCCGAAGTCATGGGCTCGAACGGTGCGTTGCTGTCGAGCGAAGAAAGCCATTCGCGATGGCTCGAGACGCAGGTGCGCGTGGGAAGCTACGATCTGGACAACACGCACAAGGTCGGCAATTCCGCGCCCGGCCAGGGAAGTTTCGGCGCCTCGGTGCCGGTCGATAACGCGCCCGATGTGCTTCGCCGCGCCATGTGGCTGACGACTGACAAGCAATTCCGAACCGCCTCGGAAGCCCTCATCAAGATCAATACCAGCAAGGAAGTTCAGGTGCAAACCGCCGAGGAACACGCCCCAGATTTTGCGCGCGAGCAGCCGCACGTTTCCTACGGAGCGGAAGTTTCCGTGCACCCCGACCGCAAACCCTGGGAAGAAAAAGTCCGCATTTACACGCGCGCCTTTCGCGAGTCTCCGCAAATTTTGAATTCCATCGTGACCTTCAGCGCCACGGGCGACAACCAATATCAAGTCACGAGCGAAGGCACGCGGCTGCAATTTGGCCAGGTCCACTACCGGCTGGAATTGTTTATTCAGGGAAAAGCGCCGGACGGCATGGACATCAACCGCTACTACAATTTTGACTGGGCCAATCCGTCGGACGCGCCGGAGGACAAGACTGTCTTGGCAGAGGGGCAAGTTCTGCGCAAGGAACTTGAAGCGTTGGTGGCCGCGCCGCTTGTCGAGCCGTATGCCGGCCCCGCGCTTCTAACGGGCCGCGCCACCGCGGTTTTCTTCCACGAGGTTTTCGGGCATCGCGCCGAGGGTTTTCGGCAAAAAGACATCAACGAAGGCCAGACCTTCGCCCGCAAAGTTGGCGAACCGATTCTTCCGAAATTTCTTTCCATCTATGACGACCCCACGCAGAGAACTCTCAACAAGGATATTCTCATCGGCTTTTATCCTTTCGATGATGAAGGCACGCCCTCCGAGCGCGTCACGCTGGTGGATCACGGCGTGCTGAAAAATTTTGAAATGTCGCGCCAGCCGCTCACAGGCTTCCCGGGTTCCAACGGACACGGCCGGCGGCAGATCGGCGCGCAACCGGTTTCGCGCCAGGGAAACTTGATTGTGGAAAGCAACCTCACCGTAAGCAATGCCGAATTGCGCAAGAAGCTCATCGAGGAAATCAAGCGCCAGGGAAAACCCTTCGGCCTGTTGATTGACGACATCGCCGGGGGATTCACATTTACCGGACGCGGGCAACCGCAAGCGTTTCAGGTGCAGCCGCTGGTGGTTTACAAAGTGTACGCGGACGGACGCCCCGACGAACTGGTGCGCGGCGTGGACATTGTGGGCACGCCGCTCGTTTCACTCACCAAAATTGTGGCCACCGGCGACACCATGGAAACTTTTAATGGATACTGCGGAGCGGAATCGGGCTCCGTACCGGTATCCGCTTCTGCTCCAGCCATCTTAATCACTGAAATGGAAGTCCAGAAAAAAGAAACTTCCACGGACAAACCGCCAATCTTGCCGCCACCGGGACACGATCCGCAGGCGGTGCGCCGATGAGATTTACATTGAGAAAGCTGAGCAAGATCGCGATGGACAAATCCATTTTCAAAAGTACGCTTACAGTTGCCGCTATCGCCGCGCTATTCACGATTTCCGTTTGCCCGGCCAATGCTGCTCCGCCACGGCATCCGGCCGCGCCGACGTTGGCCCAGCCGCCGCAAGCCGCCGCGCCTGATTCAGACAAAACGCTCGCGGCCATGCAGGACGAACTGGACCGCGCGCGCACGCGCTTGGAATTGAAAATCCCGGACACCAACGAGCCCGCGCGCCCATATTTCATCCAGTACCGCGTGCTCGATCTGGATGTGCGCACGATTGTCGCGGAATTCGGCGCGCTGGTCTCGTCGACCGCCGGCCGCAACCGCATTATGAGCGTGGATGTGCGCGTCGGAAACATGAACCTCGACAGCTCAAATTTCATCACCGACGAAGGCTTCAGCGGTTTTCTTGGATCGACGGGAACGATTGGCATCGACCGCGATTACGATTCCCTGCGCCAGGATCTCTGGCTGGCAACCGATCAGGCCTTCAAGGCCGCCGTCGAAAATTTTTCCAAGAAGCAGGCGTTCCTCACGCGCCTGGCCAAGGCGCCCAGCATTCCCGATTTTTCTCCCGCCGATCCCACCGTTTCCGTCGAGCCGCTGCAGACCTCGGACTGGAGCACGCGAAATTGGGAACAGGAGGCCCGCACGGTTTCCGCCGCGCTTCGCCAGTTTCCACAGCTGTACAGTTCGCGCGTTGTTTACCATTTGATATATACAACAACCTATCTGCTGAATAGCGAGGGAACAAAAATCCGCGCCAATCGCAGCCTGGCGGCTATCGAAGCCAGCCTGGAAACCGAATCGGACGACGGCATGGGCCTGCATAATTACTATGCAGTATACCGTCGCCGTCCTGACCAATTACCCGCGACCGACGACGTAAAAAAGGAACTCGAAAAAGCAGGCGAGCAACTGATCACGCTGCGCGTTTCGCCTCCTGCCGCCGATTACGATGGCCCGGTGCTGTTCGAGGCGCCTGCCGCCGGTTCCCTGCTGGTGCAAATGATGGGGCCTTCCCTCTCGGGTGCGCGCGGGCCGCTGGCCATGCAATCGGCCTTCGATCAATTGATGGACCGCCTGGGCGGCCGCAGCGAATGGACCGGAAAACTCGGCACGCGTGTCCTGCCCGGCTCGGTTTCTCTGCTGGACGATCCGACCGCCAAGCAATTTCAAGGGCGCGATTTACTGGGCTCCTACGATGTGGATCAGGAAGGTGTGAAAGCGCAGAAAGTCGAACTGGTCAACAGCGGCCTCTTGCTGAATTTTCTGATGTCGCGCCGCCCGGGGCCCGATCTCGATCATTCCAATGGGCACGGACGCGCCGCTTATTTGGGAGATCAGCGCCCCATGGCCAGCAACCTGTTTTTCACTTCGCCGGATGGCGTTTCACCCGACGAGCTGAAGAAAAAATTCATGGACCAGTGCAAGCAGAACGGTAACAAATGGTGCCTGATCGTTCGCGAGATGGATAATCCTGTCCTGGGCGTACGCGAGCAGGACGATCTTTCGGACATCGTCATGGGCGCGGCTTCGGGCGCAGCCACCGGCGACCGCCTGCCGCTGCTTGTTTACCGCGTAGACGTTGCCGACGGGCATGAATCGCTGATTCGCGGCGCGCGCCTCACAGGGCTGACTCTGCGCGCCATTCGCAACATCGCCGCCATCGGCAACGACGCCACGGCTTTCGATTTCATGCAGAGCCAGCAGGCCGGCTTCGCCGGAACAGCACTCGCAGCCTTCGGGTCAGCCGATTCGGGAGTGCCGTCCACGGTGGTCGCGCCCTCGCTGCTTCTTGATGACGTGGAAGTCCACGGCGCGCGCGGCGAGCCGGAGCGCCTGCCGCTAGTCCCTCCTCCGCCGATTCAGTAGCGCTTTTCAGTAGCGCGGGCTTCAGCCTGCGGGGTTTAGTGATGCGCACGATTGATCGCGCTAGGACAAAACCCCGCAGGCTGAAGCCCGCGCCACGTATAATCCCTGTCGAGGATTCCTCCATCACACGAACTCCCACATCGGTCAAGCAGATGGCGGCGCTTGGCTCCATTGGCTCCGCGTTGGTGCTTGTAGCGCTCAAGGTGTTCTTAGCCGTGGCCACGGGCAGCCTGGGCGTTCTTTCCGAAGCGCTGCACTCCGGGCTGGACTTGATTGCGGCCATTCTGACGTGGCTTTCCGTGCGCGTGTCCGACCGGCCCGCGGATTCCGGTCACACCTACGGCCACGGAAAATTTGAAAATTTTTCAGCGTTCGTAGAGACGGGCCTGCTGCTCGCCACTTCCGTGTACATCATTTTCGAGGCTTTTGTGCGCCTGCTGTTCAAGCAAGTGCATTTGCAGCCCAGCGGCCTGGCCATGCTGATTCTAGGCCTGGCGATGTGCATCGATGTGGTGCGCTCGCGCGCGCTCTCCCGAGTGGCGCGCGAATTTCCGAGCGAGGCGCTGGAAGCCGACGCACTGCATTTTTCGACCGACGTGTGGAGCACGCTGGTCGTGATTCTGGGCATGGGCACGGTGTGGCTCGGGCAGCGTTACGGCGCTCCCTGGCTGGCAATTGCCGATCCCATCGCCGCGCTGGTTGTAGCGGCCATCGTGATCTGGGTGGGTTCGCGGCTCGGGAAACGCACAATCGATGCGCTGCTGGACACCGCGCCTGAGGGATTGCAGGAGCGCGTCACTCGTGAAGTCGAAGGCCTCGAAGGCGTGCTCTCCACCGAGCGCGTGCGCGTGCGGCGCGCGGGAAATCAGCACTTTGTTGACGTAACCATCAGCGTACCGCGCTCGGCCAGCTTCGAGCAGGTGCACGCCATTTCAGACGCCGTGGAAAAGCGCGTAGGCGAAATTGTGCCCGCCGACGTGATGGTGCACATGGAGCCGCGCGCCGTCGCCGGAGAACATTTGTTTGACGCCATCCGCGTGATCGCCGCGCGCCTCAGCCTCGCGGTGCACGAAATTTCCGCCGACCAGCTCGACGGCCGCCTGTTTATCGAGATGCACCTGGAAGTGGATGAAAGCTTGAGCCTGCAGGAGGCCCATCGCCGCGCCACTGAATTAGAAGAAGAGATTCGCAAGCTGCCCGGCGTGGCATCCGCTTCGGACCGCTCCGAAGCCAAAGTAAATATCCACATCGAGCCGCTAGGCACGCACATCGCAGCCGTCGACGGCCAGCGCGGCGAAATGACCGGCCTCGGCCGCGCCATCGAGAAATACATCAACACCCTGCCCCGCGAATATCACGAGCTGGTGGATTGCCACGAAGTGCACGTCCGCCAGGTGGAGCAAAAGATCCTGGTCTCCTGCCACTGCGCCATGGACGGCGCCCTGCCCATCACGCAAATCGACGACGTTACCGGCAAATTGGAACTCCGCGTAAAAGAACATTTCCCGCAGATCGCCCGCGTCACCATTCATCCCGAGCCGGTTGAGGAACGGTGAGTGGTCTAGCATGTTGCGGAAAAAATGTTTTGATCTGTCATTCTGAGCGAAGCGAAGAATCTCTCTTCGATTCAAGATTAGGAAAAGAAACAAGGAGGGATTCTTCGCTTCGCTCAGAATGACAGCTTTTTGAATTTTTCCGTAGGCCGCTAGGCTTAGGGCATGTCTTAGAAGGATGAAACAGCTTCAAAACCTTCCGCATAGAAGCGGGCCAGCCGGGAGTGAAATCATCTCTTCGCGGGAGCGCGGTCGAAGAGGTCCTCCAAGCCGCCGCGCTTTCGCAGTCGGCGCAATGCCTGAAGACCGGCTTCCACGGCCAAGCGTTCGTCGATGACCGTGCGCACAGCTTCCGAGTTGCTTCGTGACTTCAGAGCCTTACGAAGCCGCCATACCTTCCCGGCTTCGAGCAAGAGATTCGTTCGTGTCACTGTCGCCCTGCTCATGGAGCGTCTCCCTGAGAGTGCAGCCTTAGCAATAATCATACACACTCGAACTTTCTCCGACTAGCGAAAGAGCAAGCTTCCTTCCCCGTGGTCGGCGTAGGTCACAAAATCCTCGTCTCCTGCCACCGCGCCATGGACGGCAGCCTGCCCATCACCCAAATCCACAACGTCACCGGCGAACTGGAACTCCGCGTAAAAATAAAAATCTTCGCAAATCGCCCGCGGCACGCATCATCCGGAATCGGATGATGAGCGGTAAGAATTCGGACCTCCTCTCCTATATTCGCTATATCATCGCCTGTCAAATAAATGGTACTGGTAGTTATAGTTTTCACTTGCGTCCGATTCCGGAATTTGCTAATTTGTTGGCGCGAGGGAAGTGAAAACTTTTGCTCGCTGAAAAATCGTTGGAGCAGTACAGCAGCAGGCTATCGAAACATGGGATCTCTGCTTCTAGGTGTTCGGTGGCCGCCGGCGCGAGTCGAGCGCGTGAGCACGATTAGCTCTACGTTGCGGATGAGCGTTTGCGGAGTCGAACGTACTCCTGGTTGGGCCGCATAAGCGGCATAGGGGCGCACTAAGCTAATACAGTCGTGTGCGTCTTCCGTTGCGGATGATCGAGGATCTTCTCGATATTCGGTATGCAGCGGCAAGCGAACACCATTTGGGTGTTCGCTTGAGTGTAGCGGGCTGTCGAATGACAGCCTTGTCACACTGAATCCAACGAAAGGAGATCCCCGTGAGAGCCTCAAAAAGGAAGGTTGCTGCTGTACGCATGTTCGAGCAGGCAGTGCGAATCGCAATTCGTACAACCGTGCTCGACATTTTAGGCATGACAAGCGGTAAGTTGGCGAACAATTTGCTCGCCTACGTTGGTCGGCTGAAGCGGCTTGCGCAGGATGACCCGGACAATTTGTTCTGGTCTACACTGCAAAAAGCAATCCTGAAGCTGCTCAAGTATGTGCGCAATTTATCTCACTAGCTTACCGCCTACATTTTTCCAAAGGAATCCGATGAAATTGGGCCAAGCAATCAAACTAGTTCGGACCTCAGCAGGATTCAAACAACACAAGCTGGCTTCCAAGCTAGGCGTATCGTCAAACTATATTTCTTTGATCGAATGCGGCAAAAGGGAGCCAAGTGTACCTTTCCTCAGGCATCTAGCGAAGGAGTTAAGAGTCCCAGTAGGAGTTTTCTTTCTCTGGCAGGACTTCGACCCCGGGGCCATATCACATAAGAATTTGGGCGTACTACGAGATTTGCTTCTTCGCATAGAGGCCATGTATTTGGGATCTACGAAACGGAAGGCACATCGGCGCCCACGCCCTTTGTGAGGTGGCATGCTTTTTAGTATTTCGACAAAGAAGGACCTGGCAAAACTTCTTGGAGTAAAACCACGCGAGATCGACTATACCCTCTGCCGATTGCAATACTACTACCGACCGAAGCCACGGATGAAATCCGACGGCAAGGTTCGAACGCTTTATGTTCCTCAAGGAAAGCTCAAGGAAATTCAAAAAGCAATCAAAACCGAAATTCTCGACAAGGTAAATTGGCCCTCTACAGTTCATGGAGGGGTGCGACGAAGATCAATCCTCACCAATGCAACGGTTCACGTGGGTCAAGCCGTCGTTTTTGCGATGGACGTTAAAGATTGTTTTCCAAGCATCGGGCCAGAGAGGATTCTAAGGATTTTTAGGTTAATCGGCTTTGACGGTCAGGCCCCCAAGATCCTGACCCATCTGACTACATGGAAATTTCAGCTTCCCCAAGGGGCACCAACAAGCACAGCGTTAGCAAATCTCGCGCTTGCCCGTATTGACGCGCGTATTTCGAGCCTTGCGAAACTCCAGGGGTTCGCTTACACGCGGTACGTTGACGACGTGACAGTGTCCGGAGGGTGGAGGCTCTTCAAATTCCGCCGATTATTAGTTCGGATTGTGGAGTGCGAAGGATTTTGCGTGAAACAGAGCAAAGTTGAAACAATGCACATGGGCCAGCGTCAGGTAGTCACAAAATTGGTCGTGAATTGTAAAGTCAATTTGCCCAGAGAAAAGCGCGATGGCATTCGAAGCGACTTGCTTGCCGCGTTGAGCAGTCCTGCCGTAGAAATTACTCCATCCATGTTAGGCCGATTGCATTGGCTCAAATACATCAATCCGTCGCTTGGTCAGCGGCTAATCGAGCGAACCAAACCAACTGACAAAGCCGACCGAGCGTAAGGGATTTATGGAGCGCAGGGCGCTAAAACCCAGGTGCGCCGGAGGCGGAGGCGCGAGCCTCGGCTGATGTGGCGGCGGGCTGCACGCCGAAGCGCAGGCGCTCGATCCAGCCTTGGGCTACGGACATTACGCCGGTGTAAAGAAAACCCCAGACGAAGAGGAAGAGGAACGGGGCGGTGGCGTAATTTTCATTTTGGATGGAATAGACGATGGTGGCGGCGAAGTACAGGCCCAGGGCGATTTCCAGATAGGGCATCCAGCCGGCGCGGTTGCGATAGCTTTTTTTCTTCCAGGTGCCGGCCTGGCCTTCGATTTTGAATTTGGGAGTGCGCACAAATTCCGATTTCACTCCGAACAAAGCTTCCAGCACGGCCTTGGCGTTGCGCACGGAGAGGCCTATGCCCACGGCCATCACCAGCGGCATGTACAGGATCGAGCGCTTCCACGTTTTGGGATATAACACGCGCTGCGACGTGAGATAGAAGCCGGAAATCGAGCAGCTGGAGGCGATGAACAGCGGCAGGTCGATGAACAGCATCTGGAACCAGCCTTGATAGAAACGCACGATCATGGCGGGCAGCAAGAGCGTCGAGAGAACCACCATGAAGGGGTAGCTGATGTTGGCGGTGAGGTGGAAGACGGACTCCGCCTTGATTTGCGTGGACTCGTTGGAGCGCAACATGCGCGGCAGAATTTTTTTGGCCGTCTGCATCAGGCCCTTGGCCCAGCGCGCCTGCTGCGCCTTGAAGGCGTTCATTTCCACGGGCAACTCGGAGGCGCACTCCACGTCCGGCAGGTACAGAAATTTCCAGCCGAGGAGCTGCGCGCGGTAGGAAAGATCGGTGTCCTCGGTGAGCGTGTCGTGCTGCCAGCCGCCGGCCTCGTCGATCGCCGAGCGGCGCCACACGCCGGCCGTGCCGTTAAAATTAAAAAAGCTGCCGCTGCGCGAGCGCGCACCGTGCTCCATCACAAAGTGGCCGTCGAGCAGAATGGTTTCGACTTCGGTGAGCGCCGAGTAATGGCGGTTCAGGTAGGTCCAACGCCCCTGCACCATGGCGATTTTGGGATCAATGAAGTAGGGAACGGTGCGGCGCAGAAAATCCGGCGAGGGCAGGAAATCAGCGTCGAAGATGGCCACGAATTCGCCCGTGGCGGAATTGAGACCTTCGGCGAGCGCGCCGGCCTTGTAGCCGGTGCGATCAAAGCGATGCAGATAACGAATTGGTAAACCAAGCGCCTGATAGCGCTCCACGCACTCGCGCGCGACTTGCCGCGTCTCGTCGGTGGAATCGTCGAGCACCTGAATGTCCAGCAGCTCGCGCGGATAATCGAAGCGCGCCACGGCATCGACGAGGCGCTCGATCACGTAGCGCTCATTGTAGATGGGGAGCTGTATGGTAACCTTGGGCCACTCGGCGACCGCGGGCGGCGGGCCGGGGACGTTCTTGCGATTCTTGAAATACTCGTATACCAGGTAATAGCGGTGCAACCCGTACGCGGCCAGAATTACGAGCACCAGAAAATACGGAATCATGATGGCCAGATCGAATGAGTTGAGTTGATAAAGTCCGCGAAAAGGATTGCGGCCCGGATCGGTAAGCTTGTTCCAATAATTTGAGAGCGGGCTTTGCGCCGCCATTGCCAGTAATGTGAAAGAATGTTGCGCGAAAATCAAAACGGACAGCCCCCCTTGCAAAAACTCAATCCGCGAAAAACCCCACTGCGAGCGTGCCAACGTTGAGCGCTTCGCCTCGCCGCCAACTCGAACCGCAAATGTTGATCGCGCTCGTAGCCATCGTGGCGCTCGAAGCGGTCTTTGCGGCGATGGGCCGGCTTGGGGATCTTTCCATTCACATCCCCGAATTCATGGCCCTGGCGCTGGGCGGCGGCGCGCTGTACATGATCGCGCTGTACGCCCTGGAACACACGCGAGACAACCGCGCCGTGCTATGGCTCGTCCTGCTGGGCGCGCTGGCCTTCCGCTTGACGCTGTTCCCACAGCCGCCGTCGCTCTCCACAGATTTGCACCGCTACCGCTGGGACGGCCACGTGCAAAACGAAGGCTGGAATCCCTACGCGATAGCGCCCGCGGACCCGCGGCTTGCACCGCTGCGCGACGCGGGCTGGTATGGGATGCCTGTGCCGGAAATTCCCACCATGTACCCGCCGCTCTCTGAACTTGTGTTTCGCGCGACGTGGCGTTTCTTGCCCGGCCCGGTCGGTTTCAAGCTGCCATTCTTGGTGGCCGATCTTGCCGTCGCGGCCATGCTCGCCGGGTGGATCCGTTCGACTGGGGGACGGAACTACCAGCTGGCCATTTACGCCTGGAATCCGCTGGTGGTGGTCGAATTCGCTTCCAGCGGCCACAACGACGCGCTAGCCATCGCCGCCATCATAGCTACTTTGCTGATTATACGGCGCTTTCCCGCGATGTCAACGCTGACACTTACGGCCGGAGCGCTGGCCAAAGCGTTCCCTGCCACATTGCTTCCCCTGGCGCTTTTTCGTGCTGGATGGCCGGGCAAGCTGCGTGGGTGGCTCGCAGCGGCTGGTTGCGCCGCGCTCGCCGCCTTGTGCGCATGGCCGTATTGGCACGCGTGGCGCGAATTTCTAAACATGATGAAGTATTACGACCGAATTTTCCGTGGCTACCATTCCAGCATTTATCCCGTGCTGCTGTGGCTTACCGGCTCGCATGAAATCGCCGCCGGTGTGGGCGAAGGCGTCGTCATTGGATTGGCGCTATGGCTGGCGTTTCGTCGCGCGGACCCGACTCGTGCAGCGTTTCTGTTAATCGGAACGGTGCTGCTCTTTGCGCCCAACGGATACTCATGGTACTTCACGTGGATTGTGCCGCTCCTGTGTTTCTATCCGAGTCCAGCGTGGCTGCTGCTCACGATTTTGGAATTTCTCTCGTACAAAATTTTTATCAATTATCGTGCGCTGGGCACGTGGCAATTCGATCCACTGTTTCAGTGGCTGTGCTATGCGCCGTTTTATGCGCTACTGGGGTGGGAGTTCTTGAGCAATCGGAAGAAAGAAAACTTATTTGACGCGGTAAGCAAGGATGAAAGCATGACGCTTGAACCCTAGGGAATCACCGCGGGCCACAGCGCCCGAATGTAAACGGTGTTGTCAACCACCCTGTAGTAGATCGTCCAATGTCCGGCCAGTACTCGCCGGTAGCGATGAAACCTTCCAGTTGAGCGCACGGTGTAAAGCCTGGGAAATCGCCGAAGAACCTGGGCTCTTTCGAAAATTAGCGCGGATTCGTAAGGAGTAAGTTCAGCCATCAGGTCAAGAACGTGTTTTGACCAGACGAGGTTGGCCACTACTTTCGCTTTCTCTTGGCTGCAACATAGCGTTCGGCTTCTTCTTGCGAGTAGACGCGTCCAGCCTTAATATCCGCCGCCGATTTTTCCATCATTGCGATAAACTTTGGATCGGACTCTATCTTATCGAGATAGGCTTCTTGATCAGCGTACAGAGCAATAGCTTCGCGAATGACACGGCTTCGATTGCCCCCCCGAGATTCCGCCAATTCAGAGAGAAGTCGATTCGATTTCTTGTCCAAGACAAATTGATGTCGCATTGTGGCCCTCGAATGCACACTACACCAGTTTATCAGTGAATTCAACACCGTTCATGAATGGTGTGTAGGCCTGTCGGAATTGCTCCAACAAAACCTTATATATTTATGGAAATCGTTACGTCGGGGCGCGGGCCTTGCGGGGGAGGCATTTTTGAGCGGTCCACGGGACGATAGAGGGTGTCGCGCTCGACGGGGACGCGGCCAGCTTCGCGGATCAGGCGCTCGAGTTCCAGGCGTGG